>Ga0315912_10000618_pt1 | contig 59420 bp, 28 predicted proteins | sample VfabasoilMG_FD_204469 | JGI IMG/M metagenome (GOLD analysis project Ga0315912, IMG submission 204469) | Garden soil microbial communities collected in Santa Monica, California, United States - V. faba soil | ecosystem: Environmental > Terrestrial > Soil > Garden | place: USA: California...
CACGGCGGACATCAGACTGAGCGCCAGGCAGCCGGCGCCCGCCAGATATCGCAGCGGGTTGGAGATGCTTTTCTTCATACAGGTAGACTACGGTTTTCTAAGTTGAGCGGTTGTGGTCTCGGACAAAGTCCTTGCCGCACGGGGGGCGGCGAGGACTGAGCGTGCAGACTACCTCCGCTTGCTGGACCGAACATCCCCCAAAATTGGGGTGACTCGCGATGACGTCGGGTGGGGGCGAAGCGTCCGTGTGGGCGTCCACGGGTGGCTGACCTCTGCATCGCGGGCTGCGATGTTGAATTAGCCTGAAAATCCTAATGTTGGAGGCACATTTTCCGTTACCCCAAAACTGGCAGTGGCCAGCTTCACATTACTTCGTTGAAACAATTCCCCCCAAATGTGGGATTACTGCAATTCGGCGGGGCTGTTACAAAGAGTCATCTCCGATCACTTGTTGGGTTTGATCGAAGGTTGGGTGCCGCCGCGCCTTTGGGTTAGGCGCGGCGGTTTATTTTTAGCCCGCGCCGCATGCTTAACCGGTGTGGCTCCGGAAACATCGGTGAACTTACGTTCCGGCACCCCAAAAGGTGGGATGCGCAGCTTGGGCCCGGTCAGGTAACCTCCGCACAACCTATTAGTCCGTGCAACCGAAACACAATTAATATTGCTTCGATGCTGTCTAGCCAGATGCATTCGCGCCGCCAATCCGCCGTCATTCAGAACTACCGCTCACCTGCAGCCAACACCACCGCCATGACCACGAAAAACCTGCTGACAATTGTCCGCGCCCGCCTGTTCGCCAGTTTGGGCCTCGCCTTGTTAACTGCTCCCGTTGTTTCGCCCGCCGCCGACCGCACCTGGTCCGGCGCCAGCGGCGTCAGCGCAAATTGGAATGATGCTGCCAACTGGGATTCCCTCCCTGCCAATGGCGACAACTTGACCTTCACCGGCGTCGCGCAGCCGATGAACACCAATGATTTCGCCGCCCTGAGCGCCGGCTGGCTGCAATTCGCCAATGGTGGCTTTGATATTTATGGCAACGCGCTGACGTTGAGCAGCGGCATCACGAACACTGCCGGCAACAACACGTTCAATCCCAACTTAAGCCTGGCCGCGGCGCAGCGCATTGAGAGCAGTACGGCTTCCGAGACGCTGACCCTCGGCGGCGCCATTGCCAACAACGGTAACACGCTCACGGTGGGCGGCGCCGGTAATGTAACCTGGACCATGAACGTGGCGCAGGGACTGAAAGGCGCGGGCAATCTGATAAAGGAAGGCAGCGGCACGCTGACGCTGGGGGGAGGATTCGGGAATCCTGGATTCAACTACGGCTTCTCCGGCGCCACGATCGTCAACGGTGGCGTGCTCCAGATCGATGGCACGTCCTGGGGCGGTTACTCTGTGGTCGGCACTTCGCTCTCCATCAATAATGCGACGGTGAACACCACGCAGCCGCACCTGATGAGTTCGAGCGGCAAGCCGCTGAACATGAACAATGCCACCCTGAATCTTGGATCCGGCTCGTACATCGGCGTCATCAGCATGACCAACTCGACCATCAATGGCCCGGGTGAAATCCGCGGTGATGGCAATCTGAACGTGTATGCCTCCGCCACGCCCTCGACTTTCGCGACCGCTTGGACGCTCAATGGCAATCGCGCGGCGGTCGTTGAAGACGGCGCCGCCGATCCTGACCTGGACTTCACCGGGCTCATCAACGAACAGGGTGGCGCGCGTTCGTTCACCAAGGCTGGTGCGGGCAAGCTGGTTCTTGCCGGTGCGTGTAGCTACACGGGCGACACGTTCGTGAATGCCGGCACGTTGGCGCTGGCGGCTGGCGCGGCCGTGCTCACCACGCCAAACATTACCGTGGGCAGCGGCGCGACGCTGGACGTCACGGCGGCGGCGCTGAGCCTGGCGACCGGGCAATCGCTCAAGGGCAACGGCGTCGTTCTCGGCGATGTGGATGCCACGGCGGGCATCGTGGCGCCGGGCACAAGCGCAGGAACTTTGTCGCTCAGCAATACGCTTACATTGGGTACCGGCGCGGTACTGAGTTACGAGTTGACCAATAACCTCGCCGTGGGTGGCGGTACGAATGACCTGCTGGTCGTCAACAATCTTGTCGTGGGCGGATCGGTTACCGTCAATTTCTCGTTCCTCAGCGGTACGCCCAACGTGGGCGGCGCTTACACGCTTATCAAGTATCAGTCGTTCTCCGGTGACGTCGCCAACTTCACGGCACCACCTTCCCGCTACTCCTACACGTTCAGCGATGACACCGTGAACAAAGCCATCAAGGTGACGGTAACGGGTGTTCCCGTCGCGCTGACCTGGCAGGGAGATTTCGGAGCGAACAGCTGGGACATCAATGTGTCGCCCAACTGGACCAACGCGCCGGCCACGCCGGATTACTTTCTGAACGGGGACAACGTGACGTTCAACGACAGCAGCGTGAACACGACCGTGGACGTGCAGGCGGCGGTGCAACCCGGCAAGGTAACGGTCAATTCAGCTCAGGATTACACGCTCTCAACCACGCTCGCGGGCAGTCTGGAAGGGGGCGGGGCGATCACCAAGTCCGGAGCCGGCACTCTGACCATCGCGGTGGATAACAATCTCGGTGGCAATGGTGTCGTCACTGCGGGCACGATTCAGGTCGGCAACGGCGGTGCGGTTGGTGGGTTGGGCACCGGCTTCACCACCAACAACAGCCGGATTGTTTTCAGCCGGACCGGCACCTACGCCTACACCGGTACCGTGGTCGGCAGCGGCGGTGTGACCATCAGCAACGGCACGGTGCAACTCGGCGCCGGCGGCTCGACCGGCAATATCCTCAATCCCATCACCAACTACGCCACGCTTTCCGTCAATCGCACGGATGCTCCTACAATTCCCGGACCAATCGTCGGCACGGGCGGCGTCAATCTTGCAGGCGGCGCCAGCGCGCGGTTCAACAACATCACCACCGGCACCGGTCAATTGAACGTCGGCAACAGCGGCGCCGTGGCTGCGACCCTGAATGTTGGCAGCGGCGACTCCATCGCAGTTAATCGCCTCTACGCCGGCGAAGGTGGTGGCAACTCGGGCGTCATCAACCAGTCGGGCGGCGTCATCAATGTAACGGACAGCACGGACACCGAGGGCCCGCTGCGCCTCGGTCACTGGGGCTCGGCTACCAGCACCTACAACCTGACTGACGGTCAGCTCATCATCACGAACGGCGCCAATGCCCGCCTCAGCCTCGGGATTGATGGCGTGGGTATTTGGAACGTCAACGGTGGCAGCGCCACTGTGAATCGCGTGGATGTGAACGGGCGAAACGCTGGCGGTGGTGGTGCGCTCAATCTGACGAATGGCACAATCATCCTCGGTCCCGGCGGGCTCCAAGGCAATGCCCCTTATACAGTGAACTACGCCGGCGGCACGCTTGGCGCGAGCGCCAACTGGAGTTCCGGCCTCACCGGCAATCTGGTCAACGCCAGCTCCCCACTAACGTTTGACACCGGTACTGTCGGGACGAACACCGTGACCTATTCGGGTCGCCTCCAAGGTCCGGGCGGCCTGACCAAGATCGGCCCCGGCACGCTCGCGCTCACGGGCGCGAATACCTACACCGGCGTGACGACCGTCAGCAACGGCACCCTCGGCGCTGTCAGCCTGGTTGGCCCGGTCGTCGTTCAATCCGGGGGCGCGATTTCAGCGGGTTCGTTGTTCACGCCGGCCGTTCTTGGTATCACCAACCATCTTACCCTCAACAACGGTGCCGGCCTGAATCTGGACCTCGGCAACACCAATTTCCCCGGTGGCGTCAACGATCTCATCGCGGTGCAATCGAATCTCACGCTGAGCGGCAGCATCCCCGTGGCATTCAACTTTCTCGGGACGCCCTACACGGCTAGTGCGTATACGCTGATCACCAACATCGGCAGCCAGGTTGGTTCCGCGACGTTCTACCTGACGAACAATCAAACGCGCCTTACGCCGGCGTTTTCGACCACGGCCAATTCGGTGCGCGTGCAGTTCTCCGGCAGCGGCGCAAACCTCGTCTGGCAGGGTGACAATGCGGCCAACCTTTGGAATCTCGGGACGACGAACTGGCTGCGCGGTGGCACGCCGGACCGTTATTACCAGGCGGATACGGTGACCTTCGGTGACACCGGCTCAACCGCCCCGGCGGTCAATCTGGCGACCACGGTCATTCCCGTGGGCGCCACGGTGAACTCGGCGAACAACTACGTCTGGTCCGGCGCCGGCAAATTGAGCGGCGGCGCAACTCTGACCAAGACCGGCACGGGCAAACTCACGCTCGCCACGGACAATGATTTCGCCGGCGCGGTGAACGTCACCGGCGGCACCCTGGAAATCGGCAACAACGGCGGAACGGGCAGCATTACCACCACTGCGGTCACGAACAACGCCACGATGACTTACAACCGCACCAACGCTCAAACCTTTGCGTATAACACCCGCGGTTCGGGTGTGATCGTGAAGGAAAACACCAACGTCCTCAGCCTGGGCACCGCGCAAGCCCTGACCGGCGGCATCACCGTCAATCGCGGCACGCTGCGTTGGACGGCGGGCAGTTTCGGCGGCACCATGACGCCGACGGTTACCATCAACACCAATGGCACCATGCTGACGGATGCCACCCACGCACCGGGTGGCGGTTCCTCCTTGTTCATCAATCGCGGTACGTGGCTGATGAACTTCGAGGACTACAAGCAGAACGTCTCGATGGTGGACGGTTTGATTGCGTGGGGCGGGGCTGGCAACGGCGGTGACTTCCGCGTCGGCCTGAGCGGTGGTGCTGGCAACTTCAACCTGAACGTCAGCAACTCCGTCGCCGGTTCGACGATCAACATGCGCGTCAACACGGTCGTCGCGAACAACAATCTGCACATCAATGTCGCCCGCGGCGCCGCCGCCAACGACCTCACCTTCAACCATGGCATTTACAACGTGGGCAACCTGCACATCAACGGCAACGGCATCGTGCGGTTCAATTCCAACAACGCCTACAGCGGGCTTACGCGCATCACGGGTGGCCGGTTGGTGTTGGGAGTCGCCGATTGCATCACCAATACAGCGTTGATTTCCGTGCAACGCCCCGGCGTGCTCGACGCCTCGGCGTTCGGCCTGCAGCTTGGTCAGTATCGCGCCCAAACGTTGATCGGTGACGGCGGAGTGGCCGGTGATTTCGCCGACAGCCCGACAGCGACGGTGCTGCCCGGCACGTTGGCCTTGGCTGGCACCACCAACGTGACGGCCCCGGGCACGCTGACGCTCAGCAACAACGCGACGCTCAACGGCGCGACGTATGGCTTCAAAGTCTTCAATCCTGCCGTCGTCGGTGGCGGCGTGAACGACCTCCTGGCCATCAACGGTTCTTTGAGTATCCTTGGTACCTCTACCATTGGTTTGACCACCAACGCGAATCCGCAGCCCGGTACTTATCGCGTCATCACTTACTCCGGTCCGGCGGTGAGTCCGGGTTCGTTCACTGCGGCGACGATGCCTTTTGCCACCCGCTACACACTCGGGGTGGACGACACACAACCCAACCACGTGGACCTCGTCGTTAGCGGTAGCGCGGCAAACCTTGTCTGGTCCGGCGACGGTGTCGGCAATGCCTGGGACGTGACGACTACGCCGAATTGGAACGCCAACAGCGAAATGTTCTACAACTGGGACAATGTCACTTTCGACGACACCTCGCTGAACAACAACGTCAGCGTGCCGGCACCGGTGGTTCCGGCCTCAGTGGCGTTCAACAACTCGACGCGAAATTACAACCTGGCCGGCGCGGGCAAGATCAGCGGCCCGGCCTCGTTGACGAAATCCGGCTCGGGCTCGCTGACCTTGAGCAACCGGCATGACTACGCGGGTGCGACGGTTGTCAACGGCGGCGTGCTGGCGTTGGCCCTTGGCGGCGGCGCGGGCACGCTCCAGAACACTCCGGTCACCGTGAATGCCGGCGGCACATTGCACTCGCTCGTGAATGATTCCATTGGCTTCACTCTCGGGACCAAGCTCAATAAGCTCAACGTCAATGGCGGCACGGTGCTGCATGCCGGCACCGGAAACCTCACCACTTGGGGCGTGGATCTCACGATGAACGGCGGGTATCTCGTCGCCACGAACAGTGGGGGACTGTTCCAGTTCGGCTCGGCAGGTGGAGTCATGCCTCCGTCCTCCTTCACCACGCTGGCCAATGCCCAACCGGCCATCGTCGGCCGGATGAATCTGGCCCAGCCCGTGATGACCAACATTGTGGCCAATGGCACCGCGGCGGAAGACCTCCTGTTCACCAACCGCCTTACTTCTTCCAGCACGGCCAACACTTGGATCAAACAGGGCGCCGGCACACTGGCGTTGCGCACCGCGTTTGATAACTCAAGTCTCTCGCTCCGCGTGGACGCCGGCGACGTGATCCTCGGCGCCACGACCGCCAATGGCTGCGCAAACCTTACCTTGAATGGTGGTAACGTGAAGCTCGATGGCGATCCCAACGAACAGATCTGGGACAGCGGCACGGTCACGATGTTGAGCGGCACACTCGATATGAATGGCAAGGACGAGTCCATCAACGTCCTCGCTGGCACGGGTGGATTGATCGTCAACAACGCCGCTGGCGCCACCAACATCCTGACGGTTGGTTCGGGCAACGGCAGCAGCACGTTCGGCACGTTGTTCCAGGACGGCGCGGGCCGCCTCGGCTTCACCAAGGCCGGCACCGGCGTGGCGACCATCACCAACCTGAACAATTACTCGGGCAACACGCTGGTCGGCGGTGGTACGTTGATTCTCTCGGGCACGGCTTCCGTGGCCAACAGCCCGGTGGTGCAGGTTAATGTGGGGACTGTTCTCAATATCACCAATCTGCCCGCCAGCAAGATCGTCATTGGTGGCGGCAAGAAGCTCGTGGTTTCGTCCGGTTCGATCCTCGGTTCGGCCGATGTGAACGGCGCGTTTGAGGCGCTGACGAATGGTCTGCGGTATCCGGTCATTTCGGGCAACCTGACTTTGGCGGCGGGTTCGACCACCTACCTCGAGGTCGACAAGTCGTCCGGTTCGGCCACGAACGATCAAGTCGCGGTCGGCGGCACGATCACCTATGGTGGCACGTTGACGGTCACTGGTCTGGGCGGTGCGTATGCTCCGGGCGACACGTTCAAACTGTTCAATGCCTCCAGTTATGTGGGTTCGTTCAGCGCGTTCAATCTGCCAGTGGGTGTGGTCTGGAACACCTCCAACCTCGGAATCAACGGCACGATCACCGTGGTCAGCGTGAGTTCTCCAGCGATCAGCGCCGCCACCTCGCTCGGTGCGAGCGGATTCCAATTGAACTTCAGCGGTCCTGCAGGGAACACCTATCGGGTGCTGACGCAGACCAATCCCGCGGCCTCGACCATCTCCGCGATGTGGACCCCCATCGTCACGAACTTGTTCGGGACAAGCGGTACGGCGACCTTTACCGACCTGGCGGCCACGAACTTCCCGCAGCGGTATTACTTGATTTCCGTGCCGTGAGTTTTGAGAACGGATTGCCAATATGAATTCCAAATCGCCAAGTTTCCATAAGCGGGGTTTTACCCTGATTGAGTTATTGGTTGTCATTGCCATCATTGCCATCCTGGCAGCGATGCTGTTGCCGGCGTTGAGCCGGGCGAAGATGAAGGCCAAGGATGTAAACTGTTCGAGCAATCTCAAGCAGATTGCCCTGGCCAACATCATGTATGTCACCGATAACGGCAAAGGCTTCAGCTACTCCCTGGGCGAGGATCTCTGGTTGCGCCGTTTGATGACCTATCAGGCCAATGTTCATCAAGTCCGGCTCTGCCCGTATTCGGAGGAACAGAAGAGCCTGACGTTTGGTTACGGCGGGGCCGACAAGGCGTGGAGCTGGCAGTACGCGGATCCGAACGTCTATCGCGGCGGTTACACCTTCAACGGCTGGTTCTACTCTGATTACAGTTCACCCAAGGCATTCAAGCGTGAAACCAGTGCGCCGCGCCCCACGCGCACGCCCGTGTTTGGCGACGGGATGTTTGTAGATGCCTGGCCGGAAGCGACCGATGCCCCGGCGCGCAACCTGTACTATCAGACTTGGCCGGCAGACGGCGGCATCAACCGTTACAACGTGGCGCGTCACGGTGGGAAGTCGCCCAAGAGCGCGCCCCAAAATGTGCCGCCTGGTGCCAAACTGCCGGGGACCGTGGCCTTGAGCTTCGTAGATGGTCACGTCGAGATGGCCAAAATGGATCTGCTCTGGTCCTATGAATGGCACCTTGACTACACGCCGCTGGCCAAGCGTCCGAACTGATTATGCATTTCAGCCCGCCTCCGCCGCGGGCGTTCACGGTTCGATTTCTATGAGACCTGTGTGCTCCCGATCGCGATCACTGGCGGTCGCCGCCTGCGTCCTTTTCAGCGTCCTGAATCTTTCCGGAGCACTGCCGGGTCTCGTCCACCATTGGAATTTCGATGAGGGCCCCGACTGGCATGACAGCCCATTCCAATCAAGCCACCTTGGCACGACCGCTTACGACAGTGTCAGTTCAGCGAACGCGACGCTGCAGAACATGGGCGGTTCGAATTGGATCTCCGGCCGGCAATTCACCGCGCTTGCGTTCGATGGCGTAAACGAACACCTCTCCGTCGCCACCAACCTCGCGATGACGCTCGGGGACACGGCCACGCTCTCCTTCTGGATTCGCACCAGCCAGACCGGCGCCGTATCTGTCGCGAACGCGCCCGGAGTTGCTGGCGTCGCCGGGGCAGGAGCCGGGCAATGGGGCTGGGTTGACGACGCCGGTCGCATCGGTCTCGCAGTGGACAACACGCCCGTCGTTCAATCCACCAATCGCATCAACGATAACCTCTGGCATCACATCGTGTTCACGCGCGATGCCGCCTCCGGCGCCAGCCAGGCATTCGTAGACGGCGTGTTGGTGCAGGCTGCCACGGGGCCGACCGGGACAAAATCCGCGCCGTTCACCAGCCTCGCGCGCATCGAGAATGGTGGCAGTCCGAAATATTTTCGCGGCCGCCTTGACCAGGTCACGGTACTGAATCGCGTTGCCACTGCTGCCGACGTTGCCATTCTGCGCACCAATCACGCGCCAAAGCTCTGGGATTCGCGGACGGAGGGCGTGAATGACCGTCCGTTTGTTACCCGCAGCGTATTCGCCAGTGCCTTTGACGTTGAGGGCGATCCCATTTCGGTTCGCAGCTGGACGCAGCCCACCCACGGCACGGTCACGAACAACGGCGATGGTTCGTTCACTTTCATCCCCACAAGCGGTTACGTTGGTGCAGATAGTTTCGCTGTGATCATTCAGGACGGGCAGGGCGGGTTCCATCGGGGCAACGTGAATCTCTCGGTCATGAGCGAACCGCCCGGCGGCGGGGGCGTGCCGGTCATCCAGTTCACTGATTTCGCGGCCATTCAAACCAACGGCGTGAGCATTTCCCACAACGGGTGGCGCACGCCGCGAGCCATTGATTGGAACGTGGACGGCAAACTCGACCTGTTGGTTGCTACGGGCGGATATGTCGTTCTCTACACAAACAACGGAACGATTTCCGCGCCTTTTTTTGTGGGTGGCGGCAGGGTCAAGGCGGCCGGAGTTGATATCAATTCGGGCACGACTACTTCGCCCATCGCGCTGGCAGACCTGTCCGGCGACAGCGTGAATGATCTGCTGATGGCCGATTCCGCGAACAAGCTCCGCGTGTATCGCAATCTGGCCGCGAGCAATGCGCCGCCGAACTACACGACCCATGTTTTCGTCAAAAACGTCGGCGGCGCGGATTTCGTGCTGCCCGACCGGCGCTTTGACTTGGGTGACTGGAACGGTGACGGCAAGCCGGACCTCGTCACTGGCAGCTTTAGCGGCGCAATGCGGCTGTATCTCAACGTCGGGACGGCTGCCGATCCTCGCTTCGACACTTACACGACATTGCTTTCCGATTCCTACAATATCTTCCCGCGCCTTTATGATTTGAACGGCAACGGCCTGTTGGACTTTCTGCGCGGCATCAACTGGGGCGACGTGCGTTATTGGCGCGATGCCGGCGCCCTTGGTTTGGGCAGCTCGGTGACGCTCAGCTTGAGCGATTCCAACAGCGCGAGTCCCGATCTTCACGCGCTAACCGACGGCGCGATGGTGGATTTCGGCGATTACAATGGCGACGGCAATCTCGATTTGCTGGTGGGCGGCCACGCGAGCGACAAGCTCTACCTCGCCTACGGCGTGAAGAAAACCATCGCGGCCAGTATCGCCGAAATCGAAGCCATCTATGATGCCTATCCGACCAATGTGGGAGTGGCGTTGAGTTCGAACAACAACGCGCTGTTAACCGTGTTGAACAACGCGAACTGGAATCTTATTTCCCATCTCCAGAACGGCACGCTGGGCACGCGTGAGGCATTGTTTGCCGCGCTCACCAATCACGTCGGCAAGTATTGGTTTCTAAAATACCAGACCCTCGACACCACGAATTTTCACCATGTGCCCAGCATCGTCTGCCAGAACTGGGTGATGCTACAATACGCGCTCGCCGACACACCGACGCGGCGGACTAACATCGCCAATGTGCTGGGGCTCACGGGCACGGCGCGGTTGATCTACCTCGAAAACGGGATCGCGCTCGGTGACAACGGCAAGTCCAAGCCCGCGGCTTATGGCACGTTGCTGGAATTCCGCCGTCGCCATCCCCGCGAATTGTTTCCCGACGCGCTCATGACCTTCGATCAACTTTATGGCGACAACCGCGGCGGCTTCGTCTGGACGCCCAACAGCACCAAGAACACCTTCGGCGATTGGGCCCTCGGCAATGCCAACGAATGGGCCGGCGATCTCACCGCGGCCATTGAGAAGCAGCTCGGCGCGGGCCGGGCGAGCGGCGATTACTACACGTTCGTCATGGGCCACGAAGTCACGCATTCGCTCGATGCCTATGTGAACGGCCGCGCCAACACCGATCTGCGTCGTCGCTGGGGACTCAGCCTCTGCACTGCCGCCGGACCAGACGTGATCGCCGGCGCCAACGGCTGGCGCGATGTGACGGCCACCAAGACCAATTTCTTGGCCAAGGGTTACTGGGACGGAATCGAGGCAAACTGGAACTCAGCGTGGTCCAACTACTGGGCCGTGGGGGTGGGCGCGCCGTTCCGCAATGCCTCGTTCATGCGCGGCAACATTGACTGGTTTCTCGACAACTCGCAGGAATCCCTTGCCACCCAGGCGAATCATTACTGGGCGAACGCCTGGGGACGGCTCATCGGCGCTGCGGATCGCTATCGCCGGGCCAGTGGCGCCGGGCTCGGCCCGCTGCGCGCTAACATCAATGAGGTCGTCACGTTCATTGATTTTGAGTCCGCCGGCCTGAACAAGGTCAACTTGATCGAGACCAAATACCAGGCTTCGCCCGCACAGGTGAATTACACGAATCATTACGCCGAGTTGGAGCGCGATGACCGGGGTTACATCACCCGCATCAAGGTCGAGGGCCAGGTTTACGATTTGCTCATGGATACCAACGGTGTGGTGACCAATCTGAGCACGAGCATTCTCTCGCCCAAGCACGACACCTGTTGGACATTTCGCAACCAGTCACGACAGTTCGCTGTGTTGCTGAACGATTCGCGATTGGAAGGCGGGGCGGTCCAACTCGCGGGTGTCGGTCAACCGGCGCACGGCAGCACGAGCACAAATTCCGACGGCACGATTCTTCATTCACCGGCCGCGAACTACGTCGGCAATGATAGTTTCACATACTCGGTGACTTCAGCTTCCGGCGGTAGTGCGAGTGCCACGGTCTTTGTCGAAGTGATCAACCCGGCGGACCCGACCGGCGACCTGCTGGTTGAATATTGGAACAACATTGGCAGCGGCACGGCGGTGAGCGATCTCACGGGCCACGCAAACTTCCCGAACAATCCAACGGTGAAGTATTACACGAATAGTACCTTCGAATTGCGGAGCAACTACGGCGACAACTATGGCTCGCGCGTGCGCACGCAGATCACCCCGACCGTGAGTGGCACTTACACGTTTTGGATCGCCTCGGATGACAGCAGTGAACTCTGGTTCAGCACCAACACCGATGCAGCCAACAAGGAGCTTATCGCGTCGGTGAGCGGATACGCGAGTCCCCGCCAATGGACAAAGTTTGCCTCGCAACAATCCGCCCCCATCTCGCTCGTCACGGGACAAAGCTACTACCTCGAGTCGTTGCAGAAGGAAGGTTCGGGCGGAGACAATCTTGCCGTCGCGTGGAGTGGACCGATCCCATTTGGGGCGACCAACGTCATCGCGGCGGCGAACCTCCAGCAGCCATTCGCCGGTTTCACTGCGCCACAGTTCACGGCTGATCCGCTCGGCAAACCAGCAGCCACGGTGGATGTTTCTTACGTCGGCTCGCTGGTGGGCGATGTCACTGATACCAACGCGAATGAATCCCTGACATTCACCAAACTGGGTGGTCCGAACTGGCTGAACATTTCTCCGACCGGCGAATTGACGGGTGCGCCGGACGCGGGCGATGTGGGAACGAACAATTTTGTTGTCCGCGTGGTTGATTCGTCCGGATTTGTCGATGACACGGTGGTGCAAGTGCTGGTGCGAGGTGCGAATGTTCCGCCCGTATTTACCGCTTGGGAAATGAGTGGTGGGGCAATGCAGCTGCACGGGCTGGCGGGCGCGTTACGCACCTGCGTGCTCGAGTCGGCCACCAATCTTCCCGCCGTGCCTGATTGGACCGCGGTGGCCACAAACGTTGCCGGAACGAATGGAGTGTTCGAATTCTCTGACGCCCAGACCAGTGGCACGAAGGTTTTTCGCGTTTCAGCCAATTGAGATTTCACACGTAGCCCGGGCCGGAGCGCCCTGGCTCACTCCGCCAGCTTCATCAGTTCCACCTTGCGGAATTCCACCGGATGGCTTTCGGCCTGGAGACTGATGTAACCCGAAGAGATGATCTTGTTGCCATCGGCGGGGATCAACTTGCGCGCGCGCGCGTCGCGGTCGTCCAGCTGCGGCCGACTGTATTCCAACACCGTTTCGCCCTCGACCTTGTGCCGGATGATTCTGCTCTCCTGCACTTCGACCTCGGCGGTCACCCATTGATCGCCATGATACGTCTTTGACTTTGAATCGGTGCAATGCTGCCGGATCAACTTGCCGTCCATCACCACATCCGTGCCGGGCGTGCAGAGGTTCATGGTGGAGCGGTTGCCTTCGCCCGAGCCGCCGAGCAACTGCGCTTCAAGCGAGGTGGGGAATTCCTGGTTCAACTCCATCGCCGCCGGATCTTCGCAGTGCAGCATCATGCCGCTGTTGCGGAACGCCCAGCCCGGTCCGCCGGGCGCTTGTTTGCCCGTGAAGCGGTATTCCACCCGCAGCACGTAATTGGTGAGGCGTTCCTTCCAGAAGAGATGCCCGAAGTGGTTGCCGAAATTCGTGTAGCCAGAATATGAGACCTTCAACACGCCGTCCTCGACCCGGTAGGTGTTGGCGTGATTCGTCCCATAGGGGAAACCCGTGAACTTCGGAGTCCAACCATCGAGGTTTTTGCCGTTAAAGATCTGAATCCATTCACCCGGTTTGCTGGCGTCGGCCGCGCCGGCGAACGAGGACAACGCCAGGTTGAGTCCGAGCGCGAGGATGTGGATTCGAGCGGTATTCATAAGTTGGACAGCCAGTTGACGTGAACGCGGTCAGCATAGACGTTTATCCGCAGACTTCCCACCCCCCAAAGATGGGATTCTTTGGGAAGCCAAGTTCGAGGAGACTCTTCCCACCGCTGGATTCCGCTGTTGCGAATCAGCGCCCAGCGGGTGCGTGCAACCAGCATTCACCCGCCCGTCAGTGCAGCCACCTCGACCATGAATACTTTGGCCCGTTGCAACGTTCGCTTTGCCAGTTTCGTCCTGCTGTCCCTGGTCGCCGGGTTGGCCCTGCCAGCGGCGGCCCAGCTGCCGGATAACCTGGTCCTGACCAACATCACTATTCAAGGCCAGCCGCGCACCCTGAGCCTCTACAAGCGCTCGGTGCGGGCTACGAATTTCTTCTACCTCACCTGGAGCGCCGGCGCCGGTTATCAGACCAACACGCCGCCACAAGTGCGTACTTATCGCGGCACGCTTCCGGATAATACGAACACGATCATCTGTGCCATCGTAAAGCCGGGTGGTTTGTTGCAAGCGGACGGATTCGATTACGAACAGGGCAAGAGCTATACCTGGCAGATCAACAACGTGAATGTTGCGAGCCAGTTGCCGGCCGGGACGTTCTCAAATCCGGGAGGCTCGAGTGCCGCCGCTCTTGTTCCCGGGCAGGAGGAATCAGAGTCCGCCGCCCCAACCTTCAATCTCGAAGATCCGTGTGGTTGTCCCGAGTGTAACGGCGGGGCGCCGCAGACTCCGGGTGACGACGGGGTGTCGCTCTTCGGCACGCTGCCGCGTTCCACCTACATGCCGCCCGCGGGTGGGATGCAGCGAATGGATCTCGGAGTGGACATCACCCACTATCGCTATGACCAGTCCTATGGCAGCGATGCCGATCTGGCCGTCTCGAGCATCGAGCACACCGTCAACATCTACGATCTCCTGATGGCGCGCGATGCCTTGATCTCCATTCAGGAGTCAGTTGTCGTTTTGCGCCAAGACATTTTTTATGTGCCCACCGGCATGGGGGATCAGCTGAATCTCATGACGACCACCTGGAAGTCCGCCCCCCTGGCCACGTTGCCTTGGGATCAGATTCATTCCTTTGCCACTGAGCAGGGCCTGTTCGGCGCGGGCGGATACGCGTGGGGGAACAGCATCGGCAAGGACGAATCGCCGGCCTGTGTCGAAGCCCTCTACCACGAAGCCGGCCATAACTGGGACGTGGTCCACATCGTTTATGGTGCGGATACAATGGGCGGTAACCGGCCCAACCACGGTCCGTTCAGTATTGATCGCCTGCTCCGCAAGCGCAGCGAATCCATGACCGAGGGCGATTTGTCCCCGTTCCCCGGCACTTATCCCGATCCGCTTCCGCCCTACACGCACGTGGATTGCGCCAGCGTCCTGACGAATGCCTTCGTGGATATCAACGTGCTGACCAACGACTGGGATGGCAACGGCAATGCGCTGACCGTGGTCGGCTTCAGCACCAACACGGCGAAGGGAGGGACGGTGTCCTGGGTCAGCAACGGCATTCTGCGTTACACGCCCGCCGCAAATTACGTGGGCAAGGACCTGTTCGCTTATACCGTACGCGACAGCACTGGATTGAGAACGCGGGATCTCGTTCACGTCGCGGTCGTGAATCGCTCACTCGAAGCGCATTACGCGTTTGAGGAAAGCGCGGGCAAGACCGCGACCGATTCGACGGGCAACGGCCATCCCGGCAAGCTGCAAGGGGCCACGGATTTCAGCTCCAGCGCCGAACCCGGCATCAGCGGTCAGGCTTTGCGGGTGGATAGTGGCGGCATCATCTGCGACAACAGTCCGCTCATGCCGGCCGACGCGCCGGTGGTCAATGATTTCAATTACTGGCCGTTCGATTCAGAACGGATGTCGCGCGGCAATTTCTTCGATCCCATGGACGAGAGCTGCACGATTGCGTTCTGGTTCAAAACCGACGACGCGGTCACCGCCCGCAGCCTCCTGCGCAAGGAATGGAATGGCGAGCAAAAGGTCGGTTACAATCTCACGATCGGCGGTGGTGGCATCACGGCCACCGTGCGGGAGTTCAACGGCCTGAGCAATGCCAAAACACTCACTTGGACCACGGCGCTGGCGGCCGCGCGTTGGTACCACGTCGCGTTGCAGTTCGATCGCACTGCCAATCTTGCGCGACTTTATGTGGACGGGGTGCAACGTGCCACGGCTGCGCTGGACGCGGGCCGATTCATTTTCCAGGGCCGGCAGCCGCTCTTGTTGGGGCCGGACGCCGGCGGACAGGTGGCCTTCGACGAATTTCGTTATTACTCCAAGGCGCTCAGTGTCGTCGAAATTCAGGCGCTCTATGCGGTGGGACATGTTCCCGCCAGCGGTCCCAATCCTGCCGACGGCGAACGCGATGTGGCCCTGTCCCGCCTGCTCACCTGGGTGGCGGGCCGTACCAATTACCAGCACGATGTCTTTTTCGGGACCAATCTCGCCGCTGTCACGAGCGCGACGACCAATTCACCCGAATACGCGGCGCGCCGTGCAGTGGCCAATTATGCGCCCGGCCCTTTGCTGCCCAACACCACCTATTATTGGCGCGTGGACGAAATCCTCGGGGGCACGAACGTCGCTCCCGGGGAGGTCTGGAGTTTTATCACCGCGCCAGACGTGGTTCATGGCGGCCTGAAATTGCAGCTGACGCTCGATGCCCGGGACACGCTCGGGAACATCACTTATGATCGGGCCGGGCCGCCCTTCAATGACGGCAACCTCTTCAACACCCCCGCAGCAACCGTCGGTCAGCTGGCCGAGGCGCTCGACTTCAATGGCTCCAACCATTATGTCGAAGTTCCGGCTCTGGGTTTGACCACGGACACGCTCACCATCCTGGCCTGGGTGCGCCGCGACGGCACCGTGAATGACTGGTCCGGCCTGGTCTTCCATCGCGGCGCGAGTGCCTCGGGCATGAATGTCAGCACCAGCAATCGCGTGGGCTATCACTGGAACAACGCGGCCAACACCTACAACTTCAACTCCGGACTGACGTTGCCGGACGGCCAGTGGGCGCTTGCCGTGCTTACCGTGGAAACCAACCGTGCCATTCTGTACCTCGGCACCACCGACGGTTTGCTCCTCTCCACCACCAACAATGTCGCCCACGGACTGATCACGTTTGACAGTCCGATTCGCCTCGCCAGCGACAGCTCCGCTGCCAACCGCTATTTCAACGGTGGGCTTGACGAGGTGGGCATCTGGAATCGCGCGCTGACCCGGGCCGAGATCGGAAACATCCTCACCAACGGCATGTCCGGCGGCGGCATCGATGGTCCGCCACCGACGCCCCAGCCTGGCACCTACACTTGGACCGGCAATGCCGACAATTCTTGGGCCAACGCCGGCAACTGGTCCATCGGCCTGATTCCCACCGCGCTTAACTCCGCCATCTTTGATGAATCGTCGGCTAAGAATCTGAACACTGACCTGGGCCAGCCATTCTCCGTCGCGGGCGTCTCAATTTCCGGCAAGATTCGCGCCTTGGGCATTGCTTCGGCGGCGGGCCAGGCGCTCAGTGTCGGCGCGGGCGGCGTTCAACTGAGCAACAGTTTCGCCGCACTCACCCTGGCGGCGCCGGTCACGCTCGGCGCGCCGCAAGCCTGGCGGGTTTCTGAATTCGCCACGTTGACCGTCCGCAGCAACATCACCAGCGCCGGTAACGCGCTGACTCTGGCCAATGAAGGCAACGTCACTCTCGCCGGTACCTTCGGCGGCACGGGCGGGCTGATCAAGCAAGGCGGAGGCGTGCTAACATTGACGGCGGGCCTGCAGTCGTTCACCGGCGGATTGACCGTGAGCAATGGCACCCTCAAGGCCCTCGGCGGGCAGTGGGCGCAGAGTTTCTTCGCCAACGTCAGTCCTCGCACCATCACCGTGCATTCCAATGCGACGCTCGAAACCACCACCCACTCGCTCGGCGGCCTGGGGGCGTCATTCTATCAGCCGGTGATCACCCTGAATGACGGTGCGACCTGGTACCTGAACGCTGAACAGTACCTCGCGGGCGGCAACTTGTCGCTGCGCGGTGCGGAGATTTTTATCGCGGCGAACGACATCCGCATTCAAGGCGGCACCGTGACCGTCAGTTCGTCATCCCTTCCGACCACGGTCAACGGCGGCGGTTCGATCACCCTGCATGGCGCCACCACCTTCAATGTGGCCAACGGAGCGTTGGCCACTGACGCCACGATCGCCGTCCCCATCGGCAATTCCGGCACTCAGTCGTTAACCAAGTCCGGCGCCGGCACGCTGGCGCTCACGGAAGCTTCGAGCTTCTTCGGGCCCACCACTGTCAGCGCCGGCACCCTGGCGCTGCGTGGCGGTGACGACCGGTTGCCGCAAGCCATGTCCGTTTCAGTCAGCGCCGGCGCGATTCTGGATCTGAGCAGCAACAACCAGGCTTTGGCCAGCCTCACCGGCAGCGGCAACGTCTTACTCGGTTACGGCACGCTGACATTGGCCATGACTTCCACGCAGATTTTCAGCGGTGTCATCAGTGGTTCTCCGAACGGCGCGCCGCCCGCTTCGGGCAACAGCGAGGAATCGCCCAATCCCGGCGGCCTCACCAAATCGGGCTCGGGCAAGCTGACGCTCACTGCGAGTCAAACCTATGCCGGCGATACGCTCATCACTGCCGGCATCCTTGCGCTCAGCGGCAGTGGCGGACTCAGCGGCACTTCAAATATTGTCATCGCTACGGCGGGTACGCTGGACGTGACCTCCAAAACGGGCGGTATTTTGCCATTGGGCGTTGGCCAGAAACTCAAGGGCCGGGGCACAGTGCTCGGAGCGGTGAGTGTGAACAATTTGTCCACCCTCGCGCCGGGCGAGAGTGTCGGTACGCTGACCACCGGCGCCGAGACGTGGGCCGGCGGCGGCTTTTATGAATGGGAAATCACTCACGCGACCAGCCCGAACAGTTCAGATCGTGTGGTGGTGAACGGCTCAATCAACCTCACTGCCACGCCTGCGAATCGTTTCACCCTGAAACTGATTTCTCCCGATGGCCCGTTGCCCGCGTTCAACAGCGCGAGCAATTACACCTGGACGGTCGCCACGACTACGGGCGGCGTGTTGAACTTCGATCCCGCCAAGTTCGTCGTCGACGCCTCCGCGCTGGCGGTGGATTTCGCCGGTGGTGCGTTCAACGTCGTTACCCAGGCGAACAATTTGGCCGTGACATTCACGCCTTACAGCGCGCCTCTGACGCCGCCCGCGTTCACGGGTATTGCGCTCAGCAACGGATTGATCAGCTTGAGCGCAACTGGCGCGCTGGGGCAGACGTTCTACTTCCAAGCCAGCACAAATCTCGCGCCGGCCTACTGGCAGGTGCTCAGCACGCAGGCTGTGTCTGGTAGCGGACTGGTGCAGTTCACTGACCCGCAATCCACCAACCTCCCCCAACGTTTTTACCGCATCGGCTTGGAGCCGTGACGCCCAGATCCTCCAAATGAAATATCTCAACTTCAGTTTGTTCAGTTTCGCACTCAGCTTGGGTTCATTGACGGTCAGTTCTGCCGTCGGCGCGGACCTCCGCGTGCCGGCTTTCACGGCTTACTCGTTGCCAGATGCGGATGGCATCCGCTTCTCATCGCGTTCAGGCAGCGTGCGCTGGCAGGATTCCGCCCAATCGCTCAACTGGTATGGCGAGTTCAAGAACGCCGGCAAGCTGGGTGTTCGCGTTGCGTTACGGGCGACGGACGGAAAGGATGTGAAACTCAAGCTCACCATCGCCGAACAAACGCGGGAAGTTGAGATCAAAGGAGACAGCACGAATCTGGTTGCTGACTTCGGTGAGTTCACGCTCGCGAAGCCCGGCTACCAACATTTCATGTTGGAATCACCGAACGGCAATGCGACTTCACTGACCGTCGAAGCGTTGCTGCTGACGGGGCCAGCGGTGGAGAACGCCCACTTTAATCTCAAGGAGCGGCGCAATGCTGCGTCGGTTCATCTGGCGTATCCCGTCAGCAAGGAGACGAACGTGCAGGCGTTCTATTGCGAAGCCACCGCGGTGGAAGATCCGTTGTGGACGTTCTACATGGCCTGCGGCTGGCAGCGCGGCTATTTCGGGATGCAAGTGAACAGCCCGACCGAGCGCCGGATCATCTTCAGCGTATGGGACAGCGGCAATGAAGGGGTGGACCGGAACAAGGTGGCCGCGGACGACCGCGTTACGTTGATGGGGAAGGGCGAGGGCGTTTACACCGGTGATTTTGGCAACGAAGGCACGGGCGGACACAGCCACCTGAAGTTTCAATGGAAGACCGGCGAGAAGCAGCGCTTCGTGATCACGGCGAAGCCAGTGGATGCGACGCACACCATTTTTTCCGGCTACTATTTCCGGCCAGACAAATCCGAGTGGATGCTGATCTCCAGTTGGAAGGCGCCGAAAGACGGCAACTGGTTGCGGGGCCTCCACAGCTTCAGCGAAAACTTCGGCGGCTCGAACGGCAACCTCGTCCGCAAGGCGCTCTTCGGTAACCAATGGATTCAGACTGACAAAGGGCAGTGGCTGGAGTTGACACAGGCGAGTTTTAGTCACGATCCCACGGGTCGCGCGGACCGGCTGGATCGGTTCATGGGCGTGGAAGGCGGACAGTTTTTCCTCAGCCACGGCGGATTCGTTCCTGGGTTCACGCCGTTCGGTGAAAAGTTCACGCGCCCCGCAGTGGGCAAGCAGCCGGAGAATTTGCCGGACTTCTCGCGCAAGCTCGCCGAGCGCTGAGCGTCGGCGCCGCGGCAGGAGTGGAATTGCGTCGGCCGCGGCTTTGGCGCAGACTCGCCTCCGCTTCGGACACGATGCAATACTTCCTCGAACATTTTGCCTGCGCCGTGTGCGCCGTAACCGGCGTGCTGGCTGGCAAGGGCAAACGCCTGGATCTTTTCGGCGTGATCGTGCTGGCGCTGGCCACGGCCCTCGGTGGTGGCACGATGCGCGATCTCGTGCTCGATATCACGCCGGTGTTCTGGATTGCTGATCCGCACTTCGTACTGACGGCCGTGGGCGCGGCGGTATTGACCTTCGTGGCGGCCCGCTTCTGGATATTGTCGCCCGCGGTATTGCTGGTGGCGGATGCTTTTGGTTTGGCCCTGTTCACCATCATCGGGGCGGAAAAGGCCATCGCCCACGGGTCTTCTCCAACCATTGCCATTCTCATGGGCATCGTGACGGGCGTGGGCGGCGGTTTGCTGCGCGACGTGTTGAGTGGCGAGATCCCGCTCGTGTTCCGCAAGGAAATCTACCTCTACGCCACCGCAGCATTTTGCGGCGCTGGGATGCTCATCCTGCTGAGCAAGTTTTTTCCGGCGTGGACCGGTAACCGGCTGGCAGCCGCGCTCACCACATTGTTGCTACGCCTCGCGGCCATTCGTTGGAAGCTGCGGCTGCCGGCATTCAAATCGCGCGATGAGGCTGACGCAGACGAATCGAGACCCCGGTCATGAAATCAACCGCATCATTGGTTTTACCGAAGCTGAGGCTGCTGTTCGCCTTGGTGTTGATTGGCGGGGCGGGCACATCCGTTCAAGCGGCTGACGCGCCGAAACCAACCCGCCCGAACATTCTGTTCTTGCTGGCGGATGATCTGGGTTATGGCGACCTGGGCTGTTACGGCCAGGAAAAGTTCAAGACGCCGAACATTGACCGGCTGGCGACAGAGGGCATGAAATTCACCACGTTCTATTCCGGGCACAACGTGTGCGCCCCGGCGCGCTGTGTGTTGATGACCGGCAAGCATCCCGGCCACGCTTACATTCGGGAGAATCGCGGTGGCCTCGGCAACGGACCGGAAGGTCAGGAGCCCGTGCCCGCAGGCGAACTCAAACTGCCGCTCACGCTCCAGCAACTCGGCTACGCGACCGGCGCGTTTGGCAAATGGGGGTTGGGCGGCGTCGGCACGAGCGGCGATCCCAACCGGCAGGGCATTGACTTGTTCTACGGCTACAACTGCCAGGCGGTGGCCCATAATTATTACCCGACGCATCTGTGGTCGAACTCGACTCGCGTCGAACTGAACAACCCGAAGTTTGCGGCGCATCAGAAATTGCCGGCGGAAGCTGACCCGAATTCGGCAGCCGCCTACGCCAAGTACTCGGGTAAGGATTACGCCCCTGACCTGATTGCCGAACAAGCGCTCAAATTCCTTCGCTCGAACAAAGATCGTCCGTTCTTTCTGTTCTACCCCACCACCGTGCCGCATCTGGCGCTGCAAGTGCCCGAGGATTCGTTGCGAGAGTTTGCCGGCAAGTTTACTGAGACGCCGTATCCCGGCGGCCGCGGTTACCTGCCGCACCGCACGCCGCGCGCCGCCTACGCAGCCATGATCACACGCATGGATCGGGAGGTGGGGCGGTTGCTGCAGGCGCTCGCCGACTACGGATTGGAGACGAACACGATCGTTGTGTTCACCAGTGACAACGGCCCGCTCTTCGATCAGTTGGGCGGGACGGACACAGACTTCTTCAACAGTGCGGCGGGTTTTCGCGGCCGCAAGGGCTCGTATTACGAGGGCGGTTTTCGCGTGCCCTGTCTGGTGCGCTGGCCCGGGCAGATCAAGGCCGGGTCGGTCAGCGATCGCGTGACCGGTTTCGAGGACTGGTTGCCGACGCTGCTGGAGTTGCTCGGAGAAAAATCCGCCACGCCGAAGGGAATCGACGGCCTCAGTTTTGCGCCGACGTTGCGCGGCGAGAACCAGGCGGCGCGACCGTTCCTGTATCGCGAATCGCCGGGTTACGGCGGCCAGCAGTGTGTGCGAGTGGGCGACTGGAAGCTGGTTCGACAGAATCTCAATGCCGGCCCGAACGCAGCAAGGAAACCCACCACGGAACTTTACAACCTGGCCACGGACCCGCGCGAAACCACCGATGTGGCTGCGCAGCATCCGGACATGGTCGCCCAGTTGAGTGCCATCGCGCGCGCGCAACACACCAAGACCTCCCTCTGGCCGATCCGCGTGCTCGATAGCGGCGGGGGAGAGTGACCCGGAGCGTCAGCTGCCCGGCTGCATCCACTCCTATTCAGATCCGCGGACTGATCGTGGGAAGGTCATCTCTCTTGCCACTTTTCGGACCTTCGGATAATAGCGGGCGCAACGCGGTTTAACTCGGAGTTAATGGCCGAAATAATTTGAGCCGCCCGCAGACTGCGGACCACATCTCGAGGTGCAACCATCAGAGCAGTTCAAGTTTTCACGTAGCCGCCGACGTGAGGAGGCGGATGCAAATTCGCTAGGTAAAGTGAACCGCTTTATCACTTCGCCGGCTACAGGTTTCTGAAACCGCTCTAGGCGGCCGCCGGGTCCTGCGGCTTCCAGAATATTCTCCAGCTCTGGAAGCGAACAATCGCCGTGGCTGGAATCTGAACCAGCACCGAGCCTGCCAGCAGTAAGTCGGCGCACGCGCAGAGGGCGTTGAATGCAGACACCAACGCGACCCAGCCAGACGCGACCTGGGTGACCGCCGCCACCAGAAGCGGAACGATGCTGATGATGAGGAATGGCATGAGCAGGCAGGCGACCAGACGATTGCGGCTCATCTCGCCGTCATAGTGTGCATAGAAACCCAACGCCGCCCAAAAGCCCAGAATGGACTGAGACGAAAGCCCGGCCATCGGGTGCGCCAGAGCATGGATCAGCTCGTGGACAACCACGAGACCCGCAAACGAAAGCAGCACCGTCGGCAGGGACATCGTGGGCGTAATGTCTCGGAGCGGCGTGACGAGAAACCAAAGCCCTGTCACCATGGCTGCCGCGATTACCCCGAACGGTAGGGCGAGCAGATTCTCGACCATGGGTGACGACGCCTGGCGCAGTGATTTCCACGGCGCGTCCGGCCTGAAGGTGGGCGAACTCGGTATGGCTCCAAAATGCAAGCGCATGCAGCGAGATCGTGTTGCCGCCTAACGGCCTATGCTCAGCGGCCCCGCATCCGCTGAGCGGTGCCGTAATATTGTTGTTCCGTTTGCCCGCGGGACGCGCCGCTTGCGACCGGAGCGCCCCGTCCTCCGTAGCCGACCTATCGCGGAGGGTGGACGATGACCGGGTTCGCTGGGCGCATTCATTATCGTGATTCAGGTAAGGTTGGATCTCCGGCTTTCCACGCTTTCCAACGAGTCAGCCGGTCCTTCACAAAATATGCCTCGAATCCAACCAATTCATCATTGCCGGTTGGACGCTTGAAACGAAGCATGTATCCGGTTTCGTCGGTTGCCATTTCAGTTAGCCGGCCTGTCGCGCTCGCTCGGCCCAGGCATAGCGGTAGCTGTGCAGGCTCACCCCGACTATTCCCAGCTTCTGGCATCGCTCGGCAAAGCGCGTCGCCCGTGCGGCGGATGATTGTTTCCCGAAGTGCGGGAACAGGGGGCCTAGGTTCGGGCGTTCTTGCAGGATGGCTTCGGCGGCAGTGCCGAAGCGTTGCACCGCGAGTGTCCCGGTTTTCTTTCGCGTGTAGCTTATGAGGCGGTTCGGCCAGTCAATGTTCTCGTGGGTCAGTCCGGCCATGTCCACCTGCGCGGCCCCGATGTGCCAGATCAATTGCAGGAACGCACGCCATTCCGCATGCTTCTCCACGTCGAGCAACCGCTGCGCTTCCGCGGCGGTGATCGCGCGGCGGGATTTGTACTGCAAACGCGGCCATTGCGCGTAGGCGAGGATGGGCCACGGCAGCCAGCCCATGTTCAAGGCGAAGCTGTGCAACCGGCGCATGAATATGTTGGTCGAGACTGTGCCGGTCAGGAGCACTTTGAGAATCGCGTCCGGGCGCGTCTCGATCAGGATGAGCCGGCGCAAGGCGTCAAAGGGCACTTCGTTGAACGCGCTTTCGTAACGCTCACTGGTAAGCGGCGCGTGCTTGACCTTGGTGCGCTTCATTTCGTCCATGACAAACTGCCAAGTGCGCTGGCTGATAAGCGCGTCCTTGGCCACGAGATACGCGCGAGCCAGTGCACATTGAATGCGGGCTGATACTCCGCTTCGTTGCGGGCGTGGAACAGGCGCAGGGCTTCGGTGCGGTCACTCGTGCCGAGGCTTTCCTGTTTGCCGGTGGTGTTGTCTTGGATGTAGAAACGGCCATTGAGGCCACGTTGATACATTCGGAACTTTCGCTTCATAACTTTGTTCGGTTATGAGGCTAAGGCGAAACGATTCATGCCAGTTAGAGAGTACAGTGGGTGTTAGCCTGGGTTCTCCTTGGATTCGATCAGAGTAGTCAAATCACTGACAAATCCGCTGGCAATCGACGACAGAACCTATTGCAACCGGTTGATGCACACGCATCTCAGTCGAGATGTGAACGACCCAAGCTCGTCGTTTGATTCTCAACCTTGATGCGTGCGCATCAGAAGGTTGCAGTTAGTCCTGTCCGGGTTCGCCAGCAATTGTGCCAGTGGTAGCGGCGCTTCAAATAGCTCCGCTAAGCCGAGCTTAGCTCGGTCACCGCTCGCTAACTGGCGCGAAGCCATTCGCCTTAGCCTCATAGCCTGATAATCCATATGAAACAAAAGTTCAGACTGTATCGTCGTCGCACAAGTGGCCGCTATTACGCGCAGGACAATATCACAGGCAAACAAGAAAGTCTCGGCACAACCGACAAAGCCGAGGCGCGACGTTTGCTCATCGCCAAGAACGAGGCCGAATATCAACCTGCGTTTAACACGCATCTGGCCCGCACCTACCTCTCAGCGGGCGATCCCATCATTGCCCAACGAACTTGGAGCAGGGTGATGGACGCACTCCAAAAATCCAAAGTCGCTTGGTCCGACTCCACGCAGGAACGCTACAAGGGCGCGATCTCTGAAAAAGCGCTTGATTCCCTCCGTGACTTGAGACTCCTCGAAACCCGCCCTGAGCACTTACTCAATGCCATTCAAAATGGCACGGTCTCAACGAATATGATTCTACGAAGGCTTCATAGCTTCGCGGTGAGAATGCGGTGGCTGCCGTGGCCGATACTGGTGTCACGTCAAGTCGGAAAGCAGAACTGACGCGGAAGGAGGAGTGAGTTCAGCTCCATGCTCAGTCACCACCCTGCCGGAGCTGGGATGCGCAGTTTTCGTGACGATGAATTCACCACCCAGACTCACGCGGCGCGACCTTCTCGATCCGCCACGTCCCGTTCGTACGCACGAGGTCATAGTGTCGCTTGCCTTCGTACACATCGTGGTCGCCTACGCCGACGATGGCGCGGTCACGGCCAGATGCCGTAATCGCAATCAAATAGCGCTCGCCGCGGGCGCGCACCAATTGTTCGATCACCTTCAGGTCGGCGTCACTTAGAGGACGGCCCTGATTATTGATCATCGGCCAATGCCCCAGACCCGCCCTAAGCGGCTGCTGGTTCAGTCTTATGACAAAAGGCTCGGCGAGCCGTTCCTTGAACTCCTTCAATGTCCTCGCCCGATTCGCGTCCAGGCGCGCGTTGACCTTTGACGGGTCATCGTCCTCCTTCGTGCAATACGACAGCAGCGCGTAGCGATCTGTTAGATATTCGCTCGCGTAATAAAGCGCATCCTCCTGGTTGGTCAATTCGTTGAACCAGACCTTGAGCGCCAGGTAAAGCGGCCCGCCAATCTCCTGGCTGGAAAACTCGATCTTCATCGCGGGCAACTCAAACTGGTTCTTCCCCACTTGCTTCAGATAGAGCCTGTCGCTCTTTGGTTTGACTCCGTTTACGCGAATCGCATCCAGGTTCAGCGCTTTGCCCATGTCCGCCTGATACAGGGAGAAAACCGCGCACCCCACCGTGATATCATTCCGTGTAGGCTTGAATGTCAGCGTTTGGCGGGAAAGCACCACGGCCTCGGCAAAATGTTTGCTGGCAGCTGCGCCTGCTGCGGAGATCTGGGGCGACGACTGATTGGCGCAACCGGCCGCAGTCAGCGTAAGCATACCAAGAGCAAGGCCGGAGAGGCGATGTGATTTCATGCTTGAATTGTGACCTCCGCAACCAGGATTGCTATCGCAACCGGAACGCAGGAGTGTCTATGCAATAATGTCCTTCACCACGTGCCCGTGGACGTCAGTCAAACGGAAGTCGCGACCCGAGTAGCGATAAGTGAGGCGTTCGTGATCTAGTCCGAGCAAGTGGAGAACTGTGGCGTGCAGATCGTGAACGTGGACGCGGTTTTCGATTGCCTTGTAGCCGAATTCATCCGTCGCGCCGTAGGCCAGTCCGCCTTTCACACCGCCGCCGGCCAGCCACATCGTGAAACCGAGCGCGTGATGATTCCGGCCTTTGTCACCTTCGGCAATTGCGGTGCGACCAAATTCGCCGCCCCAGATCACGAGCGTGTCATCGAATAGCCCACGCGCCTTGAGGTCTTTGAGCAAGGCTGCGATGGCTTGGTCGCTCTTGTTGGCGTGGTCGCGATGGTTGTGGATGTCCACGTGATCATCCCAGGGTTGGGCGTTGCCGTAATAAATCTGCGTCATGCGCACGCCGCGCTCGGCCAGTCGCCGGGCAATGAGGCAGGCGTTGGCGAATTCGCCATCGCCGTAAAGCCTGCGGGTAGCTTCGGATTCCCTCGTGATATCAAAGGCATCCTGGGCCTCGAATTGCATTCGGAACGCGAGTTCCAACGATGAAATGCGCGCTTCGAGTTGCGGATCTTGATCGCGCTGCTCCATGTGCAGTCGATTCATTTTTTGCATCAGGTCCAATTGCCGGCGCTGGTCTGATTCCGAAAGGTAGCGATTGTTTACGTCGGAAATAATTTTCTTCGGATCGATTTCCTTGTTGTTGATGTGCGTCCCTTGATAAATGCCGGGCAGAAAACTGTTGCTCCAGAGTTGCGGTCCAACCACCGGCTTACCCGGACAGAGCGCCACGTAACCCGGTAAGTTTCGGTTCTCCGTTCCCAGACCGTAGGTGATCCACGAACCCATGGAAGGACGAATCGGCTGCATGTTTCCCGAATTCATCATGAGCAAGCCTGGTTCGTGCGCCGACGTATCGGTGTGCATCGAGCGAATCACACAAATGTCGTCAATGCATTTGGCCACTTCGGGATAGAGCTCAGTCACCTCGATACCGCTCTGACCATAAGCCTTATGGGTGAAGGGCGATGGCAGGATGCCTTTGCCGGGCTTCTTCTTGTCACTGCTCATGACATCGGGAACCTGCCCAGCGTATTTAGCGAGCGCTGGCTTGGGATCGAATGTGTCCATCTGGGATGGCCCGCCGTTCATGAAAAGGAAAATGACGCGCTTGGCCTTCGGCGCGAAATGCGGCTGCTTAGGATCGAGGTTATAAACTGGCGCTGCCGAAGTTGTCGGGGCGGCGAAGCCCGCATCCATAAACACACTACCCAGCGCCAGTGCGCCGAAACCTCCACCGAGTCGGCAAAGCATTTCGCGTCGGGACAGAAAATTCGATTTGAACGCACTCGAATCTGGTTTCATAAACAATCCTTCAAATGTTCTCGCGATTAAAGTTTTCAATCAACGAACAGGAACTCATTGGCACTCAACAAGACCTGCGCGTACTGATCCCACCGGGAAAGTGATCTGTCCTTCACTTCGGAACTTTCCTTCGCACGAGAGAGGAATTCCTCACCCATTTGGATTTCCTCTTTCGACGGATGACGGCCATAAACGAGCAAGAATGCCTTTTCGATACGTTGATTATCAGATTCGTCCGACGAGGCATTGAGCTTCGCCGCTAATGTTTTGGCTTGTCGCACCATGAAGTCGCTATTCAGGAAAAACAACTGTTGCAGCGGAACCGTTGTAACCGTGCGGGCGTCACTCGTCACATTCGGGTCTGGAAAATCAAACAGCCGAAGCAATGAATTCAAGTTGTGCCGGCTGACTTTCGCGTAAAAGGTGCGCCGGCGATTCTCTGGCGTTAAGTCCTTTGATTCTCCGCCGATAGTGGGATCGAGTTCTCCCGATACGGCCAGCATGGCATCGCGCCAGGCTTCGACTTCGAGACGGCGCCGGTTCATTCGCCACAATGATTTGTTGTCCGCATCCACGGTTTGATTGTGCGCATCATCGCGGCTGCTCATTTGGTACGTGGAGGAGAGCATGATTGAGCGCGTCAGCGATTTCACCGACCAACCGGATTCCATGAACTGATTGGCGAGATAGTCCAGCAGTTCGGGATGCGTTGGCGATTCGCCCAACGTTCCGAAGTTGCTGTGCGTGCGAACCAGGCCAGTGCCAAAGAGATGTTGCCAGACCCGGTTCACCATCACGCGTGCGGTGATGGGATTTTTCTTATCAGCAATCGCCAGGGCGAGGTCCAAGCGCCCGCTGCCATTGGTGAAGGCAGGTCGCGTTTCGCCGCCGAAAACGGAGAGGAATCGTCGCGGGACTTCGTCGCCGGGGTTGGACGAGTTTCCCCGAAGCAGGATATTCAGGTTCTTCGGGGTGCCTTCCTTCAGCGTGTGAACGAACGGATATTTTGCCGGCGATTTCTTTTTCAATCGTTCCAGGTCTGTTCGCAAGGAAGCCAAATGCGTCTTGTCCGCATCCGAAAGCACGTCATCAATCTTGTCCTTGGGCACGGTGTAAACGCCGTCTTTGCCGGTCAGTGCGCTTAAGGCGGCCGCAGATGAGTCGTCGAGCGAGAGTTGCTCCAATTTTTCTGAGGACACCTTTGCGGTCGCGGTCTTGTGATCTTCAACCGCTTGTCGAAGTTTGACTGCCGATGTGATGTAGTCCTGGAACGCCTCCGCTGCCTTGCGAGTTTCACGTTCCAGTTCCTGCAAACCCGCGGTGCTGTCGGCATCCAATTCTGTCCGGCGTGCGTTCCATTTTGCCAGTTGCGGCAATTGTTCCTTCACCGGTTTGGCCAGGTAATCCACCCACCGCTGCAAAAAGAATTCACGCACCCCCTCCGCTTTGGCAATTTCTTTGATCGTCGTCTTTGGTTCAGTTTTGCGCTGCTGCTCCAGTCGCCAACTGGCCATTAGGTAGTCGGCGGTGTTTTCCAACTGTGCGTCGCTCAAACGGGTCGTTTCCTTCTTGATGAAATCATCCAACTCCTTGGTCTTCGACTGAACGGCAGATTGCGCTTTGTCGTATGTCCTCACTTCTTCCGGCGAAGCCAGCGGCGTCTCCACGTATTCGCTACTCGCGATGATGCCGCTCAACGCGTAGTAATCTTTCGCGGAAATGGGATCGAACTTGTGATCGTGACAGCGTGCGCACGCGACGGTCAGCGCGAGAAAACCGCGCGACACGGTATCCACCCGGTCGTCGAATTGATCGAACATCTTGCCGTCGCCATAGTATACCGGGCCCAACGCAAAAAATCCGAGTGCGGCGAGGTTGTTTGTCCGATCAGGAGCATTGAGCAGGTCAGCAGCAATCTGCTCTTTGATGAAGCGGTCGTAAGGCATGTCCTCGTTGAAAGCGCGCACGAGCCAGTCGCGATAGCGAAATCCCTGCGGATAGAGGCGCGGCTTGAAACTGTGGGCCTGATCTTCGCCGTAACGCGCGACGTCGAGCCAGTGACGTCCCCAACGCTCGCCGTAATGCGGATTGGCCAACAACGAATCCACGACCTTGGCGAATGCGTCGGGCGAACCGTCCTTCTCGAACGCCGCGATTTCTTCGGCGGTCGGCGGCAGGCCAATCAGATCGAAGTAGGCGCGGCGAATCAATGTGCGTTTGTCCGCGGGTGAAACGGGGGTCAGTTTTTTCTTTTCCAGTCCGGCCAGCACGAAGCGATCAATGCCGTTTTTCGGCCAGTTCTTGTTTTGCACCGATGGCGGTTCATGCAGTGCCACGGGTTGCCACGCCCAATGTTCGCGTTTGCGACGTTCGATTTCTTTGCTCTTTTCTTCCGAGGCTGTTGTTACCGCCGCTTCCTCCTTTGGCCAGGGGATTCCCATTTTTACCCACTCGACGAAATCGGCGATGACTTCGTCCGGCAGCTTCTCCTTGGGCGGCATTTCCAAATCAGGATTTTTGTAACGCAATGCTTCGATCAAGCGACTCTTGTCCGGCTCGCCCAGGGCCACCGCCACGCCCGTGTCGCCGCCTTTGAGGAAATCATCCCGGCTGTCGAGATAAAGTCCAGCTTTCAGCTTTTCGGCTTTGTGGGAATGGCACTTGTGGCAATGGTCGGCAAGCACCGGCCGAATTTTCTTTTCGAAGAATTCCACACCGGGATCGGATGGATCAGCTGAAATCGCACGCTCCGCCGGGATGGAAACCAGCCCAGCCAAAAGAAATGCGAAGGATTTCGTCATTTCGAAACGTCCGTTTCTATCAAGGCATCGTGAGCATAAAAATGCTCATCGAACGCTCAAACCGTCAACTAGAGCGTTTGTTCAATACGCAAGCTCACGCCAATCACCTTGGCTATCACTCTTACGGAGCCGGGTCAGTCGGAGAGATGCCCAAGCGCATCGCGCGCATCTTTACTGCGTCCCTGCCGACATCGTCACGCACGCGATAGGTGCGCCAGCCGCCGGTTTCGTTGACCGGGACCGGCGTATGGATCAGTTCCGCCCAGTTGACGAGATTCGAGCTGCCGTAGGCGCGAAAACGAAGCAGGTTGGCGGCGTCGGCATTCAAATCGAACTCGTAAGCCATATACGTCTGGCCGGAAAAGAGCTCGGGCACCAGTCGTATCGCTCCGGGTTGGTCTGGTGTGCCGGGTTGCGTTCCGAACAACAACTCGAAGGCGTTCGGCCAACCGTCGAAGTCGGGATCTGCCCCGAAACCGACCAGGGCGGGGTTCGCGTGCCCGGCAAAAAGTCCACCCGGCTGGTTCAACGAAACGCGCACAACCTCTTCGTTGTGTTCAAGCCGGTTGCCGATCAGAACCTTCACGGTGATGGCCGTCGCTCGGGAAGGCGTTGCGTTGTCTTGCGCGCGAACGGTCAAGTCGTAGCGGGCACGCGCTTCGTAATCGAGCGCGCCCTGGACGGCGATGACCCCACTGTTTGGATTGATGGCGAACGCGCCGCCGAAGTTTCCACCAGTGATGGCAAACGTGATCGCGTTTGCCTCCGGATCGGTCGCCGACATCGTTCCCACCAAGACGCCAATCGGCGAGTTCTCGAAAACCGTAAAGACCGGGTTCGGATTGATGAATTCGGGCGGCTGATTCGGGGTGACCGGCACGAAGGGCATCAAGTACTGGCCGGCAATCACATTGGTTCCCGGCAACGTCGGACCTTGCCACGCGACGGCGAGATTGTCCGGCGAGGTGCCGTTCTTTTGCAGGGCGCGGATGTAATAGAGCACGCCCGCCGCGAGCGACACAGGCGCGGAACGTTGGCTCGCGAACTTCGTCCACTGGCGCGGATTGCTCCACGAACCCACGCTCGCGATGAGTTGCGCGTTCGCGGGATCGTGATTGCCGCTCAACCAAAGCTGGCTGTTATCGTCCGAAGCGATCCAGAAGGTGTAGCTGCCCGAAACCGGCGGGATGACGTAGCCGTGCATACGGGTGCCATAATTATTCGCGAAGTTCGTAGGACATTCAAAGATGTCCGGGAACAAGGTGCCGTTCGGACTGTCCGGAAAATTTGGCCAACTAGTAAGCGCGGAAACAGCGTTACCCGAAATATTTGTCCAGAACTCCCGCGTGATACTGCCGGTCGTAGCCACGAGGAACTGCACGGACTGCAACGCCGCGGAATTCGTGAACGCGCCGCTGGCGACCGGACCGATCCAGTTTGTGCCGTCGTCACTCCAATAGAAGCGCCAGTCCCTGATGCGACCGTTGGCGCTGTTCTGTCGCGGCAGATAGGTGAAGCCACCGATTGGCTGCGGACTTCCCAGGTCCACGATCAACTCGTGCGGATGCGGCGGATCGATCGCTCCCGACCAGGAGCTATGCCAATAAGTGCCGGTCGTGCCGTCAATGGCCCTGGCTGCGGGCGCCTGTTCGCTGGTTGTTTCCTGGCTGTCGGCAGTCGCGATCCATCCGGCGCGATTCAGGATACTCCCGTTCGTGTGATACAGATTGAACTCGGCGACCGTCGTCCACGCATCGTTATTGACCGACGAATCGGCCACGAGCTTCACGTATCGGTACCGATTGAAATTGGCCGCGGCCGGCGTGGTGACGGCATCGGTAACCTTCCATGTGATTGTGGCTGAGTCACTATTCCCGGCGGTGTCGAGCGCCGAGAGATGAACGGTATAGCCGCCCGCTGCGTTCGGTGCGCCGGAAATGATCCCGGTATTGGGATCCAGCGCCAGGCCGGGTGGGAGTCCGAGCGCATGATAGGTCAGCGGATCGCCGTTCGAATCTGAAGCCGACAGGGTCAGGGAGAATGCCTGAGAAACCGGCGTGATCTGATTTGCCGGCGTAACAAGCACGGGTGGTGAATTGACTCCGTTCACCGGCGCCGTGGTCTCAAGGTCGTCAATCTGATTCAAGTATGCCGCGAGTTGGTTAATCTCCGTTTCAGTGAGCGAGAAAAGGTAGCCGTGGCGGCCGGCGATATTTTTGGCGACCAGAACATCCCGCAACGTTGGCGCGGAACCGTCATGCAAATACGGGGCGGTTTTCCACAGACCGCGGAGCGTGGGCGTGTCGAGGCCGTCCAGTTCGGCGTCGAGACGTTTGCCCGAACTTGGCAGCAGTGTGCTCACGTCGTGTCGCGCGAAGGATTCACTGTCCGTGAAGGCCGTTCCGTTGTGACACGACCCGCAGTTCTGCTGGCGGAATATTTCCCTGCCGAGCACTGCGTCCGGGGTCAGGCTGCCGTTCGGCTGGCGGTCCGGACTTTTGCCGGCGCTCGTGAGCGACGCCACGTAAGCGGCCAGCGCATCCAGGTCGCTGCTGAAGCCCGCCTTCGATTGGCCAAGTGGTTGCGAGACGGTGCCGGAATTGAAATCGGCGTCGTCCATCAAACCCGTCCCGCCGCCCAGGTTGCGAATCTGTCCCTCGAAATCGTGGACCTCGTCGAAGTTTGCCGTCCAATGCACCGGCCCGTGTCCAACGCCGCGCCCGTTCAGGTCAATTGTGTTGCGCAACCCTTCGCCGATGCCGGTGAAGTCCCAGGTCCGCCCGTCGTGCCCGCCATCCAGATGGCAACTGGCGCAACTCATGTAGCTGTCCGAGGAAAGCCGTGTGTCTTCCGAATCGTAGAAGATCTGTTTGCCACGCAGCACCTGAGGCGACAACGCTTCGCTCGTAACGGTGCTAACGGTCGCCAGCAGCGGCACCGTGCCGCAGATCGAGCCGCAGGCAGCCGTGGTGTTGAAGATCGTGACCTTGCGACTCATGAAATTGTGAACATACAGCCGCTTGCCGTCGGCGCTGACCGCCAGCCCATCCGGCGCCATGCCGCCCGCGCCAAACGTGAAGGCATTCCCCACGGTGGAATTGTAGGCATCCACCACCCAAATCGTCGCCGAACCGTTGGCCGCGAAAAACACCTGGTTGCCCAACGGGCTGTAAGCGACGCAAGTCGCGAAATCGCTATTATCCAGGTCGAGTCGGCGGGACACCGTTTCCGTGCGCGTTGCGAGGTCAATGCTCGATGCCATGCTGCGCATCGTATGTTCGAACGTCAGGTCCTGCCCATTACGCAGGATGCCACGATGAATGTTGTCCTTCTTGGCCGGCACGAAGAGATGGCTGTAATCCAGCGAGATCGCCAGCGGTCCCAGATAATTGGGCAATCCACTCCCACTGGTCTGTGTGTCCGGATCCGTCACCAGTGCCAGCGATACCACGTTGGACACAGCGAACGTGGCAAGGTCAACCGCCGACACTTTGCCGGCGTCGTCAGGCGAAATGAACCGCGCCACCCAAAGCGTGCCTTGGATTGGATCGAGCGCCAACCCGCGCGGCCACGGTCCGACGTTTACTGTGCGCAAAATGCTTCCCGCAACCAGGTCGAATTCGACGACCTGTTTCAGCGCCTCCAGCGAAACATATGCGCGCGATGTCGCCTGGTTGATGACGATGCCGTGCGGCGCCGACGCGTAAGGCAGCAAGTACGTGTTGACGACTCCGCCGGTCGCGCGATTGATGACCGACAGCGTGGCGGACTTTTTGTTGACCACCCACAGCCGGTTGCCCGGCCCGAGCGCGAGGGCTTTCGGGTCCAGGCCAACAGGCGCTTCAGAAAGTTTGGCGTAGTTTGTTGCGTTGATACCGGAGACGGTCCCGTTGTCCGGGTTGACATTCCAGACGCGGGCATTCGCGGCATCGTAAACAATCGTGGAACTGTTCACCGGCGGCGTGGCTGGGATCGGACGATGAATGACCTGGACCGAGGTGGCCATGAACACCGAGGTGTCGCCCACGATGCGCGTGTGGACCGTGACGCGGAAATTGCCGGGCGCGTTGTAGGTGTGAGAAGCGTTCGTTGCCGGACCGAACGCGGTCAGCGGCGTGCCGTCGCCGTAACTCCAGGCGTGTTCGAGGTTGAATCCACCGGGATTACTCACGGCGAGCGAAAGATCCACGATCGAACCGGCCAGCGACGGCGCGTCTTCGATCACGTCCGTGAAAAATGTTGTCAACGAGGCGCCGGTGGAGAACTGCAGCACCACGGTTTCGTTGGAAACGGAGTTACCCGCGTAATCGCGAACACCGTTGGCCTTCAGGAGGACTTCGTAAACGACGTTGGTTTCCAGCGGCGCGGCAGGTGCGAAGTTCACGATGCCTTGCATTGAGCAGTAGCTGCCCGCGAGCGGCGTGCTCGTGCCCACTCGCTTCACCACGAGCGTGTTGGTGTTCAACGAACCGGGCTCGATGAAATCCGTGAAGCACAGGCCAATCCTCGACTTCACGTTCACGTTGGTCGCGCCGTTGGCGGGAGACGTGAAGTTCACCACCGGCGGCCGGTTGTCCTTCTGATAATCGTGTATGCCGATCATCAGCTTGCGCGTGTTGCCGTGATCGGTGGTGACGGCAACCAGGTTGCCGAGCGCCGTGGGGAATGCGTGGTCGTCCACCAACCCGGAGTCCACGCGCGTGACGAACGTCGCCGTGTTGTTGGTGAGCAGCCATTTCGTAGCGCCGGGATAATGGCCCACGAAAATATGGTTGTCCTGGCCGAAGCCGTATTCGGGCCGGTCCAGAAGGTCGGTGGCCGGACTGGACGCCAGCGTCGTCGTCACGACATTCTGTGGGTTGCTGAAATCGTGCCGTTGCAGCGGTATTCCGCCGCCGTAGAAACTCGAGCCATAAACAAAACCCTGATAACCCAGCGCGCCGCCGAAGCTGCCAATCTGTTGCGGATTCGCCGGGTCGCTGATGTCGAGGATCAACGCCTGAAACGTCGGCTCGACCGCGGAGGTGCTGAGGATGAGTAGATTGCCGACGACCACCGCCGACCGGAGGGTCAGTCCGCCCAGCGCCGACCGAGTGAGATGTTTGATGCGCACCGGGTTGTTGAAATCGGTGGTGTCAATGACATGCAACCCGCCTGAACCCACCGGCGCATAAACGAACCGCGATCCCTGCCACGCCGGCGCGAATGAAAACACATCGTAGTTCGACGGCGCGGAGCCATTGGGATAGACGTAACGGGAAACAACCGCGGGCCGCGTGTTCGTGTCATTGTCGTACAGATTGCCGACATCCAGGATTGAAATCCCGCCATTCGTGGTGCTTCGTTCCGAGAACAACACATGGTTTCCCGAGACCGGAATGTGGTGAGCTTCCGAAAAATTGCCGACGTAGCTGACGCTGTTGAGGTCGTGATAAACCGCAGGGTAATCGCGCGAGTCGAACACCTTTACCGGGTTGGCGACATTGCTGATGTTGAAAAACGCAATTGCGCCCTGGCCCTGCCCGCCGCCGTGGTCCGCACCCATGGGCACCATGAGATATCCGCGATGCATGGCCACACCGCTGATGGCTTTGCCTGGGTTATTGGTCAACAGCATGCGGCCCTGCCAGGCTGGCGGATAATTCACGTTAGGAAAGCCTGGCCCATCGTCGGCAGAAGCAACAATGCCTGATGAAGCCGTGAGAAATGCGGATGCGACCATGATCAATCGGCGGCAGTCAGGTCGTGATGCGAAGAGACGATGAAACATTGCAGTTCAGGGATCCTTGCAAAGCAATACTCCGACGCATCCAGACCGTCAACTAGGCCATTTGTGCTAGGCCTCCAATTTTCGTTGATCCAAGGAAGCTAGCAGACCGGTGAAGCCAGCGAACCTCGCTGAGGGTGTTGCCTCGATGCAGCAACGTATCGCCCAGCTTGAGGCGGAAAAAACCAAGCTGCTCGAAGGCCCTCGCTCATCGGATGGAAGAGCGTGGCCGAAGGGCCGGTGAGGGCGGGGGACTTTGACGCGACTCTGAAAGATCATCTCGCAGCGGTGAACAAAGATCTCACCACCGCTCGCGAATGCCTCGCCAATTACGAAGCGCGACTGCCGGAATTTCCTGTTCCCAAGCGTTGTGGTGTTCGCTACGTTCGGCTTCATTCTTCAACGTTGCTTGTGAAACACAATTGTCGCTTGTGGTTCTGCGTTGGTGCCTTTGGCCTGGCATCGGTGTTCCTCCAGTCTCGTTTGTGCGCCAGCACGAATGTGCTCGCGCTCGCTGATCTCCGGGCGACGGTTTCCGAACGGGGACGAGTCATTGAGTCGTTCCGGCTGGAGGGCACGGTGTGCGCCGTTGGTCGGTCGGGCAGCCTGATTGCGTTGCAGGACGAATCCGCCACGGTGCTGCTGGAATTGCCGGCCACGAACGTCGCCCTGCGCGCCGGCCAGCGGGTGGCCATCCATGGGAGCAACTGTGCGGTGACGCGGGGCGGATCCGGTCTCGCGCTCGGCACGGCGCCGGTGGCGGTGATTGACGGTCGCCATCCGCCCACCATCAAATCCGGGAGCGTGTTTCTGGATGCGGGCATGCAGCCATTGCGCGTCGAGTGGTTCAACGGCATTTCTGGTGGCGTGTTGCAACTGCGATACGAAGGGCCGGAACTTTCGTTGCGGGAAATTCCCGATGCGATGCTCTGGCGTTCGAGTGATTCGCGGTCGCAGGATTTTGAACCCGGCGTTCACTTCGCGGCCTACATCGGGGAAGGCTGGGCCGCGCTGCCTGATTTCACGCGGTTGAAACCGGTGGCCACCGGTGTGTCCGCCAACCTTGACATCCGCTGTCGTGTGCGCGCGGAGGAAGCCGGCCTCGTGTTCACGGGTTTTCTCAAGGTCGAGCGCGCGGGCGTTTACACGTTCCACTTGGAATCGGACGATGGCGCCCGGGCGCGAATCGGCAACGCGGCCAGCGAGTGCTCTGTCAGCATCGTAGATCACGAAATCTCTACCCCTCGGGCGAGGGATCTGGCGCAGGCGCTCGTGTCGCGCGACAACGATCAATGGGTGACAACCGAAGGCGTGGTGACGTTCGCCAGCGAGAACGGCGGCGGGATCGAACTCGAATTAAGCGAGCGCGGCCTGCCTTTGCCCGTGATTGTGGCGGATGGCAACGGATTGAATGCCGCGAAACTCTTACACCAACGCGTCCGAGTCACGGGGATATGTCAGGTCGCGCGCTCGCTTGATCAAGAGCGCACAGCTCGTGTGATCGTTGTAGGTGGCGAACAGGTGGAAACGTTAGGGCCGGCCGCGGTGCCTCTCCCCGACAACACGCTGACGACGGCGACCCAAATCCGGCGGCTGCAACCTGCCGAGGCGCGGAAGCCCTTTCACGCAAGAATCCGCGGTGTCGTCACGATGGTCACGGCCGGCTCACTGGTGTTGCAGGATGTCTCAGGTGGCGTGTTTATTCATCATTACAATCGCGATTGGGTGAACCAGCCGCGGCCCGGCGAATTGTGGGAAATCGAGGGCCCGACCGATCCCGGGGAGTTTTCGCCGGTGATCCGCGCCACGCGGGCGACGTGTCTCGGCAGTGCGGCATTGCCCGAACCGATCCGGCCCACGTGGGAGCAGTTGATGAACGGCAGTCTCGATGCCGAGCGGGTCGAAATTCAGGGAGTCGTGACGGAACTCGCGCCGGCGGCGTTGGTGTTGTTGACGCGCGATGGCAAGGTCAGAATCAACAACCACGAGTACTATCCACTGGCGCACGTGCGGTCGGCGGCGGCAACGGGCAGCGTCGTGCGCGTGCGCGGCGTGTTCACCGCCAACTGGGACGGGGCCACCGGCCAGGTGCGCGGTGGCCAGTTTTATCTCGGCAACGCCGCGCTCTCGGTTGAATCACCGGCGCCAAGCGATCCGTTTGCCGCGCCCACGTTGCGCGCGAGGGAGTTGCTGTTGTTCACGTCGCACGCCGGCGCGTTCAAGCGGGTGAAAGTGACCGGGCAAATCCTGTATGCGTCACCGCGCGAATACTTTTTTTTCGACGGCCAGAGCGGGTTGCGGTTCATCCCGCCGATGCCGCTCGACTTTCAACCTGGCGATCAAGTGGAGGCCGTGGGCTTTCCCCGATTGGGTGGTCCATCGCCGGTGTTGCTGGAGGCGCAGGCGCGTAAAACCGGTCGTGCGACGTTGCCGGCGCCCGTGCCTGTGCCGGTCGAGGAATTGCCGGCGCCACACCGCGATTCGATGCTGGTGCAGATCGAGGCCCTGCTGCTGAGCGACAGCACGCACAAGGATGAGCGCGTGCTGGAGATGCAGGCCGGACCAAATCATTTCCTCGCGCGCCTGCGGCCGGCGCCCCCGCGGAGTCCGGCGCTCGTGCGCGGCAGCCGACTGCTCTTGACCGGGGTTTACGCCAGCGCGCGGGAAGACCGTACGGGCGACCGTCTCGATTCGTTTGAACTTCTGCTGCAACATCCCGGAAATATCGTGGTGTTGCAGCAAGGACCTTGGTGGACTGTGCGCCATACCATCGCGCTGGTTTCAATCTTGTCCGGCGGACTGCTGTTGGCGTTGGTATGGGCGACACTGCTCCGGCGGACGGTTGCATTGCGCACCGTGCAATTGAAGCAGGAGATTGGAGAACGCCAGCGCGTCGAGCAGCGGCGTCTGATCGAAGAGGAGCGCGCGCGCGTCGCACAGGATTTGCACGATGAACTTGGCGCCGGCCTCACGGAGATGGACATCCTTGGGGCGCTGGCCCAGAACCCCGCCATCGCGGCCGAAAAAAAGGCGGGTTACCTCGGCGAATTGCGCGAAGTGTCACGCTCGCTGGTGGCCGGGCTGGACGAGATCGTCTGGGCCGTCAATCCGCGCTACGATACGGTCGCCGATCTCGCCAGCTATTACTCACTGTTTGCGCAGCGGTTTCTCAATCTCGCGGGCATCACCTGTCGGTTGCAAGTGGCCAAGTCCATTCCGGAGCATCCGCTCGATTCGCGTCTGCGGCATGGAATCTTCCTTGCGTTCAAGGAGGCGCTGAATAACGTCGTTCGCCATTCGCAAGCGAACGAGGTGCAGCTGGCCATAGGCGTCGCGGATGAGGCGCTGAGAATTTCCGTTGCCGACAACGGACGCGGTTTCACGACCGGCCACGCATCTCCTGGAAGGGACGGCTTGGTCGGCATGAAAGAGCGCATGCAGAAACTCGGCGGCAATTGCCACATCAGCACTCAGCCGGGACACGGCACAACTGTGGAATTCCGCCTGCCGCTGGGAAGAAACGGTTCATGATCAAAGTTGCCATTGTCGAGGACAGCAAACGCACGCGCGAAGGGTTGCAAACCATCATCAACCTTTCGAGCGAATACCGCTGCGTGTGTGCGTGCGAGACCGCCGAGGAAGCTTTGCGCGTGCTGCCGCAACATCAGCCGGAGGTGGTGCTCATGGATATTCAGCTTCCCAAGATGTCTGGCATCGATTGTGTCGCCCAACTCAAGCGGCTGCTGCCCGAAGTGCAGGTCGTGATGGTGACGGTGTATGAAGATCCGGATCGCATTTTCCGCGCGTTGCGTGCCGGGGCGTCAGGCTACCTGCTGAAGCGCTCCGCGCCGGAACAGGTCTTGACGGCCATTCGCGATGTGCAACAGGGGGGCGTGCCGATGAGCGGCGAAATCGCGCGCAAGGTCATCGGGCATTTTCAAAGCGCGTCCGCCAGCGCCTCCGAAGTCGAGAAACTTTCCGGTCGCGAACGCGACGTGCTCGAGCAGGTCGCGCATGGTTTTGCCAACAAGGAGATTGCCGACCGCCTGAACATCACTGCCGAGACGGTGCGTTGGCACTTGAAACACATCTACCAAAAGCTCCACGTCCGCTCGCGCACCGAAGCTGCCATGAAACTTCGCCCGCTCAATTGAGCGCGGTCAGTCCGAATTGGTGGTTGAAAGTTTTGGGATATCATTTCATCTCCAGAATCTAAATCAGTTTGGAGTTTCGGCCTTCGGATTCGAAAATTCCAGTCCCCGCCCTTCATCAACCGTCTTCCGCGCCCCACCCTTACGGGGGGCTAGGCTGCGCGCTCTCGGACGCGATACAGTCACGTCATGCCCGGAATACAAAATTGACGACGACGTAATCATCAATCAGCTACCGCCCCCATTCGACAATACCCGATTGACCCGAATCCCACGATGAAACCCACGACTCACTCAAAGCTCATATTCGCAATTACCCTGTTGGTCGCGGTCTCGGCCGGCACCGCGCCGGCCGCGACCATTGGCATAAACTTCGTCAACAATGGGAACGGCGGCGTGCAGAACGGCGACGCCGATTCCCTGTCGCCGGAGGAACCGGCCGGCGCACCGGGTTACGCGCAAACCAACTGGAACAACTTTGGCCGCTGGGGCCAGACCGTCGGCGCCAACGACAGTTCCGGCGCGGCGAGCGGTATTACGTTTACCTGGGATTCCAATAATACGTGGCAGAACGGCGCGGATACCGGCAACCCCGATGGCAAATTGATGCACGGCTATCTCGACGCTACTGGCACGGGCAGCGGCAACAACGAATACAGCACCACTCCCGGCGCGTATCACTTCTTTTGGAATGAGAACAAACCAGAAGTCTACGTGACTGGCATCAGCACCTGGCTCGCCGCTCAGGGTGCAACCAAATACAGCGTTGTGGTCTATCTGGATGGCGATACGACCGCCGGACGCCGGTGTGAGTGCTGGCTGGCGAATGGACTCGACGGCGACCCGCCGACCACGCTCGGCAGCGATCTGACTTCGCATGTGTTCACGCGGGACAGCGCAAATTTCGCCGGCACCTACACGCAAGTGCCCCTCTCAGCCAACTCGCTTGGGAACGCCGCGGACGGAAACTACGTCGTGTTTACCGACGTGACCGCAAACTCGTTTGTTCTGCGGACGGAGGAACGGGATTTTCATGCCGCCTTCATCGCCGGCTTCCAGATCATTCCCACCACAACTGTCACGCCGCCGGCGATTTTTCCTGAACCGGTCCCGACGGAGGTTTATCCAGGGCAACCCGTGAAGTTCACCTCGGGCGCCTCCGGTAGCGCGCCGCTCGCGTATCAGTGGCGACGGTTCGGGACGAACATCAGCAACGGCGGCAATCTCTCCGGCACGACCACGAACGTGCTGGTCATCAGCAACGTGTCCGCGACCGACGTGGGCGGCTATTCGCTGGTGGTGACGAATGCCGGTGGCGCGATCACCAGTAGCGTGGCGGCGCTCACGCTCGCGGCTGCGCCCATGGCGGGGGGGTATGCCCACGCGATCCTTACCAATGGCGCGGTGACGCACTGGCGGCTCAATGAACTTGGCGATACCACCTCCGGTGTGATGCGCGCTTTCGATTACGTCGGCGGGCTCTCCGGGACTTACGGTACGAATAGTGTGCCCGGCACGAACGGCCCGCGCCCGACAACTTTCCCCGCGTTTGAAGCCGGCAACACCGCGGTTGAGATTGTGCCCAATCTCTCGAGCCCGACCTGGGTGACTGTACCCGCGCCGGTGCTTAACACGAACACCGTCACCATCACGGCGTGGATACATCCCGCAGACATTCAGGCTGACGGCGCGGGCATTCTCATGTCGCGCGGCGACACCACCGCCGGGCTTATCTTCAACAGCGACGACAATCAACTCGGTTACTCCTGGAACAATGACGCCGGCGCGACGTGGGGTTGGGATTCCGGCATCCGCCCCCCGCTCAATGAATGGTCGTTTGTTGCACTCGTCATTGAGCCGGCCAAAGCTACGCTCTATCTTGGCAGCGGAGGCACGCTCACCAACGCCGCCAATGCGATCGCGCACGTGAACGAAACTTGGGGCGGCACCGCCTGGATCGGACGCGACTCAGCCAGCGCCGCCCGCGTGTTCAACGGCGCGATTGATGAAGTGGCCGTGTTCAAGCGCTCGCTCTCTTTCGACGAAGTGGCTGCGCTCTATGGCCTCGCCACCGGCATTCCGCAAACCGCGCCGCCCGCTGTTTCCAGCCAGCCGACATCCCGTGCTGCCTACGTGGGCAAGACGGTGCAGTTTGCCGCCGTCGCATCGGGCACGGCGCCGCTCGCGTATCAATGGCGCAAGGATGGCACGAACATTTCCAACGGTGGTGGCATCTCGGGTGTGACCACTGACACTTTGACGCTCGCGAACATCAACTCCGCCAGCGCGGGCGGCTACACGCTCGTCGTGACGAACAGTTTCAACTCCATCACCAGCGATGTCGCTACGCTGACCGTGGTGCTGCCCACTACGCCCTATGAATCGCGCGTCCTCGCGCTGAATCCGGTCGCGTATTGGCGGCTCGGTGAAACCGAAGATCCATCCCCGGGCGGCGTGCTGGCGCGCGATTACTGGGGTGGTTACAATGCGACTTACGCCACTGCGGTGCAGACCGCGTTCAACGGCATCGCCGGCCCGGGTGTGGCCGATAGCATCAACCTGTTCAGCACAACCAACGGTGCAATTCAATGCGCGAATAATACTCCCGGCAGCTACGTGACAACCCCCGCGCTGAACTTCAGCGGCAACAACGTCACCATCACCGGCTGGGTTTATCCCACCGCGCCGCAGGTCAATTGGAGTGCGCTGATTTTCAACCGCGGCGGCTCGCCCGCGACCGGTTTGAATATCAGCGGCGGCGGCAACCTGGGCTACCATTGGAACGACTCGTTCTGGAACGTGGAGTCGGGCCTTGTGCTGCCAAATGATCAGTGGTCGTTCGTGGCGCTGGTGGTGCAACCGACGCAGGCGACGCTTTATCTCTACAACCGCGGCGGGCTCCAGTCCTACGCCAATAGTGCCGCGCACGCGAGCCACAACTTTGGCTCGGCCATTCGTATTGGCGGAGATTCCCAAGGCGACGATCGCACATTTAACGGCCGCTTGGATGAGATCGCCATTTTCAACCAGGCACTCACCGCGCAACAGATCGTCCAGCTGGCTGGGAATATCACGCTCGACATCCAACCTTCTGGCGCGAACGTGTTGCTCACCTGGCCGCAGGGCACGTTGCTTGAAGCCAGTGAAGTGACCGGGCCGTGGGCAACCAATAACAACGCGTCGCCTTATCTCCTCTCGCCGGCAGCCTTGAAAAAATTCTACCGCGTGCAGGTGAATTAGCGTTACGGGTCGGCTGAACGTTGCGTCCTTCGCGCAGGAAGCCGGGTCGGCGATGACCTATATGATCGGGCATACTATTATGCCGCTTAGCCCATCGCTCACGGAGTGACTTCCAGTGACGCAATCTTGTCACCTTCAAGTCCGAAAAAGAACCGAAGGTCAACCGGGCTGCCGGGAAAGTCTCCGACCAGGTGGCTGGTAACGACCATCTTCCCGTCTTTCTCTTCGCAGGCAAAAGGCTCGCATGTGTATTCATACTTCGCCGAGGCGTCTGTCTTCCACTTTTTGATTGCGGCCCGGCCTTTGTGGGTGTGCCCCTCGTCCTTCACGATGGCATTTTCAGTGAAACACTGCGAGAGCGTCTCGCTGTCACCTTTGTCTGCGGTGAAGTAGGCGGCTATGGGTTTAGGGAGGCTGAGCGATCTGGTTGCTTGTTTCATATTCGTGTCCTTTCTTGGTGTGTTTTTTCTGCTCTTTCAAACTGTGGGGATGTTTCCGCCATCAATGACGTATTCGCTTCCGGTAATCGAAGACGCGCGGTCGGAAGCGAGGAATGCAACCAGCTCCGCAACTTCGTCGGGCCGGTTTGGGCGACCGAGTGGAATCCCGCCAAGCGAGTTCATCAGGTTTTGTCGCGCGGCAGTCGTGTCCGTCCCGGCCTGCGCGGCAAGCCGTTCAATCAGTCTTGTTGCCGCTTCGGTTTCGGTAAACCCCGGTGCAACGCTGTTCACCCGGATGCCTCGCGGGCTGACTTCCTTCGAGAGACCCTTGCTGTAATTGGTGAGCGCGGCTTTGGCGGCAGCGTAGGCCAAAGTCGCCTCATGCAGCGGGAGCGTTCGTTGAATGGACGAGACGTGAATGATAACTCCAGAACCTTGCTGTAACATCGCGGGCAGAAATCCGCGGTCCAGCCGCACGGCTGAAAACAGATTCAACTCCAATTCCTGCTGCCAGATTTCATCGGTCAACGCGAGCACTCCGCCGCCGAGCGCCGAAGAACCGCCAACCGCGTTGATTAAGATGTCGAGACCACCGAGCCGGTCGAGCGTCGTTTTGATGACGTGACCGGCGCCCTTGCACGTGCTCACATCCGCTTGAACGAATTGTTCGGAATTACCGCCCGCTGGAACAGTTCTAGCCGTGGCGAGCACTGTGCCTCCGCCGCGTCGCAAGCGGTTCACGATGGCCTCGCCAATTCCTTTCGTGCCGCCGGTAATGAGGATTCGTTTGCCCGTGAACTCGTCCGCGTCGCATGAGATTTTGAGTGTGTTCATAATTAGTTGGCCTCCTGGTTCACTCCGAGGTGAAGTCGTAAAACAGAATCTTCTGTGAAAGCGGAAGGAAAACTTCCTGAGCCGCTTTCTGGTGAACCGGATGTTTTCCGTAACGATCCATCGCCGCCTTGTCCGCAAACTGCATCACGACGCAAACATCGAACGAGGCATCCACATACGAACTGGCCTGGTTCGGCAATGTCTGGCCGACAGACAGGAATTCCACTTCAGGAATCTCGCGTGCGAAAGAGTGCGCCGCCGCGATAATCTTGTCCCGATGCTTCGCGTTGCCCGGCTCTTTCAGCCATACCAGGCCCACGTGATAAAGTTTGCCCGCCTTTGCTGGTTTCGGTGCAGTCGCACAGCCAGAAAGGAACGTGACAATGGCGAAGACTACCGCAGTGACAACGAGCCGGGTTCCGATGTTGGTTTTTGTATTCATATTCGAGGTTGTTTCAACGCTCCCAGGCAGTCGGCAACGCATTCGCCGCTTTCGATCTGCGATCTGGGTGTGAAACGCGCGAACCGCTTTTTGCCGCTTTCACTGGTTTCGTCTTCTTGGTTCCGTTGCTTCGTTTCACAAGGCCACTTTCCCAGTGAATTCCCGATGCGTCTAAGACATCTTTACTATCGAACCAATGCCCATAGGCTATCGAAATGGAACTGCGGCATTTGCGATACTTTGTGCAGGTGGCGGAGGAGCAGCATTACGGACGCGCCGCCGAGCGTCTGCGCATCGCGCAACCCGCGCTTTCCCGACAGATTCAGGACCTGGAAGAAGAACTCGGTTTCAAGTTGTTTGACCGCCTTCCTCGCGGCGTGAAGGTAAGCGCTGCCGGAAAATCTTTCCTGGTGGATGCGCGACGAATCATTCACGAGGTGAATGAGGCCGCAGCGCGCGCCAAACGTGTGGCTTCGGGTCAATCCGGAACGTTGCGCGTGGGATTCGTTGAAAGCGTGTCCTGGCACGGAGTGGTACCAGATTCCTTCCGGGAATTTCGCGAGCGACAACCCGACGCGGAATTGCAGCTCAAGCCATCAAGCTCCGCGGAACAGATTGAAGCCGTTCACTCCGGCCGTCTGGATGCCGGCTTTGTCTTTACGATTGCCCATATCGGTCGCGAACTGGCGCAACTCCCCGTCGCCTCGCTCAACTTGATGCTCGCCGCGCCGAAGGGGCATCCGCTGACAAAATTGAAAAAGCTTCGGCTGCGTGATTTGAGCGATGCTGCTTTCGTCTGGTTTCCGAGGCGCGAAAGCCCGGCCTACTACGACCGGTTAATGCACGAATGCTTTCGCGGCGGCCTCAAATCGCCGCACGTCGTCCAGGAAGCGGTGAATGAAGCGACCATTCTCAGTCTCGTGTCGTGCCGGCTGGGAGTGGCATTTGTCAGTAGCGCCACCCGCTGGCGCTGTCCCGAAAGCGTGGTGGTACTGCCGGTCATGGATTTGAAGTTGCCGTTGCCGCTCGCTCTCATCTGGAGAAAAGACAACGTTTCCCCATTGCTTGCAAAATTTGTGGCTGATGTGCAGCAGTTACCGGAGGTGGAAGCATTTACCAAACGATAAAAATGGAAATGATTCTGCCGTCAATGGCCACTCAAGTCGCCGCCGAACGCATCGCGCAGCTTGTCGAACAGAATTGAAAGCCAAGGGAGCCGCAAACATTGCGATATGAAGTCCGCGTGAGGGTTTCGCTTTTACGGCAACGAACAATTGTATTAGGATGGCGCCGTGAACGTTTGGGAAATCGCGCCGCAACAAATCGAGAACCTGCAAGGAGGAGACGGGAGCGCCTTTCGTGATTTTGTTTGTCGCGTGGTTTCTGCACACATGACTGCTTGTGGTATTCCAAGCGCGGCACTCTCCACCGACGCGAGGAACATGGCTGACGGAGGCGTTGACTGCCAAGTGTCTCAAGCAGCGCAGAATGACCCTCACGACCGTCTGCGCTCCAGAACGTGCTGGCAGTTCAAAGCGACCGCTCACGGCGACATCACCGAGCCGATTCTCAGAGCGGAAATCAAAAAGCCCTATGCGGCTGCGCTTATCAAAGAGGGTTACGCGTATCGTTTTTGCATCGCCGACACGATTACAGCGGAGAAAAAGAGTGCTTGGGAAGCTGTGCTTGGAGAGGAAGCGAACCAAATCAATCCTAACGCACCGAAACCCCAAGTTTTGACCTCGACGTGCTTCGCACGATTGGCCAGCCAATTCCCCGCGATCGTGGCAGCGCAAATCCCGGTCGAACGTTTCTTGCATTTGGAGGCATGGGGACGTTTGAGTGTTTCGCTGACCAAACAGTACGTGCCGGTGAGCATCTGGGATGGGATGGCAACACAGATCAAGTCGCACGCTGATTTTTCAAACGGTGGTCGAGCACTGGTTCTACCGGTACACGCTGACGCGGGTATTGGCAAAACTCGGCTCGTCTATGAGACACTGAATCAGTTGGGCGCTGCTGGTTCGCTGGTGCTCTACACGAGTGATGAAGAATCCGCCCTGAACCTGGCCCACTATTTGGCGAATTTTTCAGATCGGTATGCGCTTCTCGTCGTTGACGAGTGTTCACAGGAATCCCGGTTCAAAATCCAAGAATGCCTTCGGGGCAACGAGCAACGCGTGCGAGTCTTTACGATCTCAAACTTCGTTCGTACTACGCCGAACCCTGAGCCGATTCTGCAACGAATGCCCGATGAAACCGTTGAGAAGATTTTGAGCGCGAATTTTCCCGGTGTTTCCGACGAACGCAAACGGGCTGCGGTCGCGATGGCAGGCGGGTTCGTCAAATTGGCGGCAGACATTTGCCAGAATGATTTGGCCGGTGGGCTTGCTTCAACAGACCAATACTATCGGATCAGGATTCCTGACGAAGCATCACGCAAAGTTGTGGAAGCAATTTCCCTCGTAAAGAAAGTCGGCTTCAGCGGGGAAGTTTCTAAGCAGTTTGAAGACTTGTGTTCCCTTACCGGACTTGATGTTGAGGATGCAAAGAGTCGCGCGAAGAAATTGAAAGAATCGCCCGGCTTCATTGCAATCGGCGGAAGGTTTTTTTACGTCACTCCCGAAGCGGTCGCACAGGTAGCGCTTCACGATGCATGGAGGCGGTGGGTCGAGGATAATCCCGCAGCCTTTTTTGAGCGGATACCAGAATCTCTTTTGGATGCGTTCCGAACGCGTGTAGCTCACAGCGCTAGGACCGAATTTCGGAATGCGGCGGCTAGCTACTTCAACGGCTGGGCTGAAAGCTTATCGCCTGCGGACTTAACTGATAAAAAAAAAGCTAAGCAGCTAGTCGCATTGATTGATACCGACCCGACCCGCTTCCTGCCGAAACTACGCGAACTCGTAGAACAGGCCACGCCAGACCAACTGCTTGCAGACTCTCGAAACAGCGGCGGAGATTGGGGGGCTAGACGCGACGTAGTTTGGCTTTGTGAACGGCTCAGCGTCTTCCCGGAATTCTTCTATGACGTTGAAAGGATTCTTATCCGGCTGGCCCTGCACGAGTCGGAGAAAGGGATAGGCAATAATGCGACGGCAATCTGGAGGCAATTATTTTCAATACTACTTTCCGGCACGAGCATCCCGTACGCAGAGCGAGTTAGACTGCTGGAACAAAAGCTAAAGTCTCAAGCGTTGCCGGAATGCGCTCTGGCTCTCGAAGCACTGAAAGAAATCTTTGATGCACACGCGTCACGCATGCTTGGCCCTGCCGTCGTTGCCGGACGCATTCCTCCGCCGGACTGGCGGCCGAACACGCACAAAGAATACAGGGAGTGTTTTACCGCAGCGTTCGCCCAATATGAGCGGGTTTTGGTCAGCAGCCACGAGGATCTCAGAAAGCGGGCGCTGGCAACTGTTGTTGAACACACCAATTGGTTTCTGAGAAGCGGCTTCCTTGATGAATTACGCGCGTTGCTCCGATCAGAACGCCTTTCAGTCAATTTGCTTCCAACGATTCTGGCCGGCATTGACTCGTTTATTCGGTTCGACATGCGCGACGAAGGAAAGTCGAAAATTCCAGAGGCATATTGTGCTCAGGTACTCGAATGGAAAAAAACACTCGTGCCGAATGATTTTCATTCAAAGCTTGTGAGCGTGATTGGGCGGCCCTCGTATGATTTCCTTGAAGAACCGGAGGCCAAAGAGTGGCGGACTAAACTTGCCGATCTCGCCGTTGAGTTATGTAACAACCCAGAACTCATCGAATCGGAGCTTCCGTGGTTGACAAGCGAAGATGCAAAAAGCGCAGGTGAACTTGGCATTGAACTGGGCAAATTCGACTCGAAAGGCACGTCATTTGGTCGAGTTGTTCAAACAAGCGCACTTCCAAATCTCGCGATATGTCGTGGTTACCTTTTGGGCTTGATGCAAGCCAGTCCGGAACAAGTCGCTCGTGTAAACTCGTTCCTTGACGAACTTGAATCCACGAACGCTGCACTCGCGTTCGATTATGCCTCCGTGCTCCCTACGCAAACCGACGCCTTTACAAGGTGGGTGCGCTTGTGCGACGCGGGAAAGATCCCTGCTCACGCCATCCACGCTGTTTCTTACCGCATGGCGCAGGGAATTGGTGTCGATCATTTGAAAGAGGGTCTCCCTAGACTAATCCGGGCGATTTCTAATTCCGAACCAAATGCGAGTGGAACCGCGCTGCAATTGATTCACAGTTGGATTGATCAACACAACAGAGGCAAAATTAATTTGCCCAACGATGCCGACCTGTGGGATTTGATCGGGAAGACCTTGGAGCGGGCAACGCCGCATCAAGTAATGGAGGTCTATTATTGGGAGCACGCGTTGGAAGTCTTCGCTCAGGTCAATCCGCCTCTCGCAACAAGGATCGCATGTGCGTTACTCGATGATGATTTGTCCGTGGAAGAACACGCCGAAAAGGTGCTGCTGAAAATTGCTACCAAACATCCCGATTTGGTGATGGGTGCGGTTGGAGATGCACTCTTCGATAAAGAAACCGGCTGGAAGCTTCAAATGCGCGGCATGGGTTCGCTTATTACTGCCGTCCCGCGCGAAACAGTCGCGGCTTGGCTCGATAAAACAGGGATCGATGGCGCTCGGAAAATCGCCGGAGGATTACCACGTCCGTTCGTAGATGCATCGGGTAATCCAGTTGTTTCACCTCTAACAGAAGAAGTGCTAAAGCGTTTCGGTGAGGACGAAAAAGTTGTGAGAGGGTTTATATGTGGTTCTGGATTTCGGTCTTATTCCGGCAACATTGCTGCCCAAAAAATGCAAGAGGCAGCCGTAGCGGAGAAGTTTCTCCAACACCCGATTCCAGCAATTAGAGAGTGGGCTAAGGTCGAAAAAAGCAGTTCTGAAGCGCAAGCGGCACACTTTCGTCAGGAAGACGAGGAACTATTCATTTGATTTGAAATTTCGTTTGCCCGTCTGTTAGACGACTTCACCACAGTATGGTTGACCTACGCGCAACCGAATAACTTTATGAACCAAACTCTCAAAGATAAACGTGCGCTCGTCACCGGCGGGAGCCGCGGCATCGGCGCCGCCATCGTCAAACGTCTGGCGGCGGAAGGCGCCCACGTCGCTTTCACCTATTCGAGTTCGCCCGACAGAGCCAGTGAAACCGCCACGGCGGCGCAGGCACTCGGAGGCAAGGTGATTGCCATGCAGTCCGACAGCGCCGACGCGAGCGCCGTGGTCGCCGCTGTCGAGCGCACCGTGCGCGAACTGGGCGGCATTGACATCCTCGTCAACAGCGCGGGCGTGCTGGCACTCGGCCCGATAGACGATTTCAAGCTCGCGGAGTTTGACCGCACCATCGCCATCAATGTGCGCGCGGTGTTTGTCGCCACGCAGGCGGCTGTCAAGCACATGAAGGAAGGCGGGCGCATCATCAATATCGGCAGTTGCAACGCGGAGCGAATGCCCTTTCAAGGCGGAGCTGTTTACGCGATGAGCAAGTCGGCTCTTCAAGGGTTGGTGCAAGGATTGGCGCGCGACCTCGGTGCGCGCGGAATTACCATCAACAACGTGCAGCCCGGCCCGATCAATACGGACATGAATCCGGACAAGGGCGAGTTCGCCGAGATGCTCAAGAAGCAGGTTTTGGCGTTGCCCCGCTATGGCACCGCCGAGGAGGTTGCCGCGATGGTCGCCTATCTGGCTGGTTCGGAGGGCGGTTACGTCACTGGCGCAAGCCTGACCATTGACGGAGGATTCAACGCATGATGGTAACCAGTCGCGCAGCCGCAGAGTTGGAGCGAACTAACGTTCGCTGCTTCGAGATAACTCAAACCGCTCTAATACCTTCAACTGATTGATATTTCCCCCGATTTTGTGCAATTCTTGCCAGCATTGCACTTGAACTGGCGTACATTCATCACCGCGATATTGCTCGCTTCGGGGCTATCCGGTCTCGCGCAGTCACCCAAAATCAAGGTGCTGCTCGTCGAAGGCGTGAGCAATCACGACTGGAAGCATCGCGCTGACATCGTCCGTTCGATTCTCGCCAAGGACGGCTCGTTTGACGTGACGGTGACGGTGACACCGTCAGCGGCGGGTGATCCGGCTTGGGCGACGTGGCGGCCAGCCTTTTCCAATTACAACGTCGTGTTGTCCGGTTACAACAACCTCGGGGGGAAGCCGCAGTGGCCGGCTGAGGTTCAGGCGGCGTTCACGAACTACGTGAAATCCGGCGGTGGGTTTTTCTGCTATCACGAGGCCAACAATTCTTTCGCTGAATGGCCGGAATACAACAGGATCATCGGCCTCGGCTGGCGCGATGTGAACTTCGGCACGGCGATCATTGTGAACTCAAATGAGACGCTGCAATTCGTTCCCGCTGGCTCCGGCACGGGCACAAGTCACGGTTCGCGCGTCAACGCGTTGGTCAGGCGAATGAACAATCATGCCATCCACCAGGGCTTGCCGCCGGCGTGGATTGCGGCGGACGTGGAGATTTATCGCTACGCTCGAGGCCCGGCGACGAATCTCACCGTGCTGTCGTACGCGAAGGACCCGACGACACAGATTCAGTTTCCCATGGAGTGGGTCGTGCACTACGGTCAGGGGCGCACGTACGCTTCCAGTTACGGCCATGTCTGGGCGGATCAAACCCAGCCGGAAGGAACACGCTGCGCCGCGTTTCAGACGATTCTGGTGCGCGCGTTGAAATGGCTGGCGGGACGCGATCCCGGCATGAATACGCCGGTGGATTTTCCCACAACGAACGCACCTTCGCTGCGTCCGTATTCCAGAGGCGTGAGCGGACTAGATCAAGCGCAAGCCGTGGGCGCGTTCGCCAACGGCAAGCTGCCCACCCAATCCACGCCGCCGGGCAGTGTGTTGGTTCAACCGGCGTTGACGAATCTCTTGTGGGAATCGCCGGTGGAAGCCAAGCCATGGCCCGGTTCAACCGACCTGCTCATTGCGGAGATGGACGGGCGGTTTTTTCGAGTCGCGGACGATGACACAACGACGAATCGCCCGCTCGTCCTCGATATTCGTGATCGCGCCTGGTATTACAACTGGACCATTGGGAACAGCACCACGAAGCACGGCGGTGTTCAGTCCATGACGTTTCATCCGCGCTTCGGCTTGGGCGAGGGGAAGGATTTTCTCTACATTTTTTATCTTCACCATCCGACAGACAATCCCGACGCGTCGCCGCCGTATTACGACCGGCTCGTGCGCTTCGCCTGGAATCCGGCGAATGCCACCTTCACCAACGAACTCATCCTTATCAACCAGTACGACACGGTGAAAGGTCACGACGGCGGCGGTATGACGTTCGGCGCGGATGGATTTCTCTACATCAGTTTCGGGGACGAAGGCACACAGGACGGCGCGTCCACGCCGCACACGCAAAAAATCAATGATCGCGTGCGCTCCGGCACGTGGCGGCTGGATGTGGATCAACAAGGCGGCAACGTAAGCCATGCCATCCGCCGGCAACCGGTGAACGCCTCGCCGGGGCACGGTTCCTACACGCAGGGTTACTTCGTGCCCAACAGCAATCCGTGGCTGGACCCTGGCGGTGGCGTGCTCGAGGAATTTTATTCGCTCGGTCTGCGCAATCCCTTTCGCATGAGCTTCGACCCGGTAACGGGTCTTTTTTGGATCGGCGATGTTGGCGGCGGTTCGCGGGAGGAAGTGGATGTGCTGGACGCACCCATGTTGAATTTCCAGTGGAACTATCGCGAAGGCACGGCTAACGGATTCCGCTCCATGCCTTCGCCGCTGATCGGCATTGATCGCGGGCCGGTGCATGATTACAGCCACAGCGTCGGTGATTGCATCATCATGGGTTACGTTTACCGAGGGAGTGCGATTCCATGGCTCAATGGGCGTGTGTTGTTCGGCGACAACGGCACGCAGAAAATCTATGCGCTCGATTACGATCCGGTGACCAAGACGATGCTTTCGCTCGTGGAAATCGGCACCGGACCATCCGGCAGTTTGTTCAGCGGGTTAAGTTCCATCACCCGAACGGCAGCCGGCGAGCCGCTCCTGCTCAAGCTTGGGGCGGGCGTGAATGGCAGCGGCAGGATTTCACGCATCAAGCCGAATCCCGGCGTGGTGGACAACTCGCGTTTTCCCACCAACCTGTCCGCCACGGGTCTGTTCACGAATCTCGCGACGCTCGCGCCTGCGCCTTGGCTCATTCCGTACGACATCAACATGCCGCTTTGGTCCGCGGGTCTGGACAAAAGGCGGTGGATGATGATCCCGAACGACGGCACTCCTAATTCGTCGGCTGAACAGATCGCCTACAACGCCACCGGTTCGTGGCTTTTCCCGACCGGCTCGGTGCTGGTGAAACACTTCGCCATGCCGGGGACGGGACAAAAGCTCGAAACCCGCGTTCTGGTGCGCGGCACGGATGGCGGTTGGGGCGGCGTCACCTACAAGTGGCTGCCCAACGGGAGCGATGCGGCCTTGGAGGAAGCTGGCGCGGTCGAGACGCTCAACATCGAGGGCGACACCGTCCAATATCTTTATCCGTCACGCGGCCAATGCACCTTTTGTCACACCGCCCTGGCCGGCCCGCTGCTGGGTCTGCGCACACGTCAACTCAATCGCCGACTCACTTACCCTGGCACCGGCCGCGAAGCCAATCAGATCGAAACCTTGAGCGCGCTGGGCTTCCTTGCCACGAACATCACCGAGGTTGATCTCGCGAACACGCTTTCTTCCGCATCGGTGAATGATCCGCTGGTTTCGGATGAACGCTTCACCCGGTCCTACCTTGATTCCAACTGCGCGCACTGCCACCAACCCGGCGGGAACAACCAGGCGTTGTTCGACGCCCGGCTGACCACGGCGTTGGCCAATCAAAACATCGTCTGTGGCGCAGTGCTGGATGGGTTGGGATTGATCTCGCCGGCCGTGGTCAAGCCCGCGCAACTAGACAAGTCGGTCATGTTCCAACGCATGAACACTATGGACGAGTGTTGCTCCATGCCGCCGCTGGCAAAAGGTCGGGTTGACGCGCAAGCCGTGGCGCGTCTGGCAAACTGGATTCTCGGTATGGACGCGGATTCCTGCACGCAGGGCGTCACCAGCGGCAATCAGCCATTCGCTCTCGGCAACGGCAACACGCCAGGTTCGGGCAGCGTAGATAGCTGGTATGCGAACATGGTCATCAACGAGACGGACACCTACACCAACACGACCGGCGCACCGCTGCTCTTGGACTTGCAGCGTTTCCAATTCCACGCCACCCGCGTGACCGACCCGCTCACGCCGTTCATCGTTCGTATCAATGGCGACAACAACTTCACGGTACTGGCCATCGGCACGCCGCGCTCAAGTTACACGGCGGGCACGAATGACTTTCCATTCTCCGACACGGCCATGCAACTGACCCTGGCGGCGGGAGAAATAATCGGGATTGGTTTCCTCGATGCCCTGCCCAACGGTACAGGCGGTACACAAAACGGGGCCGTCACCTACGCCAGCGGCGGGGGTACCGACCAGATTCACTATTCGGGCGGCTCGTCGGACGCGAATTCCGGTTCGGTCACTGTCGGTCAGCCGCCCGTATTCGGCACGAACGTTCGCACCGACTTTGGGCGAAACTATTATTTCACCATCACTTTCGTTCCGGCCGGCACCCAGATTTCCCTCGGCAACGGCACGGTGCCCGGCGCTTCGCCCAACGTGGACAGTTGGCATGCGAACATGGTCATCAACGAAACAGATATTTACACCAACACGACCGGCGCCCCGCTGCTCGTGAGCCCGCAACGCTTCCGCTTCCACGCCACGCGCGTAACCGATCCGATTACACCGTTCCTCGTGCGCATCAACGGCGACAACAATTTTACCGTCCTGGCAGTTGGCACGCCGCGCGGCAGTTACGTGGTCGGCTCGAACGATTTCGCCTTTGCGAACACGGCGACGATGTTCACGCTCTCACCCGGCGAAAAAATAGGAATCGGGTTCCTCGACGCGCTGCCTGACGGAACGGGTGGCACGCAAAACGGCGCAATCACCTACGTCAGTGGCGCAGGCACCGACCAGATTCACTATTCGGGCGGTTCTTCTGACGCCAACTCCGGTTCGGTCACGGTTGGCCAACCGCCGGTGTTCGGCTCAACCGTTTACACGACTTTTGGGCGAAACTACTATTTCACGATCACGCTCCGGACGGGCGCGGAAGTCGTCAATCCCGACTCGGACTCCGATGTGCTGCCGGATTCGTGGGAACTTGCGTTCTCCAGCAATCTCAATCTGCTTTCAGCCAACGCGGACTACGACAGTGACGGCATGAGTGACGCGGCGGAACGGCTGGCCGGGACAAACCCAACTGATCCTGCGAGCCGGTTTGAAGTATTTGAATTGCGCCCGCAACCCGGCACGACAAATCTCCTTGCCACCTTCGGGTCAGTGCCCGGTCGCGATTATCGGTTGTGGGTCACGCACGATCTGGGGACCTGGACGGATCGCGGCATCGTCCGCTCCGCCGACTGGCCCGCGACCGTAACGAGCGTCCAACTTGCAGCTGCCGGGTTGCCCGCAGGCGCCAACCAACGGCTTTTCCTTCGAGCTTCCGTTGTGCGTTAGCGCCGGCATGTTGGATCAACGTTCAGGAACGACTAGCGATGACCGGCAAACTTTTAATGCCTGCGATTCCTTCAGTTCGCTGAAGTCCTTTTTGTTGACCGACGCTTCACGCATTTCGAGCACGTAAACGTCATCGTCGCGCCCAGGGATTCCCCGGCCGTTTACATCTAGGAATTTATCGCTGCTGCTGGTATTTCAGGTTGGCTTGGTGTTAACTGGCGCAAAAGCCAACGCTCAATCTGAGCGAACACAAAGAACAAATAGTTTGGGAATGCCCTTCGTTTGGATGCCTGTTGCCCGCGCCTGGGTGGCGGTCTGGGAGCCGCGGGTAGTTGACTACGCAACATTTGTCGCCGATACGGGGCGAGTTGCGAGCACGAATATGTTTACAGAAATTCCCCAAGGTGGAGAAGTTCGGCAGGGCAACTGGTGGTTATATCCAGGTTTTTCCCAAACGATGCTTCATCCGGTGGTTGGCTTAACTGCCAATGGAGCGGACGCCTTTTGTTCGTGGCTCACGTCGAAGGAACGCGACCTGGGATTGATTTCTAAAACCAATATGTATCGTCTCCCCACCGGCGACGAATGGGTCGCAATTTTCAGATCCGCCGGAGTTAAACCGGTTCCCGTGAATGAAGACAGTAAGACGAACACTCCCGTTGCGAATGTTGCCAGCGAGGAATTGCGAAGTTGGAATCGAAGGCTCGTGTGCCCGTTTGTGACGAACTATTTTGACGGGGTTGCCCGCACTTCTCCAGTCGGATCGTTTCCCGCTAGCGACGCTGGCGTCTTCGATCTCGAAGGCAATCTCCAGGGAGCTCGATCGGTCGAGCCGACGCGAAATAAAGTCTACCGATGCCCAGCTACAGACCGCAACGGTAGTAACGAACCATAGGTGACTGCATTAGTTGGGTCCGAGCCAGCAGCTACGCCAGATGAGGAGCTAGGCGAGGCCTTGGAGGTGCAGAATGGCGATGAAACTGCCAGCGGATCTGCCAGCAGGAGAGTTGTGAAAGAGTTAACACAAGCTAAATCGGGCTCAGTTGAGTTGTCCTTGCAACAACAACAAAACTCCCTGAGTCTAATGATGTTTTGAGGACTAAGGTGTTGGTTTCCAAGACTCGATGGAAAGGACCTAACGACCCAAGCTCAGCGACGGCGGATCAACGACGTGGCCCGCGTTAGCGGAACTGACAACGCCCACCGGCGTTGGCTGCAGCGAGAGACTGTGTGAAAAGTCAGTCACGATTTGAACAATACGCCGGGCCGTACGTCTGACAAGCATGAACCATCGCGTGGGTCTGGAGCGTTCCCAAACCTTACTGTTCCCCGAACGGCTGGAGGATTACGTCAGCGCGGAAAACCCGGTGCGCTTTCTCGAAGCGTTCGTGGAGAAACTGGATTTGGCCCAACTGGGTTTTACCAAAGCGGTCTGTGCCCACACGGGGGCGCCGCCGTATCCGCCCGCGGCGTTGTTCAAACTTTATCTCTACGGCTACCTTCACCGTGTCCGTTCCTCGCGTGGACTCGAAGCGGAATGTCAGCGCAACGTGGAATTGATCTGGTTGACGGGCAAACTCGCCCCGGATCACAAAACGATCGCCGATTTCCGCAAGGACAACCTCAAAGCGCTCCAGGCGGTGCATCGCCAGTTCCTGCTCCTGTGCCGCAAGCTCGATCTGTTCGGCGGGGAACTGCTGGCCATTGATGGCAGCAAGTTCCGCGCGGTGAACAGTCGGGACAACAACTTCAGCGCTGCCAAGCTCCAGGAACTGATCGCGCACACCGACGCCCGGTTGGCCGAGTATTTGAAAACTTTGGATCAAGCCGATGCCGCTGAACCCGCTTCGGCGCCGCTGGACCCCGCCGCGTTGCAACAGAAGATCGCGGCGTTGCAGGACAAGCGCGACTGGCATGAAGAACTGCTGGCCCAGCTGGATGACGAGCAAAAGCAAATCTCCACCACCGATCCGGACACGCGCCGCATGCACACCGGCAACGGCAATGTGGTGGGCTATAACGCGCAACTGGCGGTGGATGCCAAGCACAAGTTGATCGCGGCCAATGACGTGACCAACGACGTGACGGATTACCGGCAGTTGGCCAACGTGGCGCTGGCAGCCAAAGCGAACCTGGAGTTGCAACAGACCGAAGTGGTGGCGGACAAAGGTTACTACAACGCCACCGAAGTCAGCCGCTGTGTGGAACAGCACATCACACCGCACATTCCCAAAGCCGACACCAGCGCCAACACCCAGCAGGGATTATTTGGCAAGAGCCAGTTTCGTTACGACGCGCAGCGGGATGTTTACGTGTGCCCCGGGAATCAGGAACTGACCTATCGCTTCGCGACCTTCGAACTGGGCCGCGAGTTGCGTTACTACCGTGCCAGCGCGTGTAACCGTTGTGCGTTGAAGCCGCAATGCACGCGCAATAAAGCCAACCGCACGATCACGCGCGAAGCCAACGAACCCCTGATGGAAGCGATGGCCCAGCGGCTGCAACGCGAGCCCGAAAAGTTCCAGTTGCGAAAGAGTTTGGTGGAGCATCCCTTTGGCACGATCAAGCGGTGGATGGGTTGCACGCACTTTACGTTGAAGGGACTGGCGAAAGTGCGGACCGAATGGAGTTTGATCACGCTGGCCTACAATTTCAAACGCGTGTTGAACCTGGTGAGCGTCCAGCAACTGATCGCCGCCGTGAGCTAAAAAGCCCGGGCGCTCGGCCTTGCAAGCGAAAACAGACGGAGTTTGGTTCTGAGAGCCCGCACCGATGCGCTCGCAACGAGCGAACCGGCCAGACGACTTCATCCCATCTGAAGAAAACTTCCCGCAGAAAAACCCTTCACTCCTCGTTCACTCAGCCAACCGCCCCAGACTTTTCACACAGCCTCGCGCATGGTTAGGCGTATCGGTCATACACAAATCATCCTGTTTTCAATGCTCGTGAGTAACTCCGCATCTTCAGAAACCAAATCGCAAGCCCAAAAACAAATCCTCCGGCCAGACAAAGTCCAAGAATG
>Ga0315912_10000619_pt1 | contig 59313 bp, 44 predicted proteins | sample VfabasoilMG_FD_204469 | JGI IMG/M metagenome (GOLD analysis project Ga0315912, IMG submission 204469) | Garden soil microbial communities collected in Santa Monica, California, United States - V. faba soil | ecosystem: Environmental > Terrestrial > Soil > Garden | place: USA: California...
TGCCGAACTTCTACAACAGCCCCTCCCAGATGGCTACCGCGATTACCTTCGATTAAAGCTTCGCACCGCCTCTAACGACTCCCCGGCCATTGTCCAAAAACAAACGTTTTGACGTGATCGCTAACAGTCTCACGCGAAACGTACGCCACATAGTGTCCATCGGGAGAGAAGCTGAAGTTAAACTTCGTGTGGGGCGTGTCCCAAATAGGTTTTGGTTTAGAACCATCTCCCGGTGTGAACAGCGAAAGCCGCGTTCCGTCACGGCTGTTAGCCAGCAGCGCCCGCCCATCTGGAGTCCAACCCTCTGCGTAGTTGTATGGGCCCTCCAATAACTCGGTTACCTTACCCGAAGCCACCAAGACTTCTAGTATGCCGCCGTTATCCGGGGAAATTGCCAAGCGTTGCGAATCCGGCGACCACACGGGTGGGGCCGCCAGTGAATCTTGCGAATTCATCGTTTGGCGTGTCATCACGCCGGTACCAACATCGATGACCCACGTATTCGCCATCTTCGCCCCATTTGTGCTTCCCGAAATTGCCACGGCGACGCTCTTCCCATCTGGAGAAATTACTGGATTCGTGAGGAGCGCGCCTGGCTTGCCAAGAGCACCCAACCGTGTGCCTTGACGATCGTACCAGCCGAGTTGCCGGTCCGGATTTGGGATACCGAGCCTATAAGCAAGCACTCCATTCTGAGAACTGGCGAACGCGCTTCGGCCGCTGGCAGTATTCATCCTGAGGTTTTCCGCCACCACCATCGGCTCGCCCTGCACTTGGAAGGATTTCGGATCCACATGTTGCGCAAACAGCGTGCCGTCGCGAGCGAAGAGAAGGTGGTTTGGCGGGGACCACAGGGCCCGGGTATCATTTTCGATTACTCGAATCCGTTTCGCGCTACCTATTTCCTGCGCATAAATCGCATTCATGCCCGGGGCTTTGTTCCGGGACAAGTAGAGGATATGACGGCCTCCCGGTAAAAATTGTGGCCAACTATGTCCGGCTTCGTCTGGTTCCAGCGTTGTCAGGGCAACTGGTGTTCCCCCGGTGGCCGCTACACGCATCAGTCCTGTGCTTAGCTGTGCGAATGCAATCACGCCGTCCGTGCCCCAAGTGCCGCCGTTCACATTTTGAAACGGTACGGCCGACTTAGCTACTTCACAGATAGTCTGAACGGACCCATTCGCGGCGGACACCCGTTTCAATTTATCCTCGGTGAAGTATGCGATGAACAGGCTATCAGGCGACCAGAATGGTAAGAAAGGTGAACCGACGGTCTCCAGTCGACGGGCGGAATCCGCGCCTAGCGGTCGAATCCAAAGCCCGGACTTTCCAGACGCCACGTCAACGGAAACGAAGGCGATGCTGCGCCCATCCGGCGACGGCACATACATCGGCGAAGCTGCTGCATAATTAGGTGGCCTGTTGCCGACAGGAAACGGCAGTTCAAGATGGGCCACCCCTGGCCCGGGCTCCTTTGTTTTTGGCCAAAGCCAAGCGCCGGCACATCCTGAAAGCGCGACCCCTGCAACGGCCCATGGCAGCCACTGACGCCTCGGTGAAATGGCACCTGTAATGGCCGCGGGCATCTCATCCAACAGTAATCGTGCACCCGAAATATGGCTGAGCCGCTGCCTCGCATCCCGCTTCAGGCACAGCCGGATCAACTTCCGAAAGCGCTCCGGAACAACCGAAAAGTCTATTTCCTGGCGCAGCACGGCCGCCAAGACGTCAGAGACGTTGTCGCCCTCAAAGAGGCGCCGACCAGTCATTAGCTCAAACAATACCACCCCAAAGCTCCAGATATCGGCGCGCCGGTCAATGACGCCTCCCCGCGCCTGTTCCGGGGCCATATACGCCGCCGTGCCCATTATGAGCCCAACCGACGTGCCCTCAAACGTCAGCGTCGGCGAATCTGACACTTTGGTACCAGTCTCCCGCTCTACGGACAACGCTTTCGCTAGCCCAAAATCAAGCACCTTCAACCGTCCGTCTACGGTAACGAGGATGTTCCCTGGCTTCAAATCGCGATGAACAACTCCGTTGTCATGTGCATACTCCAGCGCATCGATCAATTGCGTTATTAGGGCTATTGCCTCTTCCGCCGAAAGCGGCCCCTCCAGCGGAGAACCCTCGACCAATTCCATGACTATCGCGCCATCCTCCACTCCGTAAATCGTCGAAATATTGGGATGATTGAGCGACGCGAGCACATGTGCTTCACGGACAAACCGCGCTAACCGTTCTCCCTCCAAAGCGAGTGTTTCCGGCAGTACCTTGACGGCCACCTCCCGCTGCAACTTTGTATCGCTCGCCCGGTATACCGTGCCCATGCCGCCCTCACCAAGTTTCCCGGTGATCTTATAGTGCGCGATTTGAGAAAGCGGAGCCATGGAGCTGCATTATTCTACCTTTATCCTTAGTGCCCGTTAGACTGCGTGAGGAATCTTGTTGCAGGCCAGGATTTTGGGGCCGGAAAGACGAGCTCACGCCCCCGAAGGGAGGACCGTAACTCCAATCGACTTCTTGCAGTCAGCCCGAAAAACCGTCCCGAACACGCACCGTTCACTGTTATCAGGGCGCTCCTGCGATACGGCCGGCCCTTCGCGTCGAGCCAGCCAGGGATCGAGCAAATTAAGTTCAAAAAGCCGATAGGAACGTCAATTTAGTATGAAGCCCAATGAGAGTATTTGCGTTGGCGGTTGCCGGGATAAAGATAACGGCTCGGGCAACCGCATCTGCAATCGCTTCAAAATAATCTCCCGCTTATAGTTCGGACGAATCGCGGGGAAAGTCGGCTCGCAATCGAGGGCAATTCTCAGCCAGTCCATAAGCTCCCGCCTACCGTCGTCGATTCCCTCCATTTGGAGTAGGTAGACGTTTGCCGCCACCGCCACATATCGCAGCCGCGGACGGCCTGGGGTTTTTCGGAATGGCGGCAAACGTTTCGCGATCATAGCGAGAACGTGGCGTCGAAACCTGTCGCCTATCAATGGGGCGTGTTAGCAATCGCATTAAGCCAGTGATGCTAATCTGTGGTAGCTAGTGCAATCGCAATGGGCAAATTCAAGATTATCGGCCTAGAAGGGGCCTCGGCTCGCATGGTCGTGGAAGCGCAATTCAACCCGAAGGAGATCCACATCCAGAGGTCGATTCCATGGCAGCACCAGACGACAATGGGGCCGAGCGATCTCGCCTACACGGTTAGCAGCGGTCGAACGATGTCGTGCGAGCTGTTATTCGATGGCTTTCCGACGGCAACTTCCATCCAGGGGGACATCGATAAACTTCAGACGTTGAGCGACGTCGATGCCGTCCTTAAACGCCCACCGAAAGTCAAGGTTGTGTGGGGAACGGAGGACGAAGGAGGGCTGATCCCGGCGTTCGAGGCGGTAATTGAGGTACTTTTCGTCAAGTACCTGATGTTCGATCCCGAGGCGAAACCTGTGCGCGCCATGGTTGAGCTGAAGTTCAGGGAAGCCAAGAACATAAAGGTAGGCAAGACTGGCTAAGCCAATCGTTGCAGTCCGGAGACGGCGAAATCGATGGTTGTGTTGGTCACTTGCCCTGGCAAAGGCGCATCCACGAGGTCCATCATCGTCCAGGCTTCTTAATACGGGAATAAACCCCGTCCCGCAATCGCTTCCATACACTCCGGCGCCTATAGATCTAACGAATCGCGCCGAACGAGGTATCGCAAGCGAGGGCGATTCTTAACTAGTCGATTTTTTTTGCCGGCCGCCGTTGATTTCCTCCAGTTGAAGCAGGTAGGCGTTCGCCGCCAGAGAGCACGCACCCAATACCGTTTCTCTCTTGCGCAATGATGTTGCGCTTCTTCTTCCGGCACTGGTCGGTTGTGCGACGCTGGCGGAGAAGACTAAAGAAGGGACACTTCATGTTTAAGCGGCGAGGAGCGATGCCTCAGGAGATCTGGCAGGCCGCGTTGACCATCTCTTACGTCTCCGGATCGAGACAGCAGCCACAAGCGAAATCGCCGCAGCGACAATTTACACCTGAGCCCCTCGTCGTGCGAGGAAATTAACCAGAACATTTCGCGTGATTGTCGATATGCGCTCGTCTACCAGAAGCGCGGCAACCCAGGTGATCGACCCCACGGAGAAGACTGCGCCGCCGTGGTCGCGCTCATGAAGCACGATCTCCGATCCCCCATCGTCCGGATTCGTGCCCTTGGCGAGCAAAACGGTATTGGCCGGGGAAGACGCGCTTCGCTTATCCGTCTCGTGGCCGGAGGCGCCGCCTGGAATTCGGACGTGCAGTGTTTCCTGGCCGAATAAGTCCCCGTCACGCAGTCCCGTACCCATAAAAATCCAATGCCCCGCATTCAGAGTCTTATACGGCGCGGCGGTCATGATTCCCGTCTCCGAACAGACCACACCCAGGAGATTTGCTTCCGATTCGAATGTTCGATGCATTCGGCTGTCATACTCCACGGCGCCATCCGGCGATTTTCCGCCCATTTCGCCACGTTCGCTATGCAGGTGCGATAAGCAGCGCATTGAGCCATCCGCGTCAAAAACCACCTCACAATTCAGGCCGTTGCCGCCAAGGTAAAGGAACCGGCCACCGCGTTGGAATACCCAGTCCTTCACCGCCATATACATTTCGCGGCTCCAGTATTCGGGATGGACCGCCGCAATCAGGATGCTGTAGGAATCCAGCGGAAGCGATCCATCATGCAACTGGCCTTCCGCCCAAAGGTCGTACTCGAAACCTTCTTTTTCGAGCCATGCGTACAAGCGCCATTCCCCTGGAGCCTGGCCACACTGCGTCCGTCCCTGCACAGGATCGGTCACTTCGGCATCGTCAAATATATGGTTACTGGGTTCCGGCCGGTCGAAGGAGAGCGGCCGATACTCCTCATCCTTCGGGCGCCAGGTGCCGAACGGGGCGGTATTTTGATAGCGATCCAGATCCTGACGCGAGTTAACGACAGGCGTATCCGGTAACCGGTCGGCATTCACGTAATTGCTGCGGCCGCCGTAGTTGTTGTAGGCGTTCCAGGTGTTGGTCGACGCCAACACGGCTATGCGCGCTTGCGGCTGTGCCGGGGCCACCACCCAAGGGAAAGAGAAGGCTTTTCCCGAGGGCGTCCGCGCCCACAGATAGTAGAGTCCGGTACGTTCCGGCGCCACCAACAGCGGCGGAGCCACATAGCCCACGGTGTTCCATTTCGCGCCCGTCTGCGTGAAGTCGCAGTCAGGAAGAATCTGCCGATTGGCCTGGGGACCGTGCTCGTCCATCCACGTGACGGTTTGGACCAATTCCCGTTTCATGCCGTAACGCCAAAGGGATAACTGATAAGGCTCTACCGAGTGCACCCGGTACTCGGCGGCCTCGTCGCCACGTACCCATTTCGGCCACATATAGCCCACGATGCCGTCGGAGAGCAGCCGAAACTGCACGGGACCGGACTCGTCGAAATGCACGAGCGCGGACTTGGAGCCGTATCCCGATTTTGCCAGCGTCACCCGATAGGAGCCGGCGGAGATGTCTCCGTAAAATGCGCCTCGCGGCGAGGATCGAAGGATCACCGGCACGCCGCCCGCGGCCGGCTCAAATTCGGCCATCACATCGGACAGAGCAAGGTACATTTCGTCGCTGACATAAGCAAGCAGGCGCATTTACTCTAATTTTCCTCCGTAGCTTTGCGATGATCGTTCTGGAAATGGCGAAGAGTAGCGTACAGGATGATGGCGCTGGTGGCCAAGTAAGCAGTGCTGGTATACGCCATAAGCTGGCCGATGCCGATGGTCTTCCGCGCGACGCCTCCCAAATAAGGCGCAAATCCCGAGATGGAGGCGCCCGTGACGTTCAATACTCCCACCGCCGTCGCGCGCTGAGAAGCCGGCACAACATCGAACGCGCTCGCCGCTTGATTGGCGGAAACGAACCCGGCAAAGAAACCGAACGCGATTGACGCCAGGCGCGTGATCTCCAGCGTCGTCCCAGCGCCGATCAGATAGATACACGGCGCGCACCCTAGGAATGCGATGAGAATGATCCAGAAACGAGACGATTTACAACGTCCATAGAACTTGTCCGCCGCATACCCGCCGGCAAACAGGCCGGCCACCGTTCCGATTTGGGGATACAAACTCGCCTCTACACCAGCCCGCGCCAAGCTAATCGAGAACCGGTCAAAGAGGAAGGTCGGCAACCAGGTGTAGACCAGATACAGGCCAAATGTGGCTACCGAGATGAAGATCGTGACGATGCGTAGCGAAGGGATGCGGAACAGCTTGCCGAAACTCCGCAAGGACGCCGATTCGCCCGTTCCAATATTCGTGAACGCCTCCGGCAGACCGGCGAGAAAACGCCATAACGGAATTGCAAACAGAATGCCGCAGGCGCCGAGCAGCAGGAACGCGTATCGCCAGTGAAACTCCTGCGCAATCCAACCACTCAGGGACCCGCCCACGGCGACACCAGCCATTTGACTGCTGGCGAAAATGGCAATCGCGCGCGATCGCGTCGACGGCCCGTGGGCGTTCGCCATCAGCGCGAAGGCCGCCGGCATGAAGAATGATTCCGAAATGCCCAGAAGGGCGCGAAATACGAGCATCAGTGTTCCGTTCGGCGCCAACCCTGCCAGGATCGTGAACGTGCTCCAGAGAACCAGGCTGCCTACGACCAGTTTGATCCGCGAATAACGGTCGCCCAATATGCCCGCGATGGGGGAGAAGGCGCCGTAGATCCAAAGAAACAGCGCCCCGATCAATCCCAGTTGCGTATTGCTAAAGCCGAACGCCTTCTGCAACTCCGGCAGCAGCGTGTAGACCACCTGACGGTCGGCGTGGTTTAGCAGGTAGGCGATCCAAAGATAGGCGATCAGCGCCCACTCCGGCTTACTCCAAGCCCGGGTCAAAGCAGTTCCGCGATGGGTTTCCCCGGCTGATCTTCCAACGAATTGGCGATCTTGATGGGGCGGCCGATAGGCGTGTCATACTCCTTGGTCCAACCGATGCAGACGGCCTTATGAATCGTCGCGCGGCCAAACTCGCCCATCGCCAGCCCGACCGTGGTTTCCAGCAGACCGCGCTGATCCAAGCCGTCAAGCAGAGCGGAAAGGGTCTTATCCAGAACCGGACTCAGGCGGTCTTTGTGGCCTTGATCGTTCCTCGCATGCGTGTCCCAGGAGCTGCTGTGGAATCCGGCCGCGGTGACAAAACGGCTGCCCGATTCCGCCAGCCGCCGCGCCAGCAAGGCGCTCTGCCCGAGCGAGCCTGGAAGATGGATTGGGTCCACGATGGAGCCTCCTGGTTAATGGTTTTCCGCAAACTCTCGTAAGCAGAGGATAGCCCACACAAAATCTCGGCCCCCTAGCGACGGAACCGCGCCAACACTTTTTCATCGAGTTCAACTCCGAGACCCGGCCCCGATGGCACCCGCACCGCGCCATCCCGGAACTCAATCGGCTCGGCTAGAAAATCGTGCTCGTAGCCCAGGGGGCCAAGGATATCGCAAGGATATTCGTCCGGCGAAATGCCTGTGGTGGCCGCCGCTAGATGCGCCATCGCAGCGCTCGCCACCCCGAGTTCCAGGTTGCTGCCAACGGTACACGTCAGACCCGCGGCCTCCGCCACCGCGGCAATCTTTCGCGCGGGGCCGATGCCGCCGCCTTTGCCTACATACACCGAAAGAATGTCCGCCGCGTTGGCGCGCACAATCGCCATCGAGTCCTGCAGCGTGTAGCAACTCTCATCGGCCATCACGGGCACGTTCACGTTTCGCCGCACATCGGCCAGCCACTGCAAATCGACCGCGGACGTCGGCTGCTCCGCAAAGAAGATGTTGCACTCGTCCACGATCCGCCGAATTGTTGGAATCGCCGTGCGCACGGTCCAGCCGCCATTGGCGTCAATACCTAGCCGCACGTTCGGCCCGATCGCCGCGCGCACGGCTTTCACGCGTTCAATGTCGGAAGCGGGCTCAATGCCCACCTTCACCTTCAACGCCTTCAAACCCTTGGCCATGGCCAAGTTGGCGATCTCCGCCGCCCGCTCCGGTCCAACGCCGGAGACCGACATTTTGATCGGAATCCACTCGCGCACCGCGCCTCCCAGCAGCCGATAAATCGGCAACCCGCACGACTTGCCAAGGATGTCCCATAGCGCGATCTCTACGCCTGATTTCGTGAACGGATGGCCGAACACCACGCGCCGCATCTTCGCCGTCAGCCGTTCGATGTCACGCGGATCTTCGCCGATCAGCGCCGGCTCCAGGAAGTTCTGGATAATGTGTACCGCCGTCACTGAGTCCTCGCCGCTCCACACGGGCGTGCAGGAGACCTCGCCCAGCCCGACAATCCCCTCATCAGTATGTACGCGAAGGATGACAAAGGGCGACTCCGAATGCGTCCCTATGCTGCCCCGGATCACGAACTCCGGACGAATGGGAACCAATACGGGAATGGTCTCGATGCTGGTGATTTTCACGGTTTTTTACAACACTCCGTATTTCTGGAAAACATCGCGCAGATCGCCAGGTCGTGTCCCCCTTTATGCGATTCGATATTGCTCGATGATTGCATCATTCACCTCTAATCCCAGTCCAGGCCCCTGCGGCACCGCCAGATAGCCGTCCTCCAACCGCAACGGCTCTTTCACTAACTGGCGGCTCAAAGGCCCTTGGGAAGTATTAAATTCGACGAACTCCGCGCGTCGCTGGAAGGCGGTCAAGTGCAACGAAGCGGCGGTCAAAAGATCACTCGACCACGAATGGGGAATCACCAGCCGGTTCGCCCGTTCCGCCATGTGGACAATCTTGCGAGCCACGGTGAAGCCGCCGCAGCGCGTTAAATCCGGTTGCAAGACGTCAACGCCGCCGCGTTCGATCAGCATTTGGAAGCCCCAATCGGTGGCCTCCTGCTCGCCGCAGGCAATGCGCGTCGTCGTCGCCTTGGCCACTTGCCGATAGCCGTCATAATCCTCGGGGTGCAGCAGCTCTTCCACAAAAAACGGCTCGAACTGTTCGATGGATTTCACCACCTGGATCGCTTCCTTCGCGGTGCGCTCCACGAACCATCCCGTGTCGACCATTAAGTCGTTCTTCGCGCCGAGTGCTTCCCGCGCGGCTTCCACCAGTTTCACGTCCTGCCAGCGATCCTGGCCAAACACGCCCCAGCCAAACTTCACCGCGGTGAAGCCTTGGCCGATATAAACCTTCGCCGCCTCGCGCATTGCTTCCGGCGTCGGCCGGAACAGCGTGCTGCCATAGGCCCGCACCTTATCTCGCCACTTCCCGCCCAGCAAAATATGGATCGGCTGCCCGTACGCTTTACCGCAGATGTCCCACAAAGCAATGTCAATGGCCGAAATCGCTTGCAACGCCGCGCCCCGCCGGCCGAAGTAGATCGTGCCGCGATACATCCGGTACCACAGCCGCTCCACTTCCAACGGGTTCTGTCCGATCAAAAGCGATCGCAGCCCGTCCATGAATTCCATGCCTTCGACCGAACTCCACTTCGGGCTCTCCACGCACGCCTTCGCCACCGGCGCCGCGGTCTCCATATCGGAGTAACCCACCAGCCCCGCGTCGGTCGTCACCTTCACCAGGCCCATATAAGTGGGGCCCAGCGGTTCCTCGGAGCCTTCGGCGTTGTTGTAGAGTCCCTCCGACTTCAGGACCATCAGTTCCACGTCAACGATCTTCAATTTCCCACCTCGCTCCAGCCAACTTCCTGGGCGATCACAAACAATGTCTGCCCTTTGCGCGGCCGCGCCGATAGATGCAGCATCGCCACCCAGCCGTCGCGCGGCGCGACAATCTCGACCGGCGCCGAAGAGTGATCGGAAAAATCGTGCAGCCGGCCCAACAGATCACCAGCACCTACTCGCTCACCCGGTTGAACCGCCGGCTCCCAGATCCCGTCGGAAGGAGCGGGAATGTAGCACTCCAAATCGGCGGCCTCGATCAACCGCGTCGGCGCCGATCCGGCAGCGCGAATATTCGCCAACTCGCCGTCCATCAATCCGTAGTGACGCAATACATTCCGCACGCCTTCATAACTGTGCCGTACGCCCATCCGATCCACTGACGCTCCGGCGCCCATTTCGGCGCCGATCGTGATCTTTCCCTCTGCTTCCGCTTCATCTGTCAGTAGGCCAGACGCCATTGCGCTCGAATAGATCAATGCAAAACCCGTATCGAACAGCCGTGCCAGTTGTTCCGTTTCTGCGCGTTGCGCAGCATCTGGAATCGGGTGGAACGACGTGCAATGCGGAAACGCGCCCTCCATCCCGCCGGAATGGATGTCGACAACAATGCGCCCCATCGGGAAGACGCGCGTCTTTACGAAGTCCGCGATGCGCGAAGAAATCGTCCCGCGCGGATTGCCCGGAAACGCGCGGTTCATGTTCACCCCATCCAACGGCGAAACGCGCATGTTGGCCACGCAGGCGCTTTCGCTGAGTTGAGGCATCAGCACTACGCGCCCCGTCATCTCTTCGGGCCGGAGGTCGGCGCATAGACGCTTCAATCCCACTTGCCCCTCGTACTCGTTGCCGTGCGTGCCGCCGAAGCACAAGACGCCGTTCGCATTCGGCCCGCGCAGGCCGTTGATCACCGTCAACGGAACCAACGAATAACCCCACGTTCCATCGCAATGGAAGGCCACTTGGTAGTGATGTTTCCCCGGCAAATCGAAATCGATGCCGGCAAAATTGTGAATGACTTTGACCATGCTCGTCAACAGGTCCCAGCGTAAGGCAGGCACCTGGAGGCGTCAAGAGTTTCACGCCATTTTCGTTCACGTATCGGGACACCCAAGGTTATGATTTGCACGTTTTGGGCTACTTTGAAGACCGCATGAAATTAAACATGTCCGGTATACGGGAACTACCGCGCAAATTCCGCTTGATGCGACTTCTTCGCTGGCGTCGAACACGACTTGTAGCTACGCCGAAATGCCCAGCACCGTCAGCGAATCGCGATAGAACATCTGCTCCATCTTGTCCATGTTCAAACGCGGCAGCTTCGTGCCTTCCAGCATGTCGTTCAGCCCGCGCATTCCGTCGATGCTTGCCTTGACAGTCGTAAATGGGTAGTCCGTGCCAAACAGCACCTTGTTCCAGACACCGTACTCCTGCACCAGCATGAACGAATTGTAGAGCTGGAACGGCCGGTAGTGCAGCGCGGAGCAATCGGAGTAAACATTCGGATGCTTGCGGATTGTCACCACCGCCTCCCCCTCGTACGGATGGCCCAGGTGCGCCATGATGATCTTCACCTCTGGAAACCGCGTCGCCACTTCGTCCAAATGCCGCGGCAGCGTGCACTCGAGCGGTGCCTGCGCCACGAACGTCGTTCCGGTATGCAGCAACACCGGTAATCCATGCTTCGTCGCGTAATGCCAAAGGTAGTCGAGTTGCCGATCGGTGGGCTTGAACCCCGCATACATCGATAACAACTTAATGCCCTTCAGCCGCAGGTCCTGGTGACCTTCTTCCAGTTCATCCTGCCAACCTGGCTGGGTCGGGTCTACCGACAGGAACCCAATCAACTCCTGGGGATGCGTGGCGACGTAGGCAGCCACTTCATGATCCGGCACCCAGAGCCCGGAAAGCTTCGCCTTTCCGCCGAATACGATGGTTTTCTCCACGCCTTCCGCTGTCGCGGCGTAGTCCTCCCACCGCACGGTCAGATCGACCTCCACGTCGCCGCGCGCCCGTGACGCCTGCGTTCGAAAATCGTCGTTAAAGTGTTTCGGGTACTCCCAGAAATGGCTGTGAACGTCGACAAGCATAGAAAAACTCTACCGCGATCCGCCAAGCGGCCAATAGTTGTTGTCCCGCCATTTGGACGGAAGTGTACCTGTTGGCTAGTTTCGATTAGTCTGAGAGTATTATGCGCAGTCTGACTCTTGCCGTTGCGGTCGCCTCCGTGGCCGCGCTCAGCCCGGCGCAGAATGCAGGTCCGAACCTGTTTCGTGACCAGATTAGACCGCTGTTTCAGAAGTCGTGCCTCCCCTGTCACAACGCTGGTATGAAGCAAGGCGGCCTGGATCTTTCGACGCGCGAAGCGATGCTGAAGGGCAGTGAGCATGGCCCCGTGGTACTGCCCGGCAAACCCGACGAATCGCCGCTGTACAAAGCCGTCGCGCATGTCACCGAACCCGGCATGCCCTTCAAAGGCAAGAAGCTCGCCGATGCCGATGTCGCCCGCATCTCGGACTGGATCCGCAACGGCGCCGACTTCGGCGAAGTAGCGGTGGACCCCGAAGGCATCGACATGGCCGAAGTCCGTAAACATTGGGCCTTTCGCAATCCCGTTCGTCCAGCCCTTCCGCCCGGCACGAAAAACCGCAACCCCATCGACGCCTTCATCGAAGCCGAACGCGCCAAGCACAGCCTCTCCGCCGTCGCCCCCGCCGATAAGCCCACTCTCATCCGCCGCCTCTACATCGATCTCATCGGCGTCCCTCCCACCGCCGCCGAAGTGGCCGAGTTCGTCGCCAGCAAAGACCCCGCCGCCTACGAGAAAACAGTGGACAAGCTTCTCGCCAGCCCCGGTTACGGTGAGCGCTGGGGCCGGCATTGGCTCGACATTTGGCGCTATTCCGATTGGTACGGCTACCGCCAGAGCGGCCAGGTCCGTTACTCTCAACGTCACATCTGGCGTTGGCGCGATTGGACCGTCGAGTCGCTCAATCAGAACAAGCCCTACAACCGCATGATCGAAGAGATGATCGCCGGCGACGAACTCGCGCCCAACGATCCGTCCATCGTCCGTGCCACCGGTTACCTCGCGCGCAGTTGGTACCTCTTCAATCGCAATGTCTGGCTCGGCGACATCGTCGAATACACCGCGTCCGGCTTCATGGGCATTACGCTTAAATGCGCCCGCTGCCACAACCATAAATACGATCCCATCCCGCAAGCCGACTACTATCGCTTCCGCGCCTTCTTCGAACCCCACGAAGTCCGCACGGACCGTGTTTCCGGCCAAGCCGACATTCTCAAGGACGGTCTGCCCCGCGTCTACGACGCCGACGCCACCCGCCCCACCTATCGCTTCATCCGCGGCAACGAAAGCAATCCCGATCAGTCGCTACCCCTGCAACCCGCCGTCCCACGCCTATTTGGTCCCACCGACTTAAAGATCACTCCCATCAGCCTGCCCGTCGAAACTTACTTTCCCGATAGCCGGCAATTCGTCCCCGGTGATCTGCTCGACGACGCGAAAGCAAAGGTCGAGAAGGCCGAGGCCGATTGGAAAAAGGCGAAAGAGAAGCCCGAACCGGAAGCATTGATCCTCGCTGCGTTGAAGCGTTGGGAAGCCGCGAAGGCTGACGTACCGGCCCTCGAAGCGCGCATCCGCGCCGACATGGCGTCCATCCAAACGCCCGTTCCGGCGGACACCGAAGAACTCGCCCAAAAGGCCCGCGCACTGGAACGTGCCGCCAATCGCCTCCACGCCGACGCCGACATCGTCGTCGCCAAGTATGAATTCGACAATGCCGGGGCCGACGAGAAGAAACTCGCCAGGGCCACCGCCAAGCTCGAAGAGGCGGTGAAGGCACTGAAGGAGCCCGTCGAAGGCTACACCTCCCTCGGCGTGAAGTATCCCGCCACCAGCACAGGGCGGCGCACCGCTCTGGCCAAGTTCATCGCGTCGAAGGACAACCCGTTAACCGCGCGCGTCGCTATCAACGATATGTGGATGCGCCACTTCGGCAAACCCCTCGTCTCCACCGTGTTCAACTTCGGCCGCAGCGGCAAAGCCCCGACCCATCCCGAGCTTCTCGATTGGCTCGCCGTCGAGTTCATGGAACGCAACTGGGACATGAAGGCAATCCATCGTTTGATGGTCACCGCCGATGTCTACAAACTCTCCAGCACGGTCCGCGAGCCGCAAAAGAACGATCCCGACAACGTCTACTACTGGCGAATGAACCCCAAACGCATGGAAGCCGAAGCAGTCCGCGACAGCATGTTATCCATCGCTGGAAAACTGGATCCCGCCATGGGCGGGCCGGATATCGACGAGAAAAAGGGCGATACCGTTTTTCGCCGCAGCCTCTATTTCCGCACCGCGCCGGACCTCCAAATGGACATGCTTCAGGCCTTCGACGTAGCGAATCCGAACGAGTGCTTCGCCCGGAGCGAAAGCATCGTACCGCAGCAAGCGCTGGCGTTGGCCAACGGCGCACTCAGCCTGACCGTATCTCGCACCATCGCCGCCCAACTGCCACCTACCGGGTTCGTCCCGGCTGCGTTCGAACGAATCCTCGGACGCGCCCCATCCGCAGCCGAGCTAGCGGCGTCCAACGAGTACCTCGCGAGCCAGGCCGCCCTATACGTTGATCCCTCGAAACTCACGTCCTTCACCATCGGCCCCGACCCCGCCCTGAAACCAGCCGCCGACCCTGCCCAGCGCGCTCGCGAAAGCCTGGTGCATGTGCTCCTTAACCACAACGACTTCGTGACCATTCGATAAAAGAGAACCGCCATGGCGAAAACCCGACTCTGCTCCGACACCCGTTCCCGCCGCATCTTTCTGGCCGACACGTCTATGGGCCTCACCGGCTTGGCGCTAGGCACGCTGCTCCCCCAAAAGGCGCTGGCCGAAGACGAGAAGTGGACCATCCCCGATGGCAAACCGCACTTCGCGCCGAAAGCCAAACGCGTCATCTGGCTCTTCATGCTTGGCGGCGTCAGCCACGTGGAATCCTTTGACCCAAAGCCTGAGCTCAATAAGTACGCCGGCAAACAGCTCTCCGAAACGCCGCTCCGCGACACGCTCTCCAACCCCTTCGTCAAAGAGAATCTGAAGGCCTTTGTGCCCGGCCAGCACCAGATCAAGATGACGCTCTACCCCATGCAGACCGGCTTCCGCGAGCGCGGCAAGAACGGTGTCGCCGTGAGCGATTGGTTCCCGCAAATCGGATCGCAGATGCATGAGATCTCGCTCATCCGCTCGGCCTGGACCACCGACAATGACCATGGTGCCATTCTGCAGTTCCATACCGGCCATCACATCTTCGATGGCTACCTGCCCACCCTCGGCTCCTGGGCGCACTACGGTCTAGGCACCATGAACGAGAACCTGCCGTCATTCGTCGTATTGGGCCAACCTCCCGGTGACTGCTGCGGTGGTGTCGGCACTCACGGCTCGGGGTACCTGGGTCCCGAACACGCTGGCGTCCAACTCGCTGTCGATCCCAAGAATCCTCTGCCCTTCTCTTCCCCCGGACCCAGCATGTATAAGGAGGAACAGCTCCGCGAGTTCGAGTTCCTCAACAAACTGAACAGTATCGCCGGCGTCGAATACCCCTCTGATCCTGCCCTCAAAGCTCGCATCAAGTCCTACGAACTCGCCTACCGCATGCAAATGGCCGCCCCCGAAGCCATCGACTACGAAGAGGAAACTGCCGCCACCAAAAAGCTCTACGGCTTGGAACAGGAACACTCCAAGGCGTTTGGCGAAGTCTGCCTCGCCGCCCGCCGGCTCTCCGAACGCGGTGTGCGCTTCGTCCAGATCTATCACGGTGGCGCCGGCAACGCCTGGGACGCTCACAAAGATTTGAAGAAGAACCACGGTGATCTTGCGGCGCAAACCGATCAACCCGTTGCCGGCCTGTTGCAGGATCTAAAACAGCGCGGCCTGCTCGACGAAACACTCGTCGTCTGGGCCACCGAGTTCGGCCGTACGCCCGGTGCAGAACAGTCTAACGGCCGCGACCATCATCCGTTCGGCTTCTCCGTCTGGATGGCCGGAGGCGGTATCAAAGCCGGAACGGTTCACGGCGCCACCGATGAAATCGGCTTCCACGCCGTCGAGAACCGCCACTACGTCACCGACATTCACGCCACCGTGCTCCATCAGCTAGGCATCGACCCTAAGCGCCTCGATGTCCCCGGCCGTAAGCGCATCGAAGTCGATTACGGCAAACCTATCAGGGAAATCATTGCTTAGCCTCCTCATCGCCACCTGGACCGTCGAGGCGCTTCTCAGCCTCCCAACGGGACGTCTACTGACTGTCCTGGGCGCGATCCGGCTTTCTCGGTAGGTAGCCACGATGACAATGGAATCGGCTGAATCCTGCTGGGCCAAGGTCAAACAAATTCCTGCGCAAAGCCAAGGCCAGGTCGGAAGACGTCCTTCAGCAGGAAGCTACTCCGGCAGGCAAGCCGCAGCGACTGGCGGTGACGTTACCCCCGCCATGACCGAGCGCCGATCGCAGCCATCCTTCCTCTTGGCCGCCCATTTACTTGCCGCCCGGAGAATACTTCGGAAACGCGGGACGGCGAAGCTTCGCTGGCGGGTTCTTCTTCAACTCCTCCATAACTACTTCCACGGCCTTCTCGAGCTGCGGATCGCGGCCTTTCCGCACTAGCGCAGGGTCCTGCTGGATTTCGACGTCGGGTGCGACTCCGATGTTTTCCACCTCCCACTCGCCGGAGAGGGGGTTGTAGATTCCGGAACTCGGCGCGCTGACGAAGCCTCCATCCATTAATGGAGGCGCTCCCGCCATGCCGACCAACCCGCCCCAGGTGCGGGTTCCGATGAGTTTTCCTACACCGGCCCGCTTGAAATACCAAGGCATGGCGTCGCCGCCAGATCCCGCGCTTTCATTGATGATCATCACCTTCGGACCAAAGATACCCTGCGGCTGCACAAGATCCGCTCCGGCCCGGTTGGCCGCGGCGCTGAGCGGTTTGCGATTGAGGATCTCGGCGATGTCGGTGGCCAACAAACCGCCCGCGTTGAAACGCTCGTCGATGATGGCCGCCTGCTTACCGATCTGCGCGTAGAAGTAGCGGTTAAATGCAGCCAATCCCCCGTTGGCGGTATCGGGCATATAGATGTATGCGACCGCGCCGTTTGTGAGTTGGTCGACCTTCCGGCGGTTCTCCTCAATCCACGCGAGATTGCGCAGCCCGCCTTCGGCGGCCACCGGAACAACGGTTACGTCCCGGGCATCGGCGCCATTTGGATCCAGGACCACGCGCAGAACTACGGATTTGTTCGCAAGCCCTTCGAAGAAGCTATAGACGTTGTCCTGGGCGCGCAACTGCCGGCCATTGACGGCCAGGAGATATTCACCGGTCTTCACGTTCACACCGGGCTGAGTGAGCGGCGCACGAAGTTGAGGGTTCCAATTCTCGCCATTGTAAATGCGCGCGAAGCGGTAGCGGCCATCAACAATTTCATAATCGGCCCCCAACAATCCGGTCTGGACCTGCTTCACCTCGGGCGTGTCGCCGCCGCCAGTTCCCAGATGTCCGACCACCATGCCGCCGAGCATCTCCTGGAACAGATACGTCAGATCCTGCCGCGACGCGACATTGCGCAGGTAAGGCTCATACCGTTTCTCGGCCGCCTTCAGATCGAATCCGTGAATGTCGCGGTCATAGAACCAATCGCGTTCGATCCGCCAGGCTTCGCGGTACATCTGCTTCCATTCCTTAGCAGGATCAACATGCACTTCGATGCCATCCGTTTTTAGGGCGGGCGGCGGCGGGCCGGCAGGCGGCGGAGCTCCGGCGGGACCGGTGGCCATAGGGCGCAGCGCGGCGATAATCCAGTTCTCGCCCTGCCTGTAAAGGGCTTTTTCGCGGCCAAAGGACATTTGGAAACCATTCACGCCGTTGAGCGGGGTATCACTCTTGCGAGCCTTCAGGTCGTAACGGTGAACAGCCACGCCGGGACCGCCCGCGGGACCAGGACCAGACGGCGCCGTCTGGGGCGGGATTTCCAGCGCGAGCAAAACGCCGGGCTTGGCTACTTGCAGGCCGGCGTAGCGCCGCGGCGGCATCGGCACGGAGAGAATGCGCTGATCGATTCCGTCCAGGTCGATCTTGACGTCGACCGGGCCGGGTTTCGGCTTTGCCGGTGGAGGAGCGGAGGGATTGGACGTCTCCGGTTTGACCGCGTCCGCCGCTTTCTCCTCGTCGCTTTCGGGGGAAAAAGGCGACGGCTGGGTTCTGTCGAGAACTATCAGGTAAATCGAACTGGTTGGCGCGCGCGCCATGACGTGAATATCGAGTCCAAGACTTTCCCCGGAGTTCGTGCTCGCAGCGAAGTAAAGGTATTTGCCATCGGTGTCGAAGACGGGGTAGGCAGCGTCGCTCATGCCGTCGGTGACCTGCCTGGGCTTCCCGTCGGCGAGCGAGTAGAGATGGACTGCGCTCAGGTTATTCGGCAAGACTTTGGAGTACGCGATCCAATTACTGTCGGGGGACCAGGCAGGGGAGATGTCACCACTGCGCATCTGGTAATGATCCTGCGCCACTTCGAGTTGTTTCCTGGATTCCAGATCTATGTACCAAAGCCGCCGGAAACTATCGACTAGCGCGATCTTCTTGCTGTCGGGGGAATAATGCAGTGACGTGTAAAATCCTGGCTTCAGCTCAAACTTGGCGACCTCGCCGGCGCCGGACTGCGAACGAACGTGCAGTGCGTATTCGCCCGATTCATCCGATAAATACGCGATGCTCTTGCCGTCGGGCGACCACTCCGGACTGCGCTCCATGACACCAGGCGTGTCCGTCAGGTTGCGCGGATCGCCCTTCTCCGCGGGAACGGTTACTATTTCGCCGCGCGGCGCAAATAGCGCCCGAGCGCCGCTGGGCGAGATCGCTCCGCCTCCGAGGCGCTTGCCGACACTCACGAATCTGGCGCGCAATTGCGGTAAATCACCTTGCACCCGGATCGGAACACGATGGGTCTTGCCGCTCTTCAAGTCATAGAGATGGAGGCCGCCGAACTGTTCGTAGACGATCGCGTCCGTTCCAAGCGAGGCGGACTTCAAATCCAATTCCTGATTCGGTATTGCTTCGCGCACTGCTTTCGTCTTCAGGTCGTAAGAAAAGAGCGTGGCAGGACCGTTGCGGTCGGACAGGAAGTAAACACGGTCTCCCGCCCACATGGGGTTGTAGTCGTTGGAGTTTGCTCGCGGCACTGGAGTGACTGTGCTGTCGGATAGCCGGGCGAGCCAGATGCGCGTGGTGCTGCCGCCACGATACTTCTTCCACATGGAGAACGAGCTGCGGATGGGTTGATACGCGATCGATTGACCGTCGGGAGACATCGACGCCTCGTAACCGGAGGGAAGCGGCAGTTTTTCCTCGATGCCCCCCTCGACCGGGACACTAAAGATCTCGTTGAAACTGGAGTAGGCGGTTCGTGGCGAGGTCAGGAGAATTCGCTTGCCATCCGGGGACCAGCCTATAACCCGATCGGGCGCCGGATGCCATGTCAACCTTTTGGGGACGCCGCCCGCCGCGGGCACTAAGAAGACGTCCACATTGCCGTCGTACTGGCCAGTGAACGCGATGCTGGTTCCATCGGGCGAGAACGCCGGGTCGGATTCGTTGCCGGTCCCGCTGGTAAGGCGGACGGCGTCGCCGCCCGCACGGGGCACGCTCCAAAGGTCACCCGCGTAGACGAACACGATGTGGGTTTTGCTAAGTGTGGGCTTTTGCAGGAGTAAGGGTTCATCCGCGGCGAGACAGAGTACGGAACAGGCGGCGAAGAGACTGATTAGTCGCATAGATCCTCCAGACGGTTCTCGGTACCATCAATAATACTCATCCGCGAAGTGCATTCGTTCAGCAAGGCCGCCAGCGTCGCAATCGAAGCATACCGCACAACGGAATGCAAGACTTACTCGCAGGCACCAACCTGATTCTCGCTCCCTTGACGCATCCCCTGCGGGATTGTTAGTCTGGCATCCAATCATTTCGATGCGCCACTTATTCCTTTGGACTTGCGTGGTCGTGTGCGTCCACGCGCAGCCCCTTATCCGCACCCTCGCCGGAAGGGAGTGGATTTATCCTCCCCAGAAGTTACGGGCGCTTGAAGCCCCGATCGGCGAAGCGGCCAGCCTGACCTTCGATTCGAAAGGTAATCTGTATATCGCCGACTCCGGTAACCACCTCGTGCTGCGAATGAACACCGACGGAATAGTCGAAGTCGTCGCGGGCAATGGCATACCGGGTACATCCGGCGACGGCGGCCCCGCCACCCAGGCGTCGCTTTGGGAGCCGAATGGAGTCGCCGTCGATTTTGCGGGCAATCTGTACATTGGCGAGTTCGCCAGCAGACGATTGCGGAAGGTGGGGGTAAACGGAACTATCTCTACCGTCTCTAGCGCGCCGCAATCAAATCAGCTCCGGCAGATGGCGTTTGACAGCGCAGGCAATCTCTACGCTGCGGAGTTTCACGGGCCGCGCATCCTCCGCTTTAACCCCTCCGGCGGCATGACCGTGGTTGCAGGAAAGCTCAATCAGGTCGGGTCGAGCCCGGATGGAACGCCGGCAACTGACGCCCTCCTTAACAGTCCCTCCGGAATTGCCTTCGGTCCAGACGGATTGCTTTACTTTGCCGACCAGAACAATTTACGCATCCGGCGGATCAACGCGGATGGCCGCCTGGAGACCGTTGCCGGCACGGGTGCACTCGGCCCGTTGGAATTTGGCAGGCCTGCCCGAACGTCACGGTTTCCTTACGGATTGAACGATATCGCCTTCAGCCCTCAGGGCCTTCTGTATTTCAATTACACGACTGGTATCGCACGAATAGGACCGACCGGGCTGTTGGAGCTTGTGGCTGGCAATGGCCCAATCTTCAACTCGGGCGATGGTGGCCCTGCCAGCCGAGCGACGTTCAACAACGCTTGGGGAATGGCGTTCGAGCGTACGGGGAATCTGCTCGTTTCCTCCGGCCGGAACATCCGCAGAATCGACGAAGCCCAAAATATCAACACTATTGCGGGCAGCGGCGCGTTTCGGCCAGCGACCGACAATGCGCCAGCGCTCAATACATTTTTCTTCGAACCGCACGGAATTCGCGTCGCAAGGGATGGCTCCATCGTAGTGGCAGACGAGAAAAACCATTACGTGCGGAGTATCCGAGCCGACGGCACAGTAGCGATCGTCGCCGGCAACGGACAATGGCAGCAACTCTCGGTCACTGGCCGCTCGCGGTCGGATGGCATGGCGTGGCCGTACGGGTTACACATCGACGCCGACGGGACGATTCTAATGGCCAATTCGCGATCGAATCTCATCCGGCGACTCAAGACCGACGGTACGTACGACGCCCCAATTCCAAACTCGAATCGTTTGCTGCAAACCGGCGGTGTCACGCGGGACCCCAGCGGATTGATCGTATTCACTAGTCCCAATCTTCGCGTAATATCGAGACTCAACGCGGACGGCACAGTCACTACAATTGCCGGCCGCGAACGGGACACATTCGCACCAGACCGTACCGGAGGCGATGGCGGCCCCGCTCTGCTTGCCGATTTCGGATGGCCCGAGGCCGTCGCCTACGACTCACAGGGGCGGCTCTACATTGCCGAGACGCGCACGAATCGCATCCGACGGATCCGTGCGGACGGCATAATCGAAACCGTCGCCGGTGGTGGGACGCAGAACCAAGACAACGTGCCAGCAACACTGTCTAGCCTGTTCGAGCCGGTGGATATTGCATTCGATTCTGCAGGTAACCTGTTCATCGCGGAGGCATCGAACCATGCGGTCCGCTACGTAACACCGCAAGGCATCATCCGCACGCTTGCGGGACGAGGGACGCGTGGATACTTCGGGGACGGCGGGCTTGCCTCTCAAGCGTTTCTAAACCGGCCCACAGGCGTCGCTACCGATGCCGCGGGAAACATCTATATCGCGGATTCCGGCAACAGCGTCATTCGCGTTGTTTCCAGCCTTTCGGGTACTTCCGCTACCTCGGACCAGTTCAGGATCTCGACGCGAGCCCTGACCCTGCCGCACAACGGAACGGAGATCGTCAATTTGACCAGCACTTCGCCAGGCATCCCCTATAGAGTCGAGGTACCGGCGTCGGCAACGTGGCTGAAGGTCACTCCGGTTGCCGGCAGCACGCCCGCCTCACTGATATTCGAACCCTTCGGACCTTCTCCGGCGCCCGGCGGGTATACCGCCACTGTCCGAATCGTCAGTTCGATTGCCGCAGTAGCGCCGGTTGAGGTTCTGGTGACGATGACGGTCCCGGTCCCGGCGCCCTCGCGGCTAGTTACTTCTCTCGACCAGATTAACTATTCCATACTGCAAAATTCGCAGGCTGGCCGGGCGTATCAACAGCAATTGGAGATTGGCGTGACAAGCTCGGCGCCGCTCAATTTTACGGCCAGCGTGGACGGACTTCCCGGCCTGTCCGTTTCGCCCGCCTCAGGCGTCGCAACGCCCGGGGCGCCCGCGATTCTAACCGTAAGCTATGTTCCTCAATCTCTGGCTCCCGGGGTTTACAGCGGACTGCTTCGGCTGAGCGCGCCCGGCGACGAAATCCAGATTCCGGTCCGGGCCACCATAAGCACGCCCGATGCCAAGTTGCTGCTCTCGCAGACCGGCCTGACTTTTCGAGCGGTGGCAGGCGGACGATCCCCTCTGCCCCAAACCGTTGGCATATTGAATATCGGCAGCGGTTCCATGGAGTGGTTCGCCCGCGCGGTGACAGTCTCCGGCGTTCCGTGGCTCAAAGTATCCAATCCCACCGGACGAGTGGCCCGCCCGTACCTGGACGTTTCTTTCCTTGAGATTGTGATCGATCCCGGTGCCCTGCCCCCCGGCGATCACTTCGGGCAGATTGAAGTTTCAAGTGATGCGCCGAATTCGCCGCAAAAAGTGACGATTCAGTCCAACGTTCTGCCGGAAGGGTTTGACCCCGGCCCTGAACTCCATCCAAACGGGCTCATCTTTACCGGACTTCCCGAAACGCAGCCGGGATCGCAGACGGTCACCGTCGGCAACGCATCCGGTTCGCAACTCACCTTCGCCTCAACACGCGTTACGTTGGATGGGGCAAGCTGGTTCCAGCATCTTCCCTTGAACGGGGTTGTGGAAAGCGGCAAGCCAGTAGCGTTCGTGGTGCAGCCGGATTTCAAACAGCTCGCGCCGGGAATCCGCGAAGGATCGCTGACAGTCCAGTTCCAAGGCAACATCGTGCGCAACGTGAGCCTGCTCTCGGTGGTCGCGCCTGCCGGGACGACCACGTCGAAGGATGGACGCCGTGAGGCGTCGTCGTGCGCTTCCAATGTTCTCAGCGTGCTATTCAGCGAACCGCATGCCACGGCGTCCGCGACGGTGGGCAGACCTTTGAGCGTAGAGGTTCGCGCTGCCGACGCCTGCGGCAATCCGCTCACCGTCAGCCCGGGGCAGTGGAACGCCGCTGTTACCTTGTCGTTCTCGAATGGGGAACCGACGGTGAGCCTTACGCATGTCGGCAACGGAGTCTGGCGCGGAACATGGCGGCCATTGACGGCGTCGGCGCGCGTCGTCGCCAAGGCGCTTGCGGTGTTCAATGCTGGAACACGATTTCAATTAGGTACGGCGCAGACCAATCTCACGGTGCTGCCGAGTACGTCGACGCCGATTATTCAAGCTAGCGGAATCGTCCACGCCGCCAGTCAGGCTGCCAACGTCCCCGTCGTGCCCGGGGGACTGTTCACCATCTACGGCGCGAATCTCGCGTCCGGAAGCGTAGTGGCGCCTACATTGCCGCTCCCCCGGCAACTCAACGACGTCGAGGTCGTTATGGGCGACCGCCCCCTTTCGCTTCTTTATACAAGCTCTGGTCAACTCAATGTGCAGGTGCCATACGATATTCCGCCAAATACCGAACACTCCCTTGTCGTCAAGCGGGGCAATGCTCTCTCGACGGCGGAACGTGTTACTGTCTCGGCCGGGATTCCCGGCGTGTTCACAATCAATCAATCCGGGTCCGGACAGGGACATATATATGTAGCGCGCGCCAACGGCGAACTAGTTCTTGCCGACGCGGCGAACCCGGCCCGTCCGGGCGACGTGCTGGTTGTCTACTGCTCCGGTCTCGGCGCCGTAGAGCCCACGGTGGAAGCCGGCGCACCGGCGCCGGCCGAACAGCCCGCGCGCACGCGCCAAACGGTGGGCGCGACGATTGGAGGCGCCACAGCGGAGGTGCTTTTTGCCGGACTAACGCCACTCTATACCGGGCTCTATCAGGTCAACCTGCGCGTACCGGTTTCGGTTCAAGCGGGCTCGAACGTACCGTTGATTTTAACTCTCAGCGGCCAGCCGAGCGCTCCGGTTCAAATGGCAACGGCGCGGTGACTGGGTGTTAATTCACCGCCCGCCCTCCAAACGCCGGCGGAACGCTAAACCGCTTCAACTCTTCATCGCTCCAAGGCGTCTTGCGAAGCTTGTTAATTCCGCGAGTCTCCTTCACATCGGCCGCCGAAACCGTGGAAGCCGAATGCCCCCAGGATCGCCGGATGTAGCTGATCACCGCCGCAATCTGCTCGTCGCTCAACGATCCGCCCAGCGGCGGCATCAGGCCAACCTTTCCATCCTTCCCGTGCAAGATGACGCGCAAGGCCGCTTGCGGAAACGCCGGCACCAGCGTGGAGGTCGCGAGGTTTGTCGTCCCGCCCTGATTGCCAGTGCCATCGGCCCGATGGCAGCCCGCGCAGAAGTTCGCATATACGCGGCCTCCCTCGGCGACGAGCGTCTCCTCCGCGGGACTCAATGGCGGTGCGGTGTTCGCAGGCGCCGGTTTGCCAGGCCAGGTCAATCGCCCCGACACCTGCCGGGCCAGCGTCGATAATTCGTCGGTGCCGCCGGCCAACGCCGTCAGCGCCTTCGGTTCCGCGGCGAGCGCGAATCCCTGCGGCGCCGCTCCCGGACGCCGGCCGCCGCCCTGACCGGGAGGCCGCCCGCCTCCGCCGCCCATCGGCGCCGTTAACCCCGCTTCGATGCCTCGCAACACCACGAGCCGCTGCCATGCGGGCCTGTTCGAATCCGACACGGGACCGAGCAGCTTCGAAACCTCCACTTCTTTTCTGGAACGAGCCACCGCCGCGGCCAACATCGTTGCCGCGTCTTCCTGCTTCGCGCCAGAGGCCAGCAGCTTTTCGAGCACCGCGCCCTCCAAACCATTCAGTCCGCTGATCGCGATATCGACCGTAACCGGATCATCACCAAATTTGGCGAGTATCGATGTCAACGACGCCACACGAGCCTCGGCGGGCAATTCGCCCAACGATGCCGCCAACTGCCGCCGCACACTCCAACTGGCGTCCTCCATTTTCTTCATAGCCAACGGCTGCATTTTGCCCGCGCGCAGAAACGTCTCCGACAACCGCACCGCATTCGCGCGAACATCGGCTTGCTTGTCGTCGAGCGCTTTCGTCACCGTGGCCTCATCGGTCGAATCCAGCCCATCGATCGTCCACAGCGCATGCAGTCTCGCGCGCCAGTCGCGGGCTCCGAGCGCCAGCTTGCGCAGCTCCGGCACCACGGATTTGTCGCCGCGCTGCACCAGCAACTGCTGCGCCTTGTCGCGCCACCAGCCGTTGGAATGTTCCAGGGCTTTCAACAGCGCCGCCGAAGACGCCTTCGACAACTGCGGCTTGGGTCCCGGCTTTATCGATTGATGGGTGAGCCGGTAGATGCGGCCGAGCCCAACGGGCATCTCGAGCTTCGCCGTCTTGATGTAAGTCTTCAAGTAATCGGTCTGATAGGCGATGTCCTGCACCACTCCGCGGTACATATCGACGATGTACAGCGTGCCGTCCGAGGCTCCGTGCAAATTAACGGGCCGGAACCGCTCGTCGGTCGAGGCGATGATCTCTCCTTTTGCATACGCGTCTCGCGCCTTCAGGCGCCCGGTCCCGTCGTCGTCGACGATCATCCGGTGTACCAGGTTCGTCGGCGAATCGGCGACGAAGGCGTTGCCGTACAACTCCTTCGGCAGGCGGTCGCCGCGGAAGATCCACGGGTCGGCCGAAGAGGCGTAGGTGCGGGCGGTGCCGTCGGGCCGCAGCATCTCTTCGCGGTAGGCGCGCTGCAATCCGGGCGTTGGGCGCACGGGCCAGATCTGCGTCTCGTTGCGTTCCGCGAGCACGTCGTAGAGCCCTCGTGTACGCGCCAGATTTGGGTTCCGCGCGTAGTACTTCATCGCGACGTAGTCGACGAATAGCGGCTGCTCGTTCCAGTTCCGGAAGATGCGCCCGGCATCGTCCATCGATACGTTCCACTGCCCGCGCACCAGCCCGGGCTCAATCTCGAATTTACCGTTCTTCCGCCGCAGGTTATAGCTGTGCTCGGACGTATTGATCGTGTTGTCCATCCCCCAGAAGAGCCCGTTGGCGTTGTGCTCGATATTGGCATCCCGCCTGCCGAAATCGCTCCGGACGAGCTCTTTCGTATCGGCCTTGCCATCGCCATCCGTATCGCGCGCGAACCAGAGATTCGGCGGTTCCGCGACCAACACGCCGTCAGCCAGCACCTTGATCGCGCGCGGCAGCACGAGCTTGTCCATGAACACTGTACGCTTGTCCATCTTGCCGTCGCCGTTGGTGTCCTCGAGAATCACGACATTGCAGATCGGCTCGAAGGAATCCTGCATGGCCATGTTCATCGCGAACGCCGGCATTTCGATGACGTACAGGCGGCCATCGGCGTCTTCGTCGATGACGATCGGATCCTTGATCACCGGCTCCGAAGCGACGACTTCCAACTGATAACCCGGCGGCAGAAAGAAGGTCTTCAGCGCCTGATCCACCGGCAGCGCCGCGTTGGACTCCGGAACCTTTTGCAGAGGCGGCGGCCAGGCGGTCCGGTTCTGCCAGCCGAAGATGGCGCCCGCAAGCAGGACGCCGGCCAGGGGCAATCGCGTCGAAAATCGCATGCTGGGTTTATATCAAACTGTTGGCCCCTCCCGCCTGTAATTCCTCTAAGTCTTCGCCCGCAGCGCCGCGAGCAAATCCTCCCGCGCCGACAGCCTTCGCCCATTAATCTCATCGGCGATATTCATCTTGTCGATCCACGCGTTGATCGAGTCATTCGATGGGGACACGGCCGCCAACCCGCCCAGTTCCTGCGATTCCAGCGCCTGGATGTAATCGCGCGTCAACGACCGGAACGCATCACGGAGCTCCCCGATTTCAGATGGCATAGCGGCAGTATATCCCTTCCGCCCCGCGAAACCAGCCTCTCGCCACTGCCCGATTGCCGCCTGCCGGGTTCCGCGACATCCTTGAGCAAAACAGCGCCAGCGCCCGGTGTGCCTGGCCGATTCCGCCTCGCACGCGAGAAAATCACGGCGGCCACGAACTCCCGCCAATACCTTTCAGGGAGTCTAACCATGTTCAACCCGTCTCGAGCGGCCCGCCTGCTATGGCCGCTCAGTTGCCTGCTCTTTGCGCTCGGCGCGCAGTCGTTTACTTCACTCCGCGGTGTGATCACCGACGCCAGCGGAGCCTCCGTTCCCGGGGCGGTGGTCGCTATTAACAGTCCCACCACAGGATTTCAACGAAAGATAATCGCGGACGACGCCGGTAGCTATCAGTTCCTGCAAATCGCGCCGGGTGTCTATGACGTGAAGGCGGAGAAACCGGGATTTGCCACGGTCGTTCGTAATTCGGTCGAATTGATGGTCAACACACCCTTCACGCTCAACCTGCATATGGAAGTGGGCAGCGTGAGCGACACCGTTCGCGTAGAGGCCGAAACGCCGCCGCTGAATACGGTGGACGCCTCCATCGGCAATGCGTTCAATCAAACCCAAGTGCGTCAACTGCCGCTGCTGACTCGTAACGTTGTCGAACTTCTGAGCCTCCAGCCAGGCGTCGCCCCCACCGGCGAGGTGCTTGGCGCCAAGCGCGACCAGAACAACATCACGCTCGACGGCGTTGACGTCAACGACAACCAGAACTCCGGTATTCCGGTGGTTTCAACGAATTCACTCGCCAACGGTTCGAACGCGAATGGCGTCCCCGGCGAGGCCGGTTTCAACGCCGCGCTGCCCGTCCCGCTCGATTCCGTGCAGGAGTTCCGCGTCACGGTCGGTGGCCAGGGCGCCGGCCTCGGCCGCTCGGCCGGAGGCCAGGTAACGCTCATCACCAAGAGCGGCAGCAATCAGTTTCACGGCTCGCTCTATGAGTTCCATCGCAACACAGTCACGGCGGCCAACAACTGGTTTTCCAACCGGGCCGGCATCGCGCGTGAAGCTCTGATTCGCAATCAATACGGCGTCTCCGCCGGCGGCCGGATCGTCCGTGACCGCGCGTTCTTCTTCGCCAATTGGGAGAGCCGCCGGGACGCCAGCGGCCAAGCCGTTTCGCGCATCGTTCCCAGCGAGTCGCTCAAACAAGGCATTCTGCGCTTTCGTACCAGCGATGGCGCCGTGCAAACACTCAGCGCCGCCGAGACGCGGGCATTGGACCCGCTCGGGCTTGGGATGAACGATGGCATTCGCAGCCGCTTGTCCACATATCCGGTGGGCAACGACGATTCGCTGGGCCCCGACCGCGGCCTTAACTTCAGCGGTCTGCGCTTCAATGCTCCCTTCAAACAGGACGACAAAGCTTACGTCGCCAAGATGGATTTCAAGCTCGATAGCGAATCGCGCCACAACCTTTCTGTTCGCGGCAGCCTGGCCGACAACGCCCGCGACACCTTCGTCGCGCAGTTTCCCGGACAGGACCCGGCCGCCAAGGTGCTGAACAACAGCAAGGGAATTTCGGCAGTCTATACCGCCGTCCTCAAACCTTCGCTCATCAACACATTTACGTTCGGCTACACGCGGCTTGGCTTGCAGCAGGCCGGGACGATGGGCGATCGCGTGGCCTTCGACACCATCGACACCTATCTCAACTACGGTAACGATGCGCGCAGCTATACACGAATCCTGCCCACCACCAATCTGGTAAATGACCTGACCTGGACCAAGGGTACGCACACCGTGGGCGCGGGCATAAACTTCCGCTTCCTCACCAATGACCGGTCGAACTACATCAACTCCTTCGCGCAATACGGCTTCAGCCGGAATACGCTGCGCGGCCTGGGCGGAGACATCATCCCCGTTGTGCAGAACTACGTTCGCCAGCGAAGCGGAAATCCGGCGCTGACGCTGACCGATTCGGCCAACATGGTGCGCGGTTACGGCAACATTCTGGGGATGGTCAATCAGTATTCGGCGACGTACAACTTCGGACGCGACGGTTCAGCGATCCCGCTGGGCCAGGCCGTCTCCCGCCGCTTTGCCACCAACGAGTACGAGTTCTTCCTGCAGGACGCCTGGCGCCTGCGTTCGGACCTCACCATCACCTATGGCGTCCGTTACTCCAACTACTCCGTGCCGTATGAGGCGAATGGCGTGCAAGTCGGCACGACTGTAGGCGTTGACAAATACTTCTCTGAGCGCGTGGCGGCCAGCGCCGCCGGAGTGCCCGGCGCTTCGATGCCGAACGCCATGCTCACCTATGACCTCATCGGGCCGGAAAACGGAAAGCCCGGCTGGTACAAGCGGGACGCCAACAATTGGGCTCCGCGATTCTCGGTCGCCTATGCCCCCACGAACTCGAAGATCTTCGGCGCCGGTTCTGTACTGCGCGCGGGCGCCGCGATGGTCTATGACCGGTTCGGCAGCGACCTGGTCACCGAGTTCGATCGCACCGGTTCGCCAGGTCTGGCCACCCAGGTTACGCAGCCGGCCAACACCGACTTCACCACGTCGCCGCGCTTCAACGGCGCCTTCCCCGCCCTTCCGGCCGCGCCGCAAGGGAAGTTCCCGTTCACGCCCCCGGCCATCACCGGCGGGTTCAACAGCGGCGTGGGTATTTCGCCTGATTTAGTGGCGCCGTACTCGATGATCCTGAATGCGAGTTACGCCCGCAACTTGCCCGGTAAGCTCACCGTGGAGGTTGGCTACGCCGGGCGCCTGTCGCGAAAGGGACTGCTGCAGCAGGACATGTTCCAGCCGCTGACCCGCTTCAAAGACCCCCAATCGGGCCAGACCTGGGCCGAGGCTTCGGGCGTTCTTCGCGCGCATATCGACCGCGGCGTAACACCCGCGCAAGTGGCCGCCAACCCAGCCATTGTCGGCCAGGTTCCATTCTTCGAAAACATGTTCCCCGGGCTCCGAAACCTATACATCCCCGGCAGCGCGACCGCCAATTACTTTGACGCCGCCTACAATCAGAACGCGGGCAGCGAGCTCGACGCCCTGAACCAGATGGACCGCGAGCGCAGCACGGCATTCCCGAACTGCATCAGCCGCCTGGGCTGCAACACGTTTTTCCCGATGCAGAACGCCGGGCTCCGAAGCTGGGTCAACGCCGGCATGGCCAACTTCCACGGCGGCACGCTGGCGGTCCGGCGCGCGCTGACCAACGGCTTCTCGTTCGATTTCAACTACACGCTTTCGCACTCCATCGACAACTCCTCGGCCACCGAATCCGGCGCCGGGAATGGCGGCGCGGTGATCCAGGACTCTTTCGAAGTCCACGCCTTCCGCGGCTCGTCGGACTTTGATATCCGCCACAACATCAACGCGAACGGCCTTTATGAACTTCCCTTCGGCAAGGGCAAACATTGGATGAACAATGCTCCTGGCTGGGCGCAGCAGGTGGCGGGCGGCTGGCAGATATCGGCGTTGATGCGGTATCGGACGGGCCTTCCCACCACCATCAACAACGGGGGCATCTACCCGACGAACTACCTGAATTCGGCCATTGCCATTCCGAATCCCGGTGTCGCGGCGCCGGATACGGGCGTGAGATACAACCAGAACGGGGTGCCCAGCCTGTTTGCCACCACAACGGCCGTCAGCGCCTACATCGGCCAGTATCCCGGCATGACCGGGACGCGGGCGATTGTGCGTCTGGCTTCGATGACGAACTTCGACATCGCCGTCGCCAAGGCATTCCTCCTTCCCTTTGAAGGCCACCGGCTGCAGTTCCGGGCCGAAGCCTTCAACGCGTTCAACAATGTGAACTTCTACGACGCCAGTCTCCGTTTGGATCGCCCGGCTACCTTTGGAGACTTTCAGCGGGCCATGCCGCCCCGCGTGATGCAGTTCGCGCTGCGTTACGAGTTTTAACGAAACCCACCGGCGATACCCGGAGGTTGGAACCGATTTGCTCGGCGCTCGTCTAATAAGATATGAACGCTATCGCTGAGACGAGTGCTGAGCATACGGCGCTCTTAAACGAATACCGAGTCGCCCTTCGGCTGTGGGCGGAGACGCGTGCCCTTTACCACGGGGATTCCACGCCGGAAGTGATGGAGGCGAACCGATTGGTGGAGTCTCTGGAGCATAAACTCCGCGACTACCGCCGCACCAGCCACAACTAACCATTCCAATTCGGGCGCCTGCTGCATCGGGGTACAGTAGACAATGCAGCATGCGTAAACTCGCGGGCCCGGTTCTCCTTTTCCTGCTCTGCGTGGGCTTTTATTGGAGACTCACCCTAACCAGCCAATATACGCTTCTCGATAGCCCGGATATGGCGTATCTGGACTTCCCCCGCCTCCATTTTCAGGCCACTGCGTTCCGCCATTCGCAATTTCCACTTTGGGATCCCAACCATTGGGTGGGACAGCCGTATCTGGGGCAGGTCACCGGCGCGGCATACCCGGCAAACTGGCTGTTGAGCTATTTCCCCTTTCGCGAAGGCAAGCTCGACGTCAACGTTGTCCACTGGTATCTGGTATTGATCCATTTTCAGGCGGCGCTGTTCTGCTACTTTCTTTGCCGGGACTGGAAACGCAGCCGGGTCGCTTCCATTCTGGGAGGATTGGTCTTCTCATTGGCCGGTTTCTTCGGCGATACGGATTGGCCGCAATTACTGAACGGCGCCGTGTGGATTCCGCTGATCGTGCTGTTCCTTTTTCGCGCGCTTCGGGGTAAACGGGCGTTGTTCAACGCCGCGCTGTCCGGAGCGCTGCTGGGGCTGACGTGGCTCAGCGGACACCATGAAGTTCCCATATACACGGTCACGGCCGTCATCGGCATTTGGGTGGCCGCTCTCATCGTTTCTCCGGGCCGGTTGCAGGTTGCGAAACTCGCCCTTGCGGCCGGATTGGCCACGCTGCTAATCTCGGCCATTCAAATCCTGCCCGCTCTCGAATATGCCGCGCTGGCCAAACGCTGGGTGGGGTCGGAGAACGATCCGATGGGCGGCAGCGAAGTAATTCCGTATCTCGTTCATCAACACTACTCCTGGAATCTAACGGCCGTGCCGGGTATCGTGACGCCGCAAATTGGGGTACACGTAAATCCGTTTATCGGTATCGTGGCCTTTGCGCTTGCTCTGCTGGGGGTCTATCACGGATGGCGACGGCTGCCGCAAGTGCGCCTCGCCGCAGTGCTTGCCCTGGTGGGATTGTTGTTGGCGGCGGCCTCCCAGGATTTCCTGCATGGCGTCCTCTACAGCGCGTTGCCGGTATTTGGCAAGGCCCGTGTGCCCGCCCGGGCGCTGGTACTGTTCGGCTTCGGAGTTGCACCGCTGGTAGCCTTCGGGCTGGACGCGCTGCAGCGCCGGTCCAGCCTGTGGCTGCATAGGACAATCTGGACTCTTACCGCCGTGGGTGGCGCGCTGTACGTGGTATTGGCCGCTTGGCAGCCGCCGGCTTCGCTCAGTATCACCGCCCTAACCGCTCTGCTTGGCGCCGGACTGTTCGCCGCCCGCAGGGCCCGGTCACTCTCTCCGATCTTCGCGGCCGGCGCCATACTGCTGCTGGTACTCGTCGAAATCGGTAACGTCACCGGCACCCGAACGCCGAGCCGGATTGCCCGAGCCCGTGCCGGATATCTCGATCGCCTATTTCATCACGCCGACATCGCCGCGTTCCTGCGCGGGCAGCCGCAACCCGTTCGTGTGGAGGCAGCCACCAACGACATTCCGTATAACTTTGGCGATTGGCACGGGATCCCAACCTTGGGCGGCTTCGCGGCCAGCGCCACGTCTAACGTTCTTGAACTCGAACGCCACACGCCGGTTGTTCAGGATCTGCTCGGGATCAACTACTACATCGCCCGCACACCGCCGAGGGCCGGTCTTGAAGCTTTGATGGAAGGATCTAGCGGGCTGCGCGTCTATCGCAATCCTTCGGCCCTCCCGCGCGCCTGGATCGTTCACTCCACCCGAGAAATTCCAAGGTACGATCACCTGCGCATTCACATAATGTCGCCGGAGTTCCGTCCGCGAGAGGAGGCTGTCCTGCGCATGCCTGGGCCGGCGCTGGAGTCTTGCTCCGGAGAGGAATCGGCGGCCATCGTTCCCTCCGGCACTCCGAATCAGGTTCACATCGACGTGGCGGCCGCATGCCGCGGACTGGTAATCCTCTCCGACACCTACTTCCCCGGATGGCAGGCCACGATCGACGGCCGGCCGGTGGAGATCCTGGAAACGTTTGGCGCCCTGCGCGGCGTGGTTGTCGATAAGGGCAGCCATCGCATCGAGTACGCATACCGCCCGGCGTCCGCCATTGCCGGGGCATCGCTCACCGGCCTCGGTTTGGTATTTCTCTTCTGGACCCATTTGAAAGCAAGAATTCGTGCCGTAGAATGAACTACTCGCCAATTCAATTGCGCCTAATAAGGCGGGAGGGACACAGTCCGAATGTGGAAACGAATCTTGCTCTTCGGTGCCATCGCGGCAGGCACCGTTTTAGGAGGCGGCTTTGCGTATTTGAGTCTTCGGTCGCCGAATAGCCTACCGGCCGAATCCATTCAGGTGCGTATGACGCCGGAGAATATTGCTCGCGGGGAATACCTTTTTACCGTGGTGGCCGATTGCGACGGTTGCCACTCGGAGCGCGACATTACCAAGTTCAGCGCGCCTGTCGTGGCGAGGGGACGCGGACGCGGCTGGCAGTTTCCGCCGGAACTCGGCCTGCCGGGGGACGTAGTCGCACCCAACATTACGCCCGATGTCGAGACGGGCATTGGCGCATGGACCGATGGCGAAAAGATCCGCGCCATTCGCGAAGGCATCAGCCGGGATGGCCGTCCGCTGTTTCCTATGATGGGATATCAGAATTTCGCGAAGATGAGCGACAACGATGTTCAGGCGCTGGTGGCCTATATGAACACGCTGCCCGCGATTCGCAATCCGCTGCCGCGCACTCGTCTCAATTTCCCGGTCAACTACCTCAGCACTGGAGTGCCCGCCCCCGCTCGAAATGTCGCTCCGATTGACACGAAAAACAAACTCGAGCTAGGCCGCTACCTGGCAACGATGGCCGGTTGCGGCGGCTGCCATACCCCCGCCGACAAGGGTGAGCCGATCGCCGGTAAAGAGTTTGCCGGCGGAGAGCCGTTTAAGATTGGCAGCATGATCGCACTGAGCGCCAACATCACCCCCGATCCCGATACCGGCATCGGCAAGATGAGCGAAGCCGAGTTCATCGAACGATTTCACCAGTACCGGAAATACGCGGCCGAAGGTGTTCCGGCGGTAAAGCCCGAGAGCTTCACCGTCATGCCATGGATGAGTTTTTCGCGATACTCCGCCGAGGAACTGGGCGCTATCTACGCGTATCTTCGGACCGTCAAGCCAGTGAACAACTCCGTCGAAACGCACCCGTCGAAGTAGCTGTTAGTCCGGCCGCTTTCCGTACTGCTCGTAGAGCTTGGTGTGCCGTGTTTCCAGGCTTACAGGCCGGCCCTGAATCCACATCTGCTTCACTTGGGAACGGCCCTCCAGCGGGTCGCCATCGGTGAGAATCAGGTCTGCCCACTTGCCCTTATCAATGGAGCCGATGCGGTCGTCGACGCCCCAAATCTTCGCGGCATTGATGGTGACCGCCTTCAGCGCTTCGTCATAGGGCAGTCCGAAACCTACGGCGTTGGCGACCTGGAACGGCAGGTTTCGCGCGAACTGCACGCTGAACGTTCCGAAGGCCAGCGGCACGCCCGCTCGATGCAACTCGGCCGGCAGAGTGAACGGAGAGTCGTAAGCGGCGTCCTCGTCTAACGGCAGGTCGAGGGTTTCTCCCAAAATCACGGGAATCTTGCGCGCGGCGATCTCCTTCACCGAAGCCGGAGACGCTTCGCGAACGCCCGCAAGTACGACCTTCACCTTCTCCTTCGCCGCAAACGCCACCGCATCTTTCACGGCAAGCTCTCGCGTCGCGAAGATCATCAGTGACTGCTTGCCTTCCAGAACCGGCAGCATGGCTTCCAGGCGGCGGTCCACGGCGAAGTTAGCTCCGCCGGCAGCCTTACGGCGCTGATAGGCGCGTGCCTGCTCGAAGAAATCGCTCATCAACTTTAGCCGCTCTTCATAACGGCGCTTGGTCTCGGCAAACGGCCGCCGCGCCGCGCCGAAGACCGGGCTGAATGTTGACGTCGTTATGGTCGGGATGCGCATCTGCATGGTGACGCTGCGGTCCACCGTCATCTCTTCCCACGTCCATCCGTCCAGATGCACGAGTGCCGCCTGGCCGCCGATGATGCCGCCGGCGGGATAGATCAATGAAGTCGTGATGCCGTTGCCCCGCGTTACCGGGATGTGGTCGCTCGATGGATTGATCGCGCTTACCGACCGCAACTGGGGATTAAAGTCGCCCAACTCCACCACGTCCGAGGTCTCGCGCACCGAGCTCACTTCGGCCATACCGATATTGCTCGCCGAATCGATCAGCCCAGGATAAACGTGCAGCCCTTTGCCGTCGACTATTTTCGCGCCCTTAGGAATGGCGACTTTCGGGCCAAAATCGGCGATCTTGCCGGCCGCCACCACCAGGGTACCGTTCGGAATCACCGCCGCCGTCACCGGGTGAATCGTGACGTTGCGCAGGACGAAACTGTCATCGGCCGGATAGGCCGCTAGCGCCGCGATAAGTAGAATGCCTCTCATTGCGGCCTCCGCGGTCCGCCGGCCGGTCTCGCGGGTGCGGCGGCCGCCGCCTTCTGCTTCTCGGCGAGAGTCTTCCGCTTTTCAGCTTTCACCGCCCGTTCGCTCATGTCTTTGTCGCGGTCAAAGTACATCTGGCCGTCGATAAACACCTTCTGCACTTTGGCGTAGTTCGACAGCGGATGCTTGTCGTAGATCACCAGATCGGCGTCCTTGCCCACTTCAATCGACCCCACGCGATTGTCGATCGCCAACTGCTTTGCGGGGTTGATCGTGATCATCGCCAGCGCCTCATCGTCGGTCAGTCCGCCGTAGCGCACCGTCTTGGCCGCTTCCTGATTTAAGTGCCGCATCAGCTCGCCGCTATCGGAGTTCAACGACACCAGCACGCCCTTCTTGTGCATCAGCGCGGCGTTGTAGGGGATGGCGTCATAGGCCTCCATCTTGTAGCTCCACCAGTCGCTGAAGGTCGAGGCGCCGGCGCCGTGTTCCTTGATCTCCTTGGCCACCTTGTAGCCTTCCAACACATGTTGCAGCGTCCGGATCTTGAAACCGAACTCATCGGCCACGCGGAGCAGCATCAGAATTTCATCGGCGCGATAGCAGTGGGCGTGAACGAAGCGTTTGCCCTCCAGCACCTCAACCAGCGGCTCCAGCTTCAGGTCGCGCCGCGGGGCGATCAGCCGTTCGCCCTTGGCCGAGCGCGCCTTGTAATCGTCCCAATTCGCCTTGTAGGCCTTGGCGTCCGTGAACGCTTCGCGAATCACATCCTCCACGCCCATGCGTGTCGCTGGGTATCGCAGGCGGGTCAGGGTGCTTTCCCCGCCGCCGCGCCGCTTCGGATTCTCACCCAATGCGAACTTAATGCCGGGCTTTGCGCCGTCCAGCAGAATTTCAGGCGCGTCCTTACCCCAGCGCATCTTGATAACGACGTTCTTCCCGCCAATCGCGTTCGCGCTGCCGTGCAGGATGTTCGCCGTCGTCACGCCGCCGGCCAGCGCCCGGTAGATGCCGATGTCCTCCGCATTCACAGTGTCTTCGATTCCGGTCATCGACGATACGGATACGGAGCCCTCATTTATGGCTTCCGTGGCAATATGCGAGTGGCAGTCGATAATGCCCGGCATCACGTACTGCCCGCCCGCGTCCACCACGCGCGCATCGGCCGGCGCGTTGACATTCGGGCCCACTTCGACAATCTTGCCGTCCCGAATCAGAATCGAGCCGTCAAACGAGCCCTTCGTAACCGTCAGCACTTTCGCATTGCGAATGACGATCGTCCCTTCGGCCGCGGTCATTGCCAGCGGCCCCAATAACAGTCCGCCCAAGAATCTTCGACGTTGCATCACTCTGTCCTCCCGGCTGGGGCCGGCGTCGGGGGCGGCGGTTCGAATTTTTTCCCATCAACAAACACCATCTTCACTTGCGTCCGGTCGGCCAGCCAGTCGCCATCGGTGACGAACAAGTTGGCTATCTTCCCGGTTTCCAGGCTGCCGATTCGATCATCGACTCCGTAGATTTGCGCCGGAGAGAGCGTCATCGCGCGCAGCGCATCCTCGCTCGGCAGACCGGCGTCAACGGCTTTCTTCACGGCCTTGCGAATGTCGGCCGGACGCGCCGTGCCGCCCGAATAGAACGCAAACCGCACGCCCGCTTTGGCCAGCGCCGCCGGACCGGCGGGTGCCATCTCCCGGGTCTCCAGAGTGCGCAACGAGTCAATGAAATCGGGGTCGCCGTCGCGGTCCCGCTCCGGCCACTGCAGGTTGATCAACAACGGAACGCCGCCTGCTTTCAGCGGCTCAACGGCACGCCAGGCTTCCACGCCGCCGTAGAGAATCACCGGCTTCTTCAGCTCCTTGCCGAATCGAATCATTCTCTCAATTTCCACCTTGCGGCCCGCCGGTAGCAGGACGCGCGGAGATTCCAGAACTCCTTCCAGAGCACGATCGTACGCCGTGCGCTGCAATCCGCGCGCGTTCTCCGCATACATTGCCTTGGCGGCTTTGTAATGTTCGGCGTCCATATAGACTTGCCGTATATAAGCGATCGAGCCCATCAGCGAGCCCGGAAAACTGTTGAAGCCCCGCGGCGCCGACATACCCAGATACTGCCCGACAGTCGAACTCACCACCATATCGCCCACGCGCCCGCCCGACAGGTTCAACGCCGATCCCTGCCCCGCAAAAATTCCCGTCGCGGGGAATACGATCGCCGTCGTGTATCCGGCATTGCGCGCAGCCGTCAGCGTTGCGTCGGCGGGCTGCACTAAATCCGCGGCCTTCACCCAACTCGTGTTGGACGGCCGTTCTTCCGGCCCGCCATCATCCTGATACTGAACGTTTGCCGGCGGTTCGTCGCCGCCCCCGCGCCTGCCCCCTCCCGGAGGCCCTGCAGCGGCCGACCGGGCCGCCGGGGCTGCTTCTGCCGCCGCGGGCAATCCCCAACGGCTCAGTGCGTCGATCAAACCGGGATAGACGTGCATCCCTTTCCCATCGATCGTCCACGCGCCCGCGGGTATTGGCGCGCTCGCCCCAATCGCTTCGATCAACCCGTTGCGAACGACAATGGTGCCATTCGCGATCACCGGTCCGGAGGCCGTATGGATCGTCGCATTCTGGATGGCGTACACATCCGGCGAGCCGCCCTGGGCAAATGCCATAGCGCCCGCCGCCGCAAGAAGCAAGTAACGGCGTTTCATTTAAGGTTTATGGTAGCAGCAGATTTTCCTAGATCCAGCCCGCTTCCACCGACAGTTTCCGCAGCGCTTCCAAATCGCGCTTCATCGCCGCCATGACTTGTGCTTTCGGCATCGTGATCTTCGTCGCGCCCTTGTCCGCCCCGCCCAGATCGTACTCGTAATGAACCTGCACCGGGCCGGCGAATCCGCCCGCCTTGATCAGTTTCAGGAATTCGCGCGTCTGCACCATGCCCTCGCCGATCGGGCACCAATCCACGATCCACTTCCCCTTGGCGTCCCGCGCCCATCTAAAATCCTTCAACGCAATCCCACCCATGTGCGGCATGGCGAGTTTCGTGGAATGGAGCCATCCGCCCAACCCGCCCTCGACCGTCGCGTGCGAAACATCGAAGTTAAAACTGACGTACCGTTTGTCCAGATCCTTCACCAGCATCCACAGATCCCACTGCGACGCGCCCACTCGGCCCGCTCCCGAATGGGTATGGTACATCGCACAGATCCCCAGCTCTTTATTGAACATGTTCAAATCTTTGACACGAGGCGCGAACTCCTTCAACTGGTCCGGAAGACTGACTCCGTCTTTATATTTGTAGCCGTCCCACCGGTAGTGCCTGATGCCCAGCTTGGCCGCCGTCCGCAGCACCGGCTCCGTGTGTGCCGTCGTCATATCGGTGATGTCGGTGGTGATCATCGTCAGCTTCGTGCCGGCGGCCTTTATCGCCTCGGCCGCGCGCGGCAAATCGTCAACCACGCGTTCCGGAGTGACATGCCCGCCCTTGCGGACGGTCAGGTCGATGCCATCGAAGCCCATTTCCCTGGCCGCCACGGCAGCCTCACTCCACGGCAAAAATTGCAGATGCTTGGAGAAGACGCAGAACTCCATCCTGCCGGTACCCGCCATGGCCGCGGCCCCCGCGCCCATCGCCGCCGCCAGGAAGCCTCGCCGGTTCACTTGATTGCTTGTTACCATCCCTTACAAGCTCTCCCATTCCGAGGCCTTTCGCAACCATGCCCACCAAAGAAATCGAAGGACTCCGGTTCCAATGCCAGCGCGGCTGTACAAAGTGCTGCGACCAGGAAGGCTTCGTTTATCTCACCGAGAACGATTTGATCAACGCGGCCCGCTATCTCCAAATGACACCCGCCGCGTTCGAGGAGCGCTACGTCTACCGGACCCGTTTCCAACGCCGCCTGCGAAAACCCCGCCGAAGCCAGTGCAGTTTCCTAACGGCGGAAGGTTGCAGCATCCACGCCGTGAAGCCCACGCAATGCCGATTGTTCCCGTTTTGGCCGCAATTGGTGGAGTCGCCAAAAGAGTGGAAGAAGACCGGGGAATGGTGCCCAGGCATTGGCCAGGGTGAACTCATCCAAATCGGCGAGGCGTTGGAACGGGCCGAAGAAATGAAGACAGCCTACCCCGACTTCTTTTAGTTGACGCAGGCGATCTGTTTCCGCTTGGCGATGTCGAAACAATCGCCCGGCGAGAGGAAGTAATACCCCTTGCCATCCGGCCCGGCGCCGTAGTTGGCATCGTAAATCGCCACCTTACTCACGCCCACGACGTCGAACTTCGTCCCATGGACCACCACGGCCGTCCCTTCGTCCAAGCCTAGCCCAAGCAACTCCGGCTTAAGCGAAATCACCGGAAGCATGTCGTTTTCCCGTTTGCGTTTGATCAAGTGCTGATCGATGGCAACGAAGGAGAGAAACCCCAATCCCTGCTCGTAGCCCTTGGCCATCATGACCGTGTTGCCCTCGCGAGCGCCGCGGACAAGGTAGGAGCCTTGAATCGTCGCCCCTGCTGATGTGCCGGCGATCACGCCGCCCCGTTCCAACAGCGCATCCAGTTCGCGATGAACTCGCGTGTTCAGATACGAATCGACCAGCCGCCATTGGCGGCCGCCATCGAACCAGACGCCTTTCGCGGTCTTCAAGACGGCAGCAAACTGCTCCGTATCGGCCAGCTTTTTGTCGCGCGTATGCAGCAGAGTGAGTTGGGTGAAGCCATGCTTGCGGAGCGGATGGCGCTCCAGCACCGTATCGGCATAGGTATCGGCGTCACCCGCCGTCGGGATCACAACGATCGGAGCATCCAGCCCGCCCGCCAGCTTCGCAAAGCGGTTCAATATCTCCGGGCCCACCAGCCCGCCCCCGATTGGGATCACGTAGCCCTTGGCCGGACCGGACGCCGGGCTGTGAAGCGCCGCGTTCGTTTGCAGCAGCAGGAAGAATGTCAACATCGCGGCAGGCATGGTCTGTAGGAATGATAGCGAAGGCTATTCCCCATGCGCTCGCAGCCCGCGCAGTACCGTTTCGATATATTCGCGCGCACGGCGGGCCAGCGCGTCAATGCCCTCAGCACTCGCCGGCCGTGGCACGAGCGGCTCGAAGATATTCTCAAACGTTAAAGGAATCGTCAGTCCGGTGCGCATTACGGGCGCGAACAACTTGTAGTGGTCGATCTCGCCGAACCCCGGCCCGCAGTCCTCGTCTTTCGGCGTATCGCGATGGTCCTTGATGTTGAATGCCCGGATGTCCTGCCAGCACGTCTTGATGTCAGCAATCGGATCCTTGCTCTCGTAATCCAGCACGTTCCCCGCGTCGTAGCAGATTTTTAAGCCCTCATCGTTCACTTCGCGCACAATCCGCGCGCAATCGGCTCCAGTCGCCGTGTTTCCTGCGTGCTGTTTGATGACGAGCTGCACGCCCGCTTTCCGCGCTTCCGGTGCAATCCGCTTCAAATTAGCCACGAACGTCTCGTACTCACCCGGCCTCGTCCGGCCGAACGTCAACAGGAACGGAATCTTCGCCGCCGCGGCCTGTTCAATTCGCCGCAGGTGCCCATCCACGGCGTTCGGGGCCTCCACATTCACCGTCGAGAACATCATCACCGTTCCCAAACCCATGTCGCTACACCGGCGAGCCAATGCCGCCGCTTCGCTCGCCGGTGCATCCACCGGCAGCATCGGCTTGGACCTTCCTTGCGAATCTTTGTGACTGATCCCCCACGCCACAAAATCGTAGCCCGACTTCTTTATGCCCTCCAGCGCCCGCTCCATTGGATGGGCCGCATAGGGAAGCGTCATGCAGGCCATTTGAAACTTCGTGGGTGCGGACTGCGCGAACGCCGGCGCCATCGTAGCGGCGCCGAGGAAGTGGCGGCGATTCAACATGCACCCATAATAATAGGTACTCGTGTCCATCGAATTTTCTCGCCGCCTGGTCTGGACCATGGCCGCCAACCGCCTCTCCCAAGCCCTCGGAACCGCCAAACCCCGCTTCGATCTCACCGCTTCCAACCCCACGAAGGCCGGCCTGCATTACCCGCCCGAACTCCTCGCCAGCCTCGGTCACTCGGGCTCCCTGCAGTACAACCCGGACCCGCGCGGCATCGAGTCCGCTCGCGCCGCGCTCAAACTGCCGCCGAACACCCTCCTAGCCGCCTCGACATCCGAAGCCTACGGCTGGCTCTTCAAGCTCCTTTGCAATCCCGGCGATGCGATTCTGGTTCCTCGCCCCTCCTACCCGCTCTTTGAATTCGTCGCCAAGCTCGAAGCCGTCGACGTCATCCAATACTCCCTGCGCTACTCCGAAGGCTGGTGGCTCGACTTTACTTCCCTGGAAAAACAGCTCACCGCCAACACGCGCGCCATCCTGTTCGTCCATCCCAACAACCCCACCGGCAGCTATCTAAAGAAGGACGAACTCCGCCGGCTTGCCGCCCTCTGCGCCGAGCGCCAGATCGCCCTGATCTCCGATGAAGTCTTCGCCGAATATCCGCTCATCGAAGACGACACCCGCGCCACGACGCTCGGTGACAACGGCCGGGGTCTCACCTTCGTCCTCGGTGGCTTATCCAAAACGGCCGGACTGCCCCAAATGAAGGTAGCCTGGCTGACCGCCAGCGGCCCACACTCCCAGGACGCGGCTGTTCGATTGGAGCTGATCGCCGACACCTATCTATCGGTCTCCGCCCCGGTCCAGCACGCCCTTCCCACCCTGCTCACCCACGGCGACAAAATCCGCCAACAGATCCAGGAACGGACCCAGGTCAATCTGAGCCTGCTCAATAAATCCGCCCTCCGCCCGCTACGAATCGAAGGCGGATGGTACGCAATCATCCCCACGCCGCGCACTCGTTCCGAAGAGGAATGGGCCATCCATCTTCTGGAAACGGAGCAAGTACTGACCCAGCCAGGCTACTTCTACGACTTCGAATCCGACGGCTGGCTGGTCATCAGCCTGCTGACACCGGAGGCGGATTTCGTCTCCGGTGTCCAGGCCATTGAACGCCAATTTACTGCTTGATAATCTGCCCGTCGGCCCTGCGGACTTCGCCCCAGCCGCCGTTCAACCGGCTCCGTTCGCCGCCGCGGTCCTGTCCGCCAAACGGGAACTTCTTCGCTGCAGCTTCATTCACTTCAATACCCCAGCCCGGCTTCTCGGTTGCGTATGCATAACCGTCTTTGAGCTCCGGCAAACCGGTGAAGATCTCGCGCGTATTCGCGTTGAACGGCGAATACTCCTGCACGCCAAAGTTGTAGCTCACGATGCTCAGCGTTATATTCGCGGCGTGGCCGATCGGCGACACATCGCCCGGTCCATGCCACGCCGTCCGCACCCCAAAATGCTCGCCCATGATCGCTATCTTCCGGCACGGCGTCAGCCCACCCGCCTGTGACACGTGCACCCGGATATAGTCGATCAGCCTTTCCGCAATCAGCGGCGACCATTCATGCGGCGAGTTGAACAACTCGCCCATCGCCAGCGGCGTGGTGCATTGTTGGCGAATCAGCCGGAACCAAGCGATATCTTCCGGGGAAAGCGGGTCCTCCAGGAAGAATAGCTTGAACTTTTCCACGTCCTTGCACATCTGCAGCGCCTGTGTCGGCGTGATCCGCTCGTGCACATCGTGCAGTAGCTCAATCTCTTCGCCCAACTCTTTCCGGCAGACTTCAAACATGTTCAATGCACGCCGAATGTAAGCCGCCGGTTCAAATACCGGCTTCGTGTGCAGCGATTTTACCCGCGCCGCCGCGCCGCCCGAACCATACCCGGCCATCCCGGGCACGCCCACTTGAACGCGAACATGCCGGTAGCCCTGTGCAATGTATTTTTTCGCGCTCTCCACCACCTGCGCCGCGTCCTGCCCCGAAGCATGTCCGTAACAATCGGCCGCCTCGCGAACCTTTCCTCCCAACAACTGGTAGACGGGCATGCCCGCCATGCGTCCCTTGATGTCCCACAGCGCCTGGTCAACGCCGCTGATGGCATTGTTCAGGATCGGCCCGTTCCGCCAGTAGCTCGAGTTATACATCGCCTGCCACAGGTCGTCGATGCGATCGGCCTTCTGCCCGATGAGGAACGGTTTCAAATACTTCTCCACCGCCGGCACCACGAGGTCCGCGCGCTGCGTAAAGGTCCCGCAGCCGTAGCCGTACAACCCGTCCTGGTCGGTGATCACTTTGACCACGACCAGACGCAGCCCGGCCGGCGCGGTGGCGATCACTTGCACGTCTTTGATCAGCGGCGAACTCAGTCCCCGCATCGCCCGGTCGGCCTGTGCCTGGGCATTTAAATGTCTTTGCGACAGCATCGTCGCGGGCAGCGCGCCCATGGCCATCTGCATCAATTTCCGGCGATTCATTTCTTCTCCTCTACCATCCGCTTCAGCGTGTCCAACTGTTTGGTCAGGTCCCGCTCGCGCAGTCCTAGCAGCACAGCATATAACGCCAGCAGACCCCACGCCACCGCCAGCCCATAAAACATGAAAGTTATGTTGCGTTCGTCCATCGGTGATTCGTCCTAATTTCCTGCGTGCACAAAGCGCCGCAACCCATCGATTTCCCGCTGCACTTCTTCCTGCCTTAACCGCACCAACAGGAAAATCGCCCCAAGCAACAACAGCGCAAGCGTATTCTCATACAACATGTTCTCCATCGCAGGGTCGAGCGTCCCTCCGCCCGTCCGAATCGAGAGCACCGGCCCCGGATGCTGGGTCCGCCACCATTCAATCGCCTTGTACGTAATTGCTACCGAGGCCGAAGCGAAGATCGAAAGCACCGCGCTGATCTTCGCCCGCTCAGTCGGATCGTCAATCGCGCGCCGCAGTACAAGGTAGCCGAAATATACCAGCCAGCCAATCAGCGCCCACGTCAACCGCGCATCCCAGGCCCACCAGATACCCCAACTGATCCGGCCCCAGATCATACCGGTAATGAGGTTCACGGCGGCAAAAGCCAACCCTATCTCGGTGGCTGAAACCGCGATCGCGTCATACTTCTGATCCTTCTTCACAAGGTACAGGATGCTGGCGACCATCGCCGTGAAATAGCCCATCGCCGCGACGAAGTACGGCGGGAGGTGATAGTAAAAAATCCGATACACCGGTCCCTGCTCTAAATCGTCCGGAACCAGAAATATGATCATGTGGAGGTTGCGAAGGAGAAAGGGCAGCGTGATCGCACCGAGAGCAAGGATTATTTTCGTGCGCATGAAGAGTATTTCCTATCTCACCAAAACCGTCTCCGCCAAGTAAACGGACAGCGTTGTGAATATGATATTGAATCCAATCAATAACCGCAGCCAAACCGTGAAATCGGAGGGGATCGGCTGCCCTGTCAGCAGCGTGTTCGTCAGCATCATCGCGGACAGTAGCGATGGAATCAGGATCGGATACATCAACATCGGCAGCATCAACTCCCGCAACCGAAGATTCACCGTGAGCGCACTGAAAAAAGTCCCCACACACGCCATCGACCATGTCCCCAGTGCCAACACACCTATCAATCCGCCCAGGCTCCGCCACCACGTAACGTTGTAGAGAATTCCAAACGCGGGCAGACAAATGCACTCAACCCCGGCCAGAAGCACGAATGAAGCCAAAGCCTTTCCCAGGAATAGCGAGGCCCCCGAAGCCGGGGACGAAACCAGCACATCGATACAATCGTTGGGCAGTTCCCGCGCAAACGACCGGTTCACAATCAGCGCTCCGGCAAAGACAAACACGATCCACAACAATCCCCCGCCAAACTCCGCGATCATATCCGGCGAGGGGTCGAACGCGAACGCAAAAAGCAGCAAAATCACCACGCTAAACGATAGGGTCGAATTGATCGACTCCTTCGTTCGTAACTCGCTCCGCAGGTCTTTCGTGGCGATTACCGCCGCATGGCGCAGCATCGTCATGCCGCGCTCCCGTACGTCCGGTAGAGATAGCCCGGATCATTTAGCATCTCCGTCGTTCGCTCGCCGTAATGGACAAGCTTCCCCCGGTCCAGCAGCGCTACCAGGCTCGCCAACTCCATCGCCTCGCGGATCTGGTGCGTCGATAGGATGATCGTCGCACCATCGGCACGAGCCGCCGCCAGCAATCCCTGTAACAGCGCGATCGCTTTATCGTCCAGCGACGTGAACGGCTCATCGAGCAGCAACAGCCGCGGCCCGTGCAGGAATGCACGCGCTACCGCCAGCCTCTGCCGCATGCCCCGCGAATACTCGCGCACCGGCGCATCCGCCACGTGCGATAGATTCACCCGCTCCAGCCACTCGGAAATTGTTGCAGCTTTCACGCCATACAGCGCCCCGAACGTCCGTAGATTCTCCCGCGCTGACAGCTCATCGTAAAGCCCGATCGAATGTCCCAGCCAACCGACCCGCGCCCGTGTCGCCGACGCACGCACGTCCCCGCCATCGATCGCCACGCCGCCCTTGCTGGCCCCGCTCAACCCTGCCAGTATCCGCAACAGCGTCGTCTTCCCCGCCCCGTTCCGGCCCAGCAGCGCCAGGCACTCGCCCTCGCCCAGCTCAAACCGTACATCCCGCAGTGCCGGATAATCGCCGAAATACTTCCAAACGCCCGCCGCGGCTACGGCAGGCCCGCTCATTTCTTCGCCTCGCTGCGATAGAGCAGTGCGAACCCGCAACCCAGAATTGCGAACGCCAGTCCCAACACCAACGGCATCTTGTCATACGGCCGGGCCTTGATCTGCTCAATTTCCGGACCTTTTGAGCCACCCTCCTCGCCGCTGCCGCCCGGCGTCAACTCCCCGCTCCCCTCCATCACCAGATCCAACGTCTGCGTGTCCACGCGGAAAATGCTCGCCTGCGTCGTCGGCTCCTTGCCTTCGTCCTTGATCCCGTTTCCCTTCAGCGTCACGCCGTTCGGCACCGCAATCATCGCTTGCACCGCCGGCAACAGGAACTTCGTCTGGAACCGCGCCGGGCTCTGATAAGGCAGCGTATACGCCAAATCAATCCGCGTCTCACCGGGCTTAATCGGAAAGTCCACCTTCATCTCGCCCTGGCCCTTGCCCTTTTCCGCCGCGCGGCGGATCGGCATGCCCTGCGGCGCCGTCGCGTTGACATCCACCGGCCCGAGTGGCTCCTGGCTCAACACAAACCGCAAGGTCCCATTCGCCGAATCGTTCCACGTCAACTTCCCTTCGTTGGAAAAGAAGTACGACTCCCGCACGGCGAGCTTGTCTCCTTGCGGCTCGAGCAACAGCATGTGGTTGATCACCTTGATATCGGCGCCCATTTTGGGAGACACGTTGAACACCGCCAACTGAATCCCCGCCGACGGCGCGTTCGGCCGCAGCATGTGGTTGTACGTCACGCCATCGAATGCCGTCTGAATAAACCCGCGCCCGTTAAACGGCTTGTCGATCTTCCACGACCCATCGGCGCCCGACTTCACACTCTCCAGCGGCTCCGGCCCGGCCGGCGAAACCTGGTATAGCGTCACCGTCGCGCCGCCCTGCGCCTTTCCCGTCGTGCCGTTTACTACAACCCCATCCACGGCAGCCAGCATCGGCGCCAGCGCCGCGAGCAGACAAACAACCCGCCTCATCCCGCCGCCTCCATCGCCTTGCCGCACTCGCCGCAGAACTTCAGCTTTTCTTTAAACGTCGCTCCGCAGTGCGGACAAACATGCCCCTTCGGCTTCGCTGCCGGTTTGGCCGCGGCGACCGGAGCCGCCGGCGCGGAAGCATCCATCTGCTGCAGCACCCGCGCGAGTTCCTTCTGCAGCTCCTGCTTGGAAGCCTGGTAGTCCTCATCGGAGAGCTTCCCGACCCGGTATTCGAACTGCAGGTCGCGAAGCCCTTCATAGATCCGGAGCTTCGCCTCCTCCAGCGGCTTGATCGGCGTTTCCGAATCTTCCGGCGGAAGGTGTTTATCGCTAATGCGTAGGGTGAAAAATAGGGCGCCAATTACAATCAGCGCCGCCAGCGCAATGATCATTCGTCGAACCGAGACAGTTCCCTTTCCGCTGCTTTCTGATACTTCTCCACGTCAATGGTTTCTTCCGCCTGCGCCGCCACGGCCTTCCGCCGGCTCCTTCGCAAGTACCAGGTCAGAAATCCCACCCCGGCCAGCGCCATTAGGGGCGTCGCCAGATACGCGGTCCATCCAAATCCCTCGGTGGGCGGCGCGGCCAGCGCCTTCTTCCCTTCCCGCTTCACGAAATCGGCGACAATCGCATCGTCGGATACACCGGATTTGTGCATCTCGGAGAGCCGTTGCCGCGCCGGCGCCGTATAGTGGCAGCCCACCATCTGGCACGTCGCCACCGTGTTGTTGCACGACCCGCACAGGCAAGCCAGCCGATCGCCTACACGGCGCACCTCCGGCGGAACCATGTCGCCGGTCTGCGCCAGGCAAATGCCGGCCATTAACAACAGCGCGAAACTATTTCGCCACTTTTTCATGCTTACCAGCCATCCCCACCACTTCCGTCCGCGCATAGGAGAGCTTCACCTTGCTCGGAACCAGGCACACCAGGCTGCCGGCCAGCAGCACCCAATAGCCCACCCAGATCCACGAAACCAGCGGGAATATGTAGGTCTGAATAATCGGCTTCTGCGCCTCGCTCGACATCGCCGCGAAGTTGATGTACAGATCTTCGTTCCACTTCCGCAGAATCTTCACGGCGCCCACCGGCTGCTGGCTCTGGCTATAGATGCGCCGCTCCGGTTCCAGCGTCACGTACGGCTTCCCGCCCACTGCCACTTCCACCGTCGCGCTCTGCCACACGTAGTTATCCGTCTGGCCGGACTTCACGCCAGTAACCTTGAGATCATATCGGCCCAGTTGGAACGTCTTCCCCTGCTCGGCCTCTACCGTCGAATCCTTGTTAAACGCCGCGCCAGCAAACCCGATAAACATGATCACCACGCCCATGTGCACCAGGTATCCGCCGTAGCGGCGCGTGTTCCGGTGCGTCAACTCCACCACCGCCGGCAGGAAGCCCATCGACTCCTTCTTCGCAATCGCCGAGGTTCCCTTATAGAACTCCTGCGCAATCGTCCACGTCACAAACAGGCACAGCCCAAAGGTCATCAGCGCGTAGGGATGATGCACGCCCATCGCGAATAGCCCGGCCATAAAAACCACCATTCCAATAAACGGCCATTGGAAGTTGCGTTTCAAACCCGCCGCCGATGCGCGCCGCCACGACAACAGCGGCCCCACGCCTGTCAGGAACAGGAGAAACAGCCCGATCGGAATGTTCACCCGGTTAAACCACGGTGCATCCACCGAAACCTTCTCGCCCGTCACCGCTTCGCTAATCACCGGGAACAACGTCCCCCAAAGAATCGCGAAGCACGAAGCCAGCAGAATCAGGTTGTTAAACAGGAAGCTCGATTCGCGCGAAACCACGCTTTCGAGTTCCGCTTCGGACTTCAAATAATCCAGGCGCCCCAGAATCATGTAAATCGTCAGCGCGATTCCCAGCACCAGGAAAACCAGGAAATAGTTCCCAATATTCGACGACGCGAACGCATGGACCGAAGCCACGATCCCGCTTCGTGTCATGAACGTACCGAAGATGCAGAGGAAGAACGTGCTGGCCACCAGCACGATGTTCCAGATCTTCATCATGCCCTTCTTTTCCTGCATCATGACCGAGTGCAAATACGCCGTCGACGTCAGCCACGGCAGGAAGCTCACATTCTCCACCGGGTCCCAGCCCCAGTAGCCGCCCCATCCCAGAACCGCATAAGCCCAGCCCGCACCCAGCAGCACGCCTGTCGATTGAAAGATCCACGTCACGATCGCCCATCGCCGCGTCGTGAAGATCCACTGATCCCCCGGCTGCCGCGTAATCAGCGAGCCCATCGCAAACGCGAATGGCACCACGAAACCCACATAACCCATGTAGAGGATCGGCGGATGAATCAGCATCGTCCAGTACTGCAACAGCGGATTCAGCCCGTTGCCGTCCTGCACTTCCACAATGTTCTGCCCTTGCGCCAGCATCTGGAACGGGGAAGCGGGAAACGTATTCAGCGTCAGGAAGAACACCTGAGTGGCCATCAACGTAGCGACCACATACGGCATCATCGCCCGGTGCCGCTTTCGGTTCTGAATCACCACCACGAACGCGTACCAGACAAGCACGAAGTTCCACAGCAGCAGCGAACCTTCCTGCCCGCCCCACCACGACGACACCTTGTAGTACCACGGCATGTCGCGATTCGAATGCGCCGCTACATAGGCAAAACGGAAGTCGCTCGTCACCAGCGCGTAGAGCAGGATTCCCGTTGCCAGCATAATCAACGCCCACACCGCGACTACCGCGCGCTCGCCGCTGGCGATCAGAAATGGCTTCTTCTTCCAGGCTCCCACCAGCGACGCCGCGACCGAGTAGATCGACAGGCAAAACGCCAGCATGATAGCTAATGCGCCGATGTTCTCCATGGACTAATGACTCCTGACTGAGGACGAACTAGGACTGCTTGACGTATACCGAGCCATTGCCCTTGTAGTTCTGGCCGGGCTTCGCTTCGTACTTCGAGGCGCACTTGGCGGCAATCTTCGTCGCGTGGAACACCCCGTCGCCCATCTTGCCGTCGATCAGCGCCTGCGACCCATCCTTGAAGGTGTCCGGCAAAGGCTCATTGCCGGTATACGAGATATTCATCTTGCGTTCGCCGTCCACCAGCACGAAATCCACCTGATTCCCCGTCCGTTTGATCGAACCTGTCTCGACAATCCCGCCCACCCGCAACTTCTTCGTTTTCTCCGCCGCGCTCAACTTCTCCACTTCCGGAATCGTCTTGAAATAGGAAGCCGAATCACCCGTTCCGCCAATGGCAATCCACGCAAGGGTGCCGATGACAAGGACGATCACCATGCCAAATTTCAAAGTGACGCTCATTAGGGGATACCTCTCATCCGTAAGTATATACCTTCACGCGATTTTCAGCGCCCTTCCGTGCACCGCACTATTGCGCGCGAATGAACACGTTTAGCCCCGCGGGAGTCGTTGCATCGCCAATTTTTATCTGCAGCGGAACCGTTCCCCGCAGCCCCGCCGGCACCCGCAAATTGATCTGCATCACACCCGCAACGAATCCCGGCGCCGCGCCGGCATAGAGCACCTCCGCCGCTTGCCCGCCCGCCGTCACGCTCACGGGCAGCACCGGCTTCGGAAACACCGCCGTCGCCACGCTGCCGTCCACCCCGCCCGGCGAGGTCTGCCCTTCGCCCGTCGCGTAGATTACCAGCACGCCCTCCTGCGCCGACGGATTCGCCGCCGAATTCACGCCGCCATCGGAATTCGTAATCGCAAACACTCCCGGCGACGCCGCCGTCACCGGCAGCGTGATGGTATTCGTCACCCGCCCCTGGTAACTAACCTGCACTTTCGTCGACGCCGCGCCCGCCACCGCGTACGGGACAATCACGTTCACCTGGTTGGCCGAAACGTACACCAACGGCGCGGGAATATCGTCGAACAACACCCGCGTCCCGCCCAGATCCGTCGTTACCTTTCCAGACGCATCCACTTGCAATCCAACCCCGGCAGCCGGCCCCAAATCAAACCCGAAAATGCTAACAATTTCGCCCGGCGCCACCGGCCCGGCCTTCAGCGTTCCGGCATTGGTCACACCCTCGGCCACAATCTGCGCCGGCGTTAGTTTGCGAACCCGGGCGTTCCGTTCATCGGAGAAGTACACTACGCCTTGGGAATCGACCGTGGCGTTGATGGCCCCATCGAACGCCGCGCTGGTCGCCAAGCCGCCATCACCGCTAAATCCCAGCGTTCCATTCCCGGCAATCGTCGAGATATTCCCCGTCGCGCCATCCACCTTTCGTATACGTGCCGAACCAATCACATAAAAATTCCCGTTCTTGTCCGCCGCCACGCCCACCGGGTTCACCTGGGCCGACACGGCCGGCCCGCCGTCCCCGCCTGCGCCGTTCACACCCGTTCCCGCAACGGTCGTAATCACTCCCGCCGGGCTGATCCGGCGTATGCGGCTATTCCCCGTATCGGCCACCAGTAGATTCCCCGCCGCATCGAAGGCCACCTGCCGCGGCTGGAACAGTTGCGCCCGCGCCGCCGGCCCGTTGTCTCCGCTGAACCCCGCCTCTCCCGTCCCCGCGTATGTCGTTATCACCCGCGTCGTCGCATCGATCCGCCGGATCCGGTGATTGTTCGTGTCGGCCGCGAAAACATTCCCCGCCGCATCCACCGCCACGCCCAACGGAATATTAAGACGCGCTTCCGTCGCCACCGCGCCATCCCCCGTAAAGCCCGCCGCCCCCGCGCCGGCAACCGTACTCACAACCCCTGCCGCAGAAATCCGCCGGATTCCCGACATCGCGCCCGACACCAGAAACAGGTTGCCCCCGGAATCCAATGACAGCGCACGCGGCGAACCGATCTGCGCCGTCGTCGCCGGACTTCCATCCCCGGACCATCCGTAAAGCCCCGTCCCGCCATAAGTCGTAATCGTCCCCGCCGGCGAGACTTTTCGGATCCGGTTGTCCACCTGATCGGCGAACAACAGATTCCCCGCCGCATCGACAGCCACTCCATACGGACTCAACAGGGTAACCGACGTCGCTGGTTGATTGTCCCCCGCCCCGCCCGTCGGAAGGACACCGGCAATCGTCGTAATCGTCACTTGCGACAACCGCCGCACCTGCCTTGCATAATTCACTCCAATAATCAGCCGCCCTTCGTTATCGATCGCCAATCCGGTGGGCGCCGGCAGCGCCGCCTGCAGCGCCGGACCGTTCTGCAATCCCCCGCCCCCGCCCGCGACCGTCGAAATTACGCCCGCCGGCGTCACCATCCGCACGCGTCCGTTCAGCAAGTCGGCTATATAAAGGTTCCCATTCGCATCGATCGCCACATCCGCCGGTCCCGACAACGACGCCTGATCCGCCGCTCCTGAATCGCCCGCGAACCGTTGCGTCCCGTTCCCCGCCACCGTCGAAATCACGCCCGCCGCCGTAATCTTCCGCACCCGGTGATTCTGGTTATCGGCGAAGTACACATTCCCGGACGCGTCCACCTTCAGCCCTTGGGGATTGAACAACTGCGCCGAGACCGCTGCTCCGCCGTCGCCGGAGAATCCCGCCGTGCCCGTTCCCGCAAACCGGCTGATCATCCCATCCGCTCTCACTCTTCGAATCCGGTGGCTCGCCGGCTGGCTGAGAAACACATCTCCTGACCGGTCCACCGCCACGCCAAAAACCTGTCCCAACTGTGCCGCCGCCGCGGGCCCCGCGTCGCCCCCCACACCGCTCTGGCCGTTTCCGGCAAAGGTCGAAATCACTCCATCAGGCGCGACTTTCCGCACGCGGTTATTCGCCGAATCCGCAATATATAGGTTCCCCGAAGCATCTACAGCCAGCCCCGCCGGGCCATCCAGTTGCGCTGCCGTCGCCCGGCCGCCATCCCCGCTAAACCCCTGCTTCCCGGTGCCGGCGGCCACGGTGATAATCCCCGCGGCCGAAATCCAAAATACCTGATGGTAGTGATTGTCGCTTACGTAAACATTCCCGGCCCCGTCGGCCGCCGTATAGTTTGGAGCGATCAGCCGCGCGTTTACGGCTGGACCGCCCGAGTCGATGAACTGCGCCTGCCCGTTGCCGGCTACAGTCGAGATAACGTAGTACTGCGCCTGCGCCAATGGAATCAGCGCGATAAGGGAGAGTATCGATTTCATATGCGGGTAAGTATTCAACGCAATATAGCAGTTCCCAAAAACGGCGCTTGTTACACTCAAGGTCAATGGCCGCCGCGGCATCCCGCAATCTCGACGCTCTTGCCGCTTCCCGTGGACTGAAGGAAGCCCTCGCCCAGCTAAGCCGCGACAAACAGTGGATCAACGAGAAACACCTCGAGCTCTGCCGGATTCCTTCCCCTACTTTTCAGGAACAAAAGCGCGCCGAATGGATGCTCGCCTCCTTCCGCCAGCTCGGCTGCGATGCCAAAATCGATCAGGCCGGGAACGTCGTAGCCTTCCTCAAGCCGAATGCGCCGCCCCCTTTCGTCGCCATCACCGCGCACTTGGATACCGTCCTTGCGCCCCGCGGTCCGGAAGACGTCCGCACCGAACCCGATGGCGTCTTCGTCGGTCCCGGCGTGAGCGACAACGGCGCCGGCCTCGCCGGTCTTCTCGCCCTCGTCCGCGCTTTGAAATCCGCGCCTCCTCTCGAGGGTCTAGCCGCCTCACCGGTCTTCATCGCCAATGTCGGCGAAGAAGGCGACGGCAACCTCTGCGGCATGCGCCACCTCTGCACCCAATCCCCTCTCGCCTCCAAAATCCGCGCCTTTATCGTCCTCGACGGCCCCGCCACGGAACACATCACGCACGAAGCTCTCGCTTGCCGGCGTTACGAGGTCACCATCCAGGGTCCCGGCGGCCACAGTTGGATCGATTACGGCATTGCCAATCCCGTCCATGCCATTTCTCGAATGATCACCATCTTTGCCGAAAACCTCCCGCCTCCCGGCACAAAATTTTCCTTTAACTTCGGCATCATTGAAGGCGGCGTCAGCGTCAACTCGATTCCCCCATTCGCCCGCACCCGCCTCGATCTCCGCGCCGTCGACGAAGCTCTCCTCGAACGCATGTCGGCCGTTCTTGACGCCGCCGTTACCCGCGCCTGCGACTGGGAGAATGAAAAATCGCCGCTAGGCAAAGTCTCCGGCCGCGTCCGCGAAACCGGCAGCCGCCCCGGTGGCCGCCTGCCTTTGGGCTCTCCCCTGCTCGCCGCCGTCCAGACCGTCGATGCCTACTTCGGCATCAAGTCCGTTCCCGACTGCGCATCCACCGATGCCAACATCCCATTAAGCCTCAACATTCCCGCCATTTCCATTGGCGCGGGCGGCATCGGCGGCGGCGCCCATACCGCCGCCGAATGGTATAAACCCGACGGCCGCGACGCCGGCCTCAAACGCCTCCTCCTGCTGCTCGCCATTATCCTCTCCGAGTAATGCGGGCCGGCCTGAGTCTCGCCTTCGTCGCCTTCATCTGGGGCACTAGCTTCATTCTCGTCAAACGCGCCCTTCCCGAGGTTACCCCGCTCCTCTATCTCGCCATCCGTTTCGTCCTCGCCGCGGCGCTGCTCGCTCTTTGGTTCCATCGCCGGATCCGCCTCGGATTCGGCAAGCAGGAGTACTACGCCGGGCTCCGCGTCGGCGCCGTCCTCATGCTCGGCTACGTCCTCCAGACCGTCGGGCTCCAATCCACCACGCCTTCCAAGAGCGCCTTTTTAACCGGTTTGTATATTGTGCTGGTACCTTTTGTGAATTCGCTCGTCTATCGCATTAGACCCCGAATCCCCGAAGTCTCTGGAGCGCTTGTCGCCGGTATCGGAATGGGGTTGTTGTCGATGCAAGGGGAAACACTTTCAATTGCCCGCGGGGACCTGCTGACCATCGGCTGCGCTGTCGCCTTCGCGTTTCATATTGTGCTGTTGGGCCATTGGGCGCCCATCGTCGGTTTCGAATCGCTTAGCCTGCTGCAAATCGCCGGTGCCGCCGCCGTGGCCGTCATCGCGACGCCGCTCTTCGAGATGCCGTCGATCCAGTGGTCGCCCCTTGTGATCGCGGCCATCGTCGTCGGCGGGCTTTTCGCCACAGCGTTCGCGTTTGTCATGCAAACATGGGCGCAGCAGCGCATGTCGGCGACCCGCGCCGCCATCATCTTCAGCCTGGAACCGGTCTTTGCCTGGCTGGCTTCCTGGATATTCGAAGGAGAGCTGCTCTCGGCGCGCGCCGCTGGCGGAGCGATTCTCATCCTGGCGGGCATCCTGTTGGTGGAATTGAAACCTGTGTCAACCCCGGCACATCCATAAGGGTAATTAGTAGAATATAGGACAAGGCAGGAAGGTACACATGCGTTGGTATCAGAATCTTAAGCAACAGAAATTGCTGTCTCTCACTCTCCTGGTGTTCACCCTCTCGGTGGGCATCCTGATCGGCTCGCTCGCCAGCGGCAGCGTAAGCGCAGCTAAGGGCCAGGCTGTCGCGCCGGACGCGACTCCCCTCGTTATCCCATCAGCAGCCGCCTCCCCCAACGAGTTCACCAAGCTCGCCAAGATGGTCGAGCCCTCCGTCGTCAATATCACCGCCGAAGTCACCACGCGCACCGCTTCTAATCGCCGCCGTGTTGCTCCCGGCGATGAAGAGGACGAAGGCGGCAATGACGAGTTGGAGATGTTCCGCCGCTTCTTTGGCCGCCAGGGTCAACCCGGCCAGGCCAATCCCCGCCCGCGCCCCCGCGAGGCCACCGGCTCCGGCTTCATCGTTGACAAGAACGGCTACATCGTGACGAACTTCCACGTCGTTGAAAAAGCCGACACCGTCAAGGTAAAGCTCTCCGGCGACGACAAGGAGTACAAGGCCAAGGTCATCGGCACCGACTGGGAAAGCGACATCGCCGTTATTCGCATCGACGCGGGCCGTCCCCTTCCCGCCCTTAAAGTCGGCAACTCCGACGCCGTGCAGGTCGGTGATTGGGCCGTCGCCATCGGGTCCCCCTTCGGCCTCGCCGCCACCGTTACCGCCGGCATCATCAGCGCCACCGGCCGCGACCTTCCGAGCGCCGAGCAGTTCCAGCGCTTCCTCCAGACTGACGCCGCCATCAATCCCGGTAACTCCGGCGGTCCGCTCGTGAACATTCACGGCGAAATCATCGGCGTCAACACCGCCATCGCCACACAGTCCGGCGGCTACCAGGGCATCGGCTTCGCCCTGCCCGCCAACCAGATGGTGAAGGTTTACAACAGCATTATTCAGTACGGGCGCGCCAAGCGCGGCTCCATCGGCATCTCCTGGAACAAGTACGAGAAATCCGAAGTCCTCAAAGCCGCCGGCGTCGCCAACGGCGTCCTGGTCACCACCGTGACGCCCAAAGGGCCCGCCGAGAAGGCCGGAATCCATGCCGAAGACGTCATCGTCGCCATCAATGGTAAGCCCATCAAGAACGGCGATGATCTGGTCTCGCTCGTCTCCGAAACTCCGGTCGATACCAATGTGAAGATCACCGTTGACCGTGGCGGCAAGCACATGGACTTCAGCGTTCTGGTCCAAGACCGCAACGACGTCTTCAAGGATGACGAGCGCTTTGCCCGCCACCGCGAAGATGGCGAACTGCCAACCGCCAAACAGGAAGGCTCCCCCGCCAAGTTCGGCATCTCCATCCGTTCCATGGCGCCTGAAGAAAAGGCGGCCTTGAAGCTCGGCGACGAGCGCGGCATCTTCGTCACCCGCGTGGAGGAGAACTCCTTCGCCGCCGAAATCGGCATTCAGGAGAAGGACGTGATCATCAGCGTCAACCGCCAGCCGGTTACGTCGCTAGAAGATCTCCGTAAGGCGCAGGCCAACCTCAAGCCTGGCGACGCCGTGGCCTTCCGTGTTATGCGGCCCATACCCGGCGCCGCCAACCGTAAGACGGCCGATCAGCCGGCCTTCCAGACGTTCTTCGCGGCCGGGACCTTGCCCGACAAGCCGTAATCGCCAAACACGGGAAAACAACCGGGGGAGGGCTCTTCGCGCAAGCGGAAAGCCCTCCCCTCGATTTTTTCTGACGCCTGTGTTTAAAACCCGCCTGATCTTGTCTCATGACTGGAGACAGATGACCCGAGCTCGCCGCATAACGTCCCACGGAAAGTTGGAAAAGCTGTTCATTGAGCGGCGTCAGGAGATCTACGCCTACCTGGTTTCCCTGGGAATCCGTCCGCATGAGGCACAGGAGATGACGCAGGAATCGTTAAAACTCAAGGTGCGCGTCAAAATGTTCAACGCCCTAAACGAGCCTGCCTTCGCCGACCCGGCCGGCGCGTTGCTCAGTCCGCAACTCAGCTATTCAACAAGAATGCTGGGCCGCGGTCTCGGCCGTGGCGGTGTGAATGGCGGGCTGAATCCGTTGTATCAAATTGGCGGGCCAAGGTGTCGGTGCAGTTGGCGATGCGGTTGGTGTTTTAAGGAGAAACGCATGGCTCAGTCTTTTTCACCTTCCATGATGGCGGCCGTTGTCCAAAGTTCGATCCCTGTGACCGAAAAATCCTTGTCGTTCGACCACAGCGGGATTTGCATCGAGAGGGCCAATGCAAGGAGTTCAATATCGTCCGGATCCCGGTCGCCAATCCGCCGATTAGCTTCTGGAAGGAAGTCCGCGAACGCAGCGTCGGCCACAGCGATCACAGGCAAGGCTCGGAACGCAGTCTCGACGTCCGCCAGCGCGAGACCTCGGCGGGACGCAATGAGCGGCGCATGCTCCGCCACCTCGGCCATTACCGATGCGGTTGTGAAGAACGACCAGCCCGGTCGAGAGAAGACTCGCCGCGTGCGACCGCCGAGCGAGGCTGCAACAAGGATATTAGCGTCCACCGCGAGCCGCACGACGTTTCCTATGCAACTCCTCTATGTCGGATTCAATTTCCTCTTCGGAGATACCCAACGCTTTCCGTTGGCGGCTCAGCGCATCGGCAGCGGCGGTAAATACCTCCCGCCGCAGATCGACCGGGATCTCTCCATCCGGCGAAGGTACAAACACGCCAGCCACCTTGCCCCGGCGGGTAATTACAATCGGTCTCTTGGCATTCAACATGTCCGAGACTTTATTGCGAAATTCGTGGACTGTGTGGAACTCCATGGATCGCCCCTCATTTTCATTATATCGGCCAAAGGAGCAGCATGAAGCCAGTATTCGTCTTGTTTCTCGGTACTCTTACGATCTTCGGCCGCGTGACAACAACCCGCCCCGTCCCGGAAGCCAGCGTCTGGTTCGAGCCCAACGCCGGCCAGGTGAAGGGCCGCACCGAATTCGTCGGGCGAACGCGCGGAACTTATCTATACATGACCGGCCGCGAAGTCGTCTACGCCATGGCGCCCGCCAAAGTCGAACACGGCGCCAAAATGCGGCAAGTCCGCATGGAGTTCGCAGAAGCCGCCAGTCGCAAGGCGGCCGATCAGCCGGCCTTCCAGAGGTTCTTCGCGGCCGGGACCTTGCCCGACAAGCCGTAATCGCCAAACACGGGAAAACAACCGGGGGAGGGCTCTTCGCGCAAGCGGAAAGCCCTCCCCTCAATTTTTTCTGGCCCCTGTTGCCAATACCCTATTCGAAGCGCAGCGCAATCATTGGATCGACAGACGCCGCACGGCGGGCGGGAATCCACGCGGCGACGGCGCCGACCGCGCACATGAAAAACGCAGCCGCAATGACGGTGGCAGCGTCATTGGCCGCCACACCGTAGAGTATCGACGAAGTGAGTCTTGCGAAGGCGATCGAGGCCGGGATTCCAATGGCAACACCAGTAAGTAGGATTGCGAGTACGTCCCCAATGACCATTCGAATCACTTTGGACGTGCTGGCGCCCAGAGCCACGCGGACCCCGATTTCCCTTGTCCGCCAAGCCACTGAGAACGCAAGGACACCGAAGATGCCAATGCCGGCGAGCCCCCCGGACAAAAGACCGAATCCCGTAAACAAGTATGAGAGAAGGCGCTCGTTGTAGAGGTCTTCATCGAGTTGACGTTCGACGGTTTTTGCGCTGGTGACAATCATGTTGGGGTCCAGATTTCTAAGCAAGGCGCGGATTGCGGGTGTGAGAAGTGCCGGATCGGCGGCAGTTCGAATCAGGAGGGATGCGCGCATTTCGGTGTCACTCGATTGTGTGTAAGGGACGTAGAAGGCGCGGAGCGGCTCTTCCCGGAGATGGTAGTACTTTGCGTCCTTCA
>Ga0315912_10000620_pt1 | contig 59089 bp, 42 predicted proteins | sample VfabasoilMG_FD_204469 | JGI IMG/M metagenome (GOLD analysis project Ga0315912, IMG submission 204469) | Garden soil microbial communities collected in Santa Monica, California, United States - V. faba soil | ecosystem: Environmental > Terrestrial > Soil > Garden | place: USA: California...
TTCCTTCCTTCGTGGCTGCTAGTCGGCCTCCTGCGCTCGAGCGGTGAGCGTTTCCGTGCTCGACCTGTCGGTCCGAGCGCAACATTCGGGGGTGATGTTGCGGCGCCACCACCTCTTCGTGCTCGGGTGCTTCGGGATCGGAGGCGGCTGTTCTCCCACCGGCCACGTCGCCACCGACGGATCGGGCGCGCAAGCGGCGGGGGGCGCGCCGCTGGCAACTGGGGGAGTCACGGCAGGCGGGGGATCGACCGGTGGTTCGGCGACAGGCGGCTCGGCAGTAGGCGGCTCGGCGGTGGGCGGTGCTGCGAATAGCGGGGGGAGCCCAAGCGTCGGCGGCACGCTCTCCACCGGCGGCAATGCATCCGGGGGTGGCTCGGGCGGAGGCGAGCCGCGACCCGTAGTCGAAGCCCAGCCCGGGACCAGTCTCCTCGTCGTCGATCCGAGCGAGGAGCGCCAGTACTTTCAGGGCTGGGGCACCAGCATGTGCTGGTGGGCGAATCGCGTGGGCCGCTGGACGCCCGAAGGCGTCGGACGCGTTGCGGACGTCTTGCTCGATGAGGTCGAGGGGCTCGGCTTCAACATCTTTCGCTACAACATCGGGGGCGGCGAAAATCCGTCGCACACCCACATGCACGAGTACAAGGATCTGGAGGGCTTCCAGGCCTCGGATGGCAGCTTCGACTGGAGCGCCGATCAACCGCAACGGGCCGTCCTCGACGCGCTGCTCGCCCGCGATGACAGCCTCATCCTCGAGGCATTCTCGAACTCGCCGCCCTACTGGATGACGCAAAGCGGCTGTGCCTCGGGCAGCGCCAACGGGGGCAACAACCTGAGCGCCGACGCCTACGACGATTTCGCGCACTATCTGACGGAGGTGGTGCTGCATTTCAGGGACGAGTGGGGCATCACCTTTCGGACGCTCGAGCCCTTGAACGAGCCCGACTCCACCTGGTGGACCGAAAGTGGCGGCCAAGAGGGGTGCCACTTCTCGCCTCCCAATCAGGAGCAAATCATCCAGCTCGTTGCGGCCGAGCTCGCGGCGAAGGGCCTCACCGGTACGGTGGTCAGCGCAGCGGACGAGAACAGCATCGACGATGCCGTCACCAATCTCGGCGGCTTCTCGGACGGCACGCTACAAGCCATCTCGCAGATCAACGTGCACTCCTACGCTGGCAGCCAGCGGACGGAGCTCAGAGCGCTGGCAACCGAGCTCGGAAAGCCCCTCTGGCAATCGGAGTCCGGGCCGCTCGGCATCTCCGTGGACGACGACATCGAAGCCGCGCTGATCATGGCCGAGCGGATCATGGACGACATGACTCTGCTCGGTGCCGAAGCGTGGCTCGACTGGCAGGTCGCCGACACGAGCGTCAATTGGGCCAGCATCACGCTCGATGACCAGAGCGAAGACTTCGAGCCGCGCAAGCGCTTCTACGTGCAAGCCGCATACAGTCGGTTCATCCGGCCGGGCGCGCAGATCCTGGGGGTGGATGCGCCAGACATCCTGGTGGCAGAAAACGCTGATGAACAGTCGCTGGTCTTGGTCTTCTGGGGCGGGAGCACGGCGCGGTCGTTCACGCTCGATCTGACCCAGCTGCCGGCGGTCGGCGACGAGGCCCAGGTCTTCCGCACCTCGAGAACGGAAGACCTGGTTCTGCTGCCGAGCGTGCCCATCGAAGGCTACAGCCTCGTGGTGAGCGCTCCGGCGAATTCGTTGACCACGCTCGTCGTGCCGCTGCCTTAGCAGGGTGCTGAAAAAGCACCCTGCCAAACAAGAGAGGCCGTGCCCGCGCGGATCCATGCGCCCGGAGCGCTCGGCCTGCTCCGCGCGGAGAAGCACGCAGCGCCTTTTTGGGGCGGGGGGCCGCTCAATTGCCCAGCGGACCGAGCAAGAAATGCGTCTGCATCGAGCCACGGCCTTTCAGCTCGATGTCGCCGCGCAGCTCGCAGCGGAACTGCCCGGCCAGACGCTCGGCCACCAGGGCGCTGACGTGAACGCGGCCCGCTTCGCCGTGGTGCTCGAGGCGGCTGGCCGTGTTCACCGTGTCGCCCCACACGTCGTAGCTGAACTTCCGGATCCCAATCACGCCCGCCACCACGCTGCCCACGTGGATGCCAGCGCGCATGGTCAGGCCGGACCCGAGGTCCCGAACCACGTCGAGCATTTCCAGGGCGGCGGAGGCGAGCGCCTCGAGGTGCCCGGCGCGCGGCTCCGGTAGTCCGCCGACGGCCATGTAGGCGTCGCCAATCGTCTTGATCTTCTCGACCCCATGGCGATCGCACACCTCGTCGAAAGCGGAGAACACACGGTTCAAGAGCGCGACCAGCTCCGAGGGGCTGAGCTTGGTCGACAGTGGTGTGAAGCCAACCATGTCGGTGAACAGCACCGACACGTCGTCGAAACGCTCTGCGACACCACCTTCGCCCTTCTTCAAACGCTCGGCGATCTGGGCCGGCAGCACGTTGAGCAGAAGCCGCGAATTTTCTCGATGCAGACGCGCAAGCTCCAGGTGCGTACGCACCCGGGCAAGCAGCTCGTGTGCCGCAAACGGCTTGGCCACGTAGTCGACAGCGCCCACCTCGAAGCCGCGCACCACGTCCTCAGTGCCGGTCTTGCCGGTTAGAAAGATGATCGGAACCGAAGCCCAGTCCCGGTTGGCCTTGATGCGCCGACACACCTCGTAGCCGTCGATGCCGGGCATTAGCACGTCGAGCAGGAGCAGATCGGGGAGGACCTTGCCAAGCACGTCGAGCCCGCGCGTGCCGTCGGTCGCCACCACCACCTGATAGCCTTCTGCGCGCAAGATCGTCGAGATGGCCTGGAGGTTCTCGGGCGCGTCGTCGATGACGAGAATGCGTTCGGTCACGGCTTATCCTCCGCTTTCGCTCGCCACTCCGGGCAATAGAGCGAGGGCCTCGTCGAAGTCGAAGCGACCAACGGCCTGCTCGAGCTTGGCAAGCGTGTCGTCCCGCAAGAGGACACGCAGTGCTTCGCGATTTTCCTCGACGGTGTCGCTCGCCGCCGCATCGAAGCCGCTGAGCTGCTCACGCAGCTGGCCCAGCACCCGAGCTCCGACCGCGGGGTCCACCGGGATGGCGACAGCCGGGACCGGAGACTCGCCCGGGGCCAGTGCGGCGGAAAGCGCAGGCACGACGGCCGCGAGCGCGCTAGCAAGCGCTTGGAGCGGAGCGTCGTCCGTACCCTCGCTGCCGCGGCCTGCGAGCACAGCCTCGAGCGCTGCGGCTCGCTCTTGCACCTCCCGCATGCCCAGGTTGCCCGCCACGCCCTTCAGCGTGTGCGCCGCGCGCACGGCGTCCTCGCGATCTCCAGCCTCCAGAGAGTCTCTGACGCGAGCTGGGGTGTCGGCCTGCTCCTTGACGAAGCGCTCGAGCAGCTTGCGGTAGAGGGCCGCGTTGCCGCCCAAACGGCGCTGTCCCTCGGCGAAATCGACCCCGTCGACGGGGGGAAGCCCGAGCGCGGCAGCCCTGGCCGGCATGTGGCTCACCATGGGCGTGCCGCCGAAGCGCGCCACCGTGCGGATCAAGAGATCTGGGTCGATGGGCTTGGTCACGTGCGCCACCATGCCCTCCTCGAGACAGCGCTGCCTTTCCTCCACCATCGCGTGTGCCGTCATGGCCACGATCGGGACGGCGGCGAGCTTCGGATTCGCCAGGATGCGCGCCGTCGCTTGATGCCCGTCCATCACCGGCATCTGCATGTCCATCAAGACGACGTGGAAAGCATCAGCGCCCGCGGCTTCGAGCCGCTGGGCGGCCTCCAGCCCATTTTCGGCCACCTCGACCGTAGCGCCCGCGGCTTGCAAGAGCTCGACCGCGATCTCTTGGTTGATCTCGTTGTCCTCCGCCAAAAGTACGCGGATGCCACGCAGCGCCTGGCCGCCAGCGACTCGCTCAGCGCTCTCTGCCAGGGCTTCTTGGTTCGGCGCGAACAGCGAGACCAGCGAATCGAACAGCATCGAGGGCGTCACCGGCTTGATCAAGAGGCCGTCGAGGGCGAGCGCCTCGGCTTCCTGGCGCACTTCCTCGCGGCCAAAAGCGGTCACCAGGACGATGCGCGGGCTGCTCTCGTGACCTGCGCTCTTGATGCGGGCTGCCGCCTGCAGGCCGTCCATGCCTGGCATGCGCCAGTCCATGAACACCACGTCGTACGGGTCGGACGGGTCGCACTGCCGCACGGCCTCTACCGCCTCGGGACCGGACGCCACGACGTCGATTCTGGACACGGCGGTGCGCAGTCCTTCCGTGATGATCTCGCGAGCCGCCGCATTGTCGTCCACCACCAGAACGCGCAGGTTCTGCAGCTGCGCCGGCACGATGCGGCGCTTGGAGCTGGGCACCCCACGGCCCAGCCACGCGGTGAAGCGGAATGTCGTGCCGGAGCCAACCTCGCTGTCGATCTGGATCTCTCCGCCCATCAGCTCGACCAAGCGCTTGGAGATGGTGAGCCCGAGTCCGGTGCCACCATGCTTGCGTGTGGTCGAAGCGTCGGCCTGCGTGAAGGGCTGGAACAGTTTGGTTTGCTGCTCGGACGAAATGCCGATTCCGGTGTCCTCGACCGCAAAGCGAAGCTGCACCTTGTCGCCCGTCTCCTCCTGGAGCGAAACGCGCACGCGCACTTCACCGCTGTCCGTGAACTTGATCGCGTTGTTCACCAGGTTGGTGATGACCTGTCCCAGGCGCAGGGGGTCGCCCACCAGCGCAACGGGCACGTCGGGAGCGAGATGCACCAGAAGCTCGATCCCCTTCTCGTGCGCGCGCTGCCCGACCACGGCAATCACCGAGGCGAGCACACGCTCGATGTCGAGCTCGGTCGTCTCGAGGTCGATGCGACCGGCCTCCACCTTTGAGAAGTCCAGGATATCATTGATGATTCCTAGCAGCGATGTGCCCGCATTATGGATCTTCGACACGTAGCCACGCTGCTGCGGCGAGAGCTCGGTTCTTAGCGCCAGGTGAGACATACCGATCACGGCGTTCATCGGCGTGCGGATCTCGTGGCTCATGTTGGCCAGGAAGTCGGACTTCGTGCGTGTCGCCTCCTCGGCGATCTCCTTGGCCTGGACGAGCTCGGCGTGGGAAGCCTCACGATAGGCATGCAGCATGATCGCCAGCTCGAGATCGAGGATGCGATCGAGCGAGCGGGCAAGCACGCGCGTCTGCGAAGGATCTGCCGTCTGGTGCACGGCGTCGACTAGGTGCGTGCGGATCACGTTCATCGCAACGAACATGTAGTGCTGGGGCAACCGGATCTGGACGTGGCGCAGCCCGACGCGAGCGTGGCGCTCGAAATACGCCTCATCCCAAGGTCCGGTGAAGCATTCCTCGAACCACTTCCGCAACAGGGTCTTCAGTCGCCCGACCTGCGACTCGCCGCCTGCCAGCGCAAGACGTGCTTCCTCGTGCTGGAGGATGCGTTCGTAGAACACGTCGGCACAAGCGGCGAAGTGGGGCGCGAGCAGCGGACCGAGCGTGCGCAGCTGCCCTTCGTCGACCTCGGAGAAGCCGACGTACCGCTTCAGCTCCTCGAACAAATGCTCGGCAGGCACTCGTCCATGATAACGAAGTCCCTGCCACTTGCCGATGGTCGGATGACCCAGCGCGCCCGCACGGGCACCCGGGGTCGTACGGTGATGCCCGCAACTTCGGGAATCGCCCAGGGATCCAGCACCTCGAGGCGCCCACGAACGCGGACGGCCGCGAGGATGCAGTCGAGGACCATGAGCGCCAGATCGTCACCAATGCAGCGCCGGGGTCCCGCGCCGAACGGGATGAAGCCGTATTTGGGGGGGCAAGCGGAGAACCGCGTTGGATCGAAGCGTTCCGGCTCCGGGTAGAGGTCCGCTCGGCGCTGCAGGATCCAGGGGCTGATCAGCACGAAGGAGCCGCGCGGCACTCGGTAGCCGCAGATCTCCACGTCCTGCTCGGCGCGGCGGCCGAGCAGCCACACGGGCGGCATCAGGCGGAGCGATTCGAGCATGGTCTGCTTCGGATCGCTGATATCGGCGTCTGGAAAGCGGCTCGCAAGGACGAACGTCCAGAGCGCGCTCATGGCCGTCGTTTCGTGCCCCGCGAGCAGGAAGGTCATGGCTTCGTCGCGAATCTGGCGTGAGTCCCCTGGATGGGCTGCGATCAGCGCATCCAGGAGGTCTCCGCTCGCAGGCCGGCTCGAGCGCTCCTCCAGGAGCGCGAAGAGGGCGGCGTCGACGCGTCGGAGGGCCGCCTTCCAAGCCCGATTCTTGCGCGTGGGCAGCCAAGCACCGGCCGTGGTCAGGAGGCGGTCTTCACCCTGCGAAACGATGGTGCGAAGGTCGAAGCAGAGCGAGCGATGCTGTCTCAGGTCCAGGCTGAACAAGAGATCGGCAGCGACGGCGAGCGTGACCTCGTAGATGGCCTCGGCCAGGTCGAAAGGGTCCGCTCTGCTCCAGTCGCCCACGTGGTCCTCGACGACTCCTTCGATGCGTGGGCGCATCGCTCCGAGTGCATCCAGGCGAAAGGCACTCTGGACGCGCTTGCGGTTTCCTAGCCACTCATCGTCGCTGACCGTGATCAGGCCTCTCCCCATGACCGCCCGCATGGCCCGAAAACCCGGTGTCTCCTTGCTGAAGCTGGAGCGCATCGTCGAGAGCACGAGCTGCGCGGCAGCTGGGTCGTGGAGCGCAAAGATCCTGCGACCGGGTAGCCTGAGCTCGGCCAAGGGCCCATGCAGCTCGAAAGCGCGCACGAGCGTCCCCCGGAAGTCACGCGCAAGATCGGGCAGGCAGCCCAGGGCGCGCCCGAGCGCGCCCGTCCCGCGATGGCGAGGAAGGGCCCGCACGGCGCTCGGGGGGTCCACACCGGGCCCCCGCAGCCAAGCCAGCACGGCTCCGAGCGATGGCTCCTCGGCGCGTCGGAGCCAGGAATCGCGCTGGAGCAGCCGCTCCAAACGAGCCAGCGCCTCGGGCAGAGCGTGGTACGGCAGCGCGGGGGCTAGGTGATGCATACGGTGCAGGCGACCGTGAAGCGGCGCCCAGACCTCCGCCCATGCTCCACCAGCGATATCGATCGCGTCGAGCGTCTGCTGTCCGTGGGACAACCGAACGCCACGACCGACGAAGCGGTGCACGACGAGCGTTTTCAGCTGGTCCAACATGGCGACGGCGGACATGACGGCGAGGCCCATGCCGAGCTGCCGTGGCTCGACTGCACCGCGCAGGCAGAGCCACAGCCACAGCCAGGCAGAAAGGCTCACCAGGCCCTCTTCGAGACGCCAAGGACGCGACGCCTGGCCGCTCTCGAGATCACGGCGCTCGAAGGCCAGGTTCATGCCGAGCGTCGACGCCCGGCGCAGCAGCCACTTGCGCAGCGGAGGGACGGCATACGAGACAGGGGCGAGGACGAGGGCTCTCAGCGCGAGCAGGAGGGGCGCGAGCGCCGCCACGAGCACGAAGCCGAGCTCTTGCATCCTGGTCGAGCCGAGCATGGGCGAATACTCGGGGTCCTCCAGCGTGCCGTAGGTGCGCCCGTCGTGGTGGGCGTGGTGGCAGCCGTGCATGAAGCGAGGGAGCAGGAAGGGCAGGCCAATCAGCGCCGTCCAGGCCAGGGCTAGGCCCGGAACGGCGCGGGGCCGAAGGTGCTCGAGCTCGTGGATGAACTGGACGGCGCGATAGAGCGCGACCGTAGCGAGCACGAGCAGGCACAGCGAAAGGAGCCCAGCGGACTGCCCTGCTGCGAGCAAGAGGGCCGTCCAACCGCTGAGCGCGGACAGCAGGAGCTCCGCCCAGTAGCGCAGGCGATTGGGCTCGTGCAGATCGGCCAGCGCCGAGAGCACGAGACGCGCCTCCGGGTCGACCGCGTCGCGCGACGGCAAGGTGGTGGGAAACGTCACGCGGCACCTCTGAGCGGGACACGCAGGATGCGACTACCGATCGTGATGCGGCGATCGCCGAGGAAGCGCACGGTGAGGCGCGCGTACGACGGCAGGGATTTTTCCGCCGGGTAGAACTCCGGCGCCAGACGGCGCAAGCGCGGCAGATTCGCCCAGGCGACGCGGGGGAAGTCGTTGTGCTCGGTGTGCAGCCCCACGTTGAACATGAAGAGGTTGAGCGGGCCCGTGTAGCTGTTCGTCTCCTGGCCGGGAAACAGCTGGAAGTGCTCCTGCACCCAGCGAATGCCGAAGAACGACGGCCCGAGCGCGCAGTAGAAGCAGAGGGCGAGAAAGCCCACGCTGCGCCAGCCGAAGAGGAGTCCCCAGACGAGATCGAACACGACGACTACGACCGTGTTGATGACGGACCAGCGCGTGACGAGCGGTACGTTGCCGTGACGCGACACGCGCATGGCTCGCAGGAAAAGCAGCACCGGGTAGAGAAACAGCCAGGCTGCCTTGGCCACGAACCCACCTCGAAACCACCGCACCTCCCAGGTCGAAGGCATGTCGGCGTCGAGGTCGTAGCGGCCCTGTGCCTTGTGGTGCCGCATGTGAAAGGCGCGGAACGACTCCGCGCTGGGGACCGCATGCGCGACGTTGGCTCCGACCGCGAGGATGCGATTGACCAGGGGGGAGGCGTGACCCAGGCCGTGACTGCACTCGTGGATCAGCACCCAGATTGCGTGCGCGAAAAGAACGCCCAGGGTGCAGGCAATGCCCCACCACAGCGCAGAGCTCAGCCGGTCGACGAGCACACTGGTCGTGAGCTGCGCGACAGCGAGCATGGCGAGGATCGGCGGCGTCCAGGGTGAAGGGCCCATCAGATGGTCGACCTCTGGATGGGCGCGTCGAATGCCGCGATGTCGCGCGGCATGCGGATCGGGGGTGTGCACCGCTCGAGCGAAGACGTGCGCCGGGTTCATGTGGCCCCCAGTGCGCCGGCCAAGCCAGGCTGCCTTCGCTTGCGCCAAATGAAGCCATCCAGAAAGTAGTGCTGGAGTCCCCAGCCCATGAGAAAGAGGCCGAAGATGCGCTGGCCGACGCCGAGCGCGGCCGGGTCCTCGAGCGCGGTGAACGTGGTGCTCGCTCCGGCGCCCCCGAGCGCCCAGAACACCCATTCCGTCAGCGGACCGCGGTAGAGACAGAACGAGAGTAGGACGAGCGTTCCGTAGAAGAGGAACGGCGAGCGGAAGATCCTGCTCGGGGCACCTTGGCGCCGCCCATGCCGGTACACGATGAAGTGATACTGAATGCAGTGACCAAGCCCGATGATCGGCGTCATGCACGCGGCGAGCCGCAAGTCGGTGAACACGACGAGATGCATGGCGAGCACCGAGAGCAAGAGCAGCGAGCGCGGGCCGAAGAGGGTCTTCTGCTGGGCTTCGCGCCAGCCCCAGGAGAGCAAGAGGACGATCAAGCTCACCTGGACGATGGGGCGGACACGCGAAAATGCGGCAATCCAGCTCAGCGCAGCGGCGTCCAGGCCCGGCAGGCTGGACAGACCGGGATCAGTGAGGAGCAGACCAAGGGGAAGGAAAAGGAGCGCGTGCACCAGCCAGCGCTCGCCGCGGTCGACGGCCCCGCCCTCCTTTGCGCGATACATGCCGTAGAAGCCGAAATGCTGGCGGTTGATGTGGAAGAAGCCCCACAGCTGGAAGAGGACCAGAAAGGCTCCACACAAGAGCGCATCGACCGGAAGGCTTGGGGGCAGCACGCGAGCCAGGCCGGCAGAAAGCAAGAGGAGCACCGGCCCGAGGGCGAAGAACAACAGCGACGTACGAAAGAGGCCCCCGTGCTGTGGACGCTCGCCCCAGAGCCTCGCGTACGTTGCGAGCGTGTGCTCGCCGTCGGCCAGCCAGGCGTAGGTCAAGTAGACGAAGGTGAAGGCCCCGATCGGCAGGCTGACGTTGCCCGCAGACAGGGTAAAAATGGGCTTCTCGTAGCCATCCTCTGGTGTCGTGATCCAGAGCCAGAGCGGCAGTGCATACACGAGCCCGAAAAGCGGCGCCGCCGCCACCCAAAGCACATCACTTCGCGAGATATTCTGCACTTCGCCTCCTCCGACCAACGACTCGTGTCCATTGACGAGTACAGCCATCGAGGGGGCCGGCGGGACTGCAAGAGTTCTTGCCTCCGCTCGCGCACGTGCCACAACCCGGCCCCTCGGAGAGGGCAAGATGGTCGGTGGCTGCAAGAGAGGGATGCTTCTTCGCGGGCTCGCTCTCGCGTCGTGCGTTTCCAGCTGGGTCCACGCGGAGCCGGGCCCCGCGCAGCCTGCGGACGATGCCGAGGCGCCGAGCTCGCCCACTTTCGACGCAGCCGAGCAGTCGGATCTCGCACCGCAAGAGCCCGCAGCCAGCGCGGATGCCGTCCTCGTCGCGCCCGGCTTGAGCGATGCGCTCTTGCCCTTGATCCAGACGTTCCTGGAGCCACTGGCGCCCGGGGCACGGGTCCATGCAGAACACGGCGAAAGGCCCGCTCACGGGATCGTGCTCGAGGTCGACCCATCCCAAGGCACGGTCTGGATCCTGCGCGCCCACCACGGTGGGCACACCTGGATGCGACGTATTCCAGGCCCTGCTCGTGACGCCGCCGCGCTCGAGGCCGCCGCATCCATCTTGGCGCGTGCCGCAGCCGCGATCTTGGAGGCCCAGCGCAGAGATGAGCAGGAATCGCTGGAGGAGTGGACTCTCGCTGAGGCGCCGCCGAGCGATGCGGCAGAAGGGTCTGCTTCAGCGCTCCAGGCCGCCGCGGCCAGCGCCGCTCCCGCCCCCTCCGACCCCAAGGGCGCTCCCGACGACGCGGAGCGGGCGCCGCAGCAGAGGGGCCTCGTGGGCTCGCTCGAGATCGCCTATCGGCCCCAGTACTACGCTCCCACGCTGCCGGTCACACATGGGGCGCACCTGGGCTTCAGCCTTGGGCTCGCGCGAGGTCCGTGCGGGCACCTCGGTGTCAGCGTCTATCCGCCACGCCAGGTGGAGACGAACCTCGGCAGCTTCCAGCTCTCGCGCGTGCCAGTCGGCTTGGACCTGGGATACTGCTTCAAGAGCGGGCGCTGGACGGCGGCGCCATTCCTCGGCGGCTTCGTCGAGCCCACCGTGCGCAGCGGAGCCGCTGGTGGGGCGGGTGCCTCATCGACCCCGGACGCCACCCTGGTCGGCGCTGGCCTGCGCGGCCGCCTTCGCCTGTGCTGGAACCCCGGGAGACGCCTCGGCCTCTGCGCTGGAGTCGGCGCCGAGGTGCACCTGATCGAGCAGGTCTTCGTGAGCGACGACGGAACCGCTCTGCTGTCGCCCTCCAATTTTCGCCCTTTCCTGGAAGTTGGGCTCGAGGCGCGGCTTTTCGACTGAGCGCAGCGGGTTCGAGCGGACTTTTGGCCGACCCTTTTTCCGCCCCCCTGCCACTGTAGACGGGTGTCCGCTTTGACTGCGTGCCCTGACGTCCAAGAAGCCGACCACCGCCTGATGCAGCGAGTGGCGGCGCGGGACAAGAGCGCGCAGCGGGAAGTGGCCGAGCGTCTAGGGCCCCGTGTGCTCCGCTTGTGTCGCGCCCTGATCCGGGATCGGTCGGACGCCGAGGACGCGGCTCAGCAGGCGCTGGAGACGATCCTGCTGTCTGCGCGCGGCTTCCAGGCGGAGGGACGCTTGGAGGGCTGGGCCGATACCATCACCGCCAGAACGGCGTTTCGTACCCTACGCCGGGCGCGCAGCGGGCGCTCGTTGATTGCTCATTGGGCGCAGCCAGACGAAGTGCCCGATCTCCGTTCGGACTTTCGCGGACGCAGCGCCACCTCGCTCGTCCTGGAGCGCTACCTCGCGCGCCTCAGTTCCGAACGGCGCGAAGCGTTCGTCCTCAAGTATGCGGCAGGCTACTCGGTCGAAGAGATCGCGGCATTGACCGAGTCGGCGCCCGGCACGGTCAAGGACCGGCTCATCGCAGCCAAGCGCCTCCTGCGGCAGATGATTCATCGCGACAGAGACCGCGACGGAGGACGAAGCCGATGATCGGGCGCAAGCAAGGCCACGTCCGCTTTGCGGAGCTCCACGACCGGCTCGAAGCCGGGGAAGCCCTGTCGGCGATCGAGCGCGCGGAGTACGAGTATTTGGCGGAAAGCGATTGGGCCAGCGCTCGCGAGCTTTCCGTCATGCGGGAGCTCGGCCTACTGCTCGAGCCTCACGAGCAGGCCCTCGATGAGAGCGAGCGCGACCTCGTCGAGAGTGCGCTCGCCAAGCTCGCCGAGCGGGACAAGGTCGTCACCTTCCCGCCCCTGCGAGACAAGCAGCTCCATGCGGGCGAGGCTCTCCTCGGCCTGCCCCGAGCCAGCGCAGCGGGGAGCAGTCGCCGAGTGCGAACCCTCGCCTATCTGACCGCGGCAGCCGCCCTCTTGGCGACCCTGGCGTTGGTCAGCAAGACCGTGCCGAGTCTCACGGGATCGGCTGGTTCGAGCGTGCGCCGCCACGAGCCCGACCCTTTCGCTCGCGACGTCGCTCCTCTGGACCAACCTCCTCCAGTCGTCAGCCGAGCAGAGCTGACGTTCGCCCAGGGCGAGGTCTTGATCAACGGCGTGCCCACGGAAGTCGGCGTGGCACCACTCCCTCCATCGGCGCTCGTCGAGGTGACGGGCGGACGCGCCTGCTTGTCTCTCGGTCGAGACCTGGACGTTTGCCTGCTCCACGGGTCGCGGATCCGCCTCGACGGAGGTGGCGATGGCCCCCGCACTATCGAGCTCGAGGCCGGCTGGGTCGGGGCAGCCTTGGCGAAGCGTCCGGAGAGTCGACGGTTTTCGATCCGGAGCGGCGCGGTGGAGGCGACCGCCCTCGGCACGCTGTTCGCGGTCGAGCGCCACGAAGGCGACCGCGGCGAGACGAGGCTCGAGGTATCGGTCGCCGAGGGCCAAGTGAAGGTGGGAGGCGGAGCGGCGACTCCCCGGGAAGGCGTGGTGTCGCCTGGAGAACAGCTCGTCGTGCGGGACGGCTCCTTCACCGCGCCGGAGGCGATCCCACGACCCCGCCTTTCAACGCTCTTCGCCGAGCTCAACAAGAGAAGTCTCTGGCGTCCCGACAGCGTCGGGGTCCTTTCGGTCGCAGGGCACGCCCCCTCGGTCACGGTCACGCTCGACCAGGAGCAGCTGGGTAGGGCTCCTTTCACCATGCTCGTTTCGAGTGGACCGCACCGGCTGGTCACGGAAGATTCGCTGACTGGCAAGGCGGAGACACGGCAGGTGAGCGTCTTGCCGGGCAAGACGACCCACGTCGATCTGCCCCGCGTTGCAGGCGGGGCAACGACCGGCCCCAGCGCGGGTACGGAGGCCGGAGCAGCATCGCCAGAACGACTTCTGGCTCGCGCGCGCCAGGAGCTCCAGGCGGGCAACCACGTTGGCGCAGCCAGCACCTACCGCAGCCTGCGCGCTCTCTACCCGGGAAGCGCCGAAGCCCACACCGTGCTCGTCACGCTGGGGCAGCTGGAGCTCGACCGCCTGGGGCAGCCCAAGCTCGCGCTGCAGTCCTTCGAGACCTACCTGCGCTCGGGCGGAGCGCTCGCGCAGGAGGCAAGACGCGGCCAGATCCGCGCCCTGCGGGCACTGGGCGCCAGCGCCCGAGAGCGGGAGGCGATTCGCATCTATCTCGAGCGCTACCCGAAGAGCTTGAGCGCTGCCGAGCTCAGGCGGCGCCTCGAGGAGCTTTCGCCCTGAGGCCTGCGAGGCCACAGGCCCGCCCTGGCGTAGAACTGACCTCGTGACGAAGGCGAACCTGCCGAAAGCCGTCGTGGTCCTCTTCGCTTCGGGCGCCGCGCTCACCTCGTGTGGCAAGCAGACGGACACGGTCTTTTCCACGGCCCAAGTGTCGTTTGCGCAGGCGTCTTCGAGCGCGGTGGAAGCCACGGGCACGGTCCCGGTCGAGCTGATCCTCTCGGCTCCGAGCACGAGGGCAGTGGAGGCTCGCGTCCAGATCACGGGCGGAGGCGCCACAGCGCACGACCGCTGCGGATCGCGGGACTTTTCCCTGACCGAAGAGCTCGTCACGTTCGCACCTGGGGAGACGTCCGCCACGCTCACGCTCGAGATCCAGGACGACGCCACTGCGGAAATGGACGAGCCCATCGTCCTTTCCTTGGCTGAGGCGAGTGGGATCACGCTGGGCGAAACGACGGAGCATGAGCACCTCATCGTGGATGACGACCGTGGGGCGCTCGTGGACGTTCGAGCCGACTTCGGTGCGAGCGGCGACGGCAACCAAGACGACACCGTTGCCATCCAGGCCGCCATCGCCCAAGCAGCCGAAAGCCCAGAGAGCGTCGTCTACTTCCCCGCGGGCAGCTACCGCGTAACCTCGCTCGAGCTGGACCCAGCTGCCAACTACGCCGGATCCGGGGCTACCTTGGTCCAGGCGCCCGCTCAACCTGCCGATGCGGTGATGCTGCGCCTGGAGTACGCGGGCGCGGAGGATTCCCGGAGGGTCGTCCTGCAAGGTCTGTCGCTGTCGGGCGCTCGAGACCAACAAGGGCCCTTCGACGAGTGGCAGCTCCAGGAGAGCTCCCTCTTGCTCATCTCCGGCGATCCGGCGTCCGCAGGTCGACTCGAGGTCGAGCTCGAGTCGCTTCGCGTCTCCGATTCGGGGGGGAATGGCTTGGTCCTGGGCACGAACGTGGTGGCTTCCGTCTGCGATCTCGTCGGACAAGAGGTATTCACCGACGTTCTGAAGCTGCGAGGAGGCCACACCGAGCTCGACCTCTGGGGAGCTACTGGGTCAGGGACCGTGGGCACGACCGGGATCGCCCTCGGGCCCACCAGCGCGGGCTACGGTGACGACTTCGGCATCGTGGCCCGGCTCTCCGATCTCGAGCTTCAGACCGGAGACCTCGAGATCGACGTCAGGGATGGCTCCGAGGTCGCCGCCACGCGGGTGAGGATGGCACGGCCACCCCTCTATCTGGGCGCCAGGGATTCCACGCTCCGCATCACGGACAGCGAGCTCGCGGTGGGGCCCCCGTTCTACCGCTTCAATCGCATCGTGGCTCCCGCCGATGTCTTGCTCGAAAGCGTCGTGTTCGTCGTCCATGAGTTCGTCGATCCGTCCGCACCGCTGACGGAGGGCGACCGGACCTGGGCGGCCCTCGGTGTCACCTGGGACGACGTCTCCTACGCCTACTCCGAAGACACCGAGGACACCCTGCTCGCGCGCACGACCGGTCAATCGCTGGTGCTTCGAGATTGTCGTTTCACGCTCTCGCCCGACGTCGAAGGGACGGACGTAGTCTACGTGGCCTCGACCGAGCCCGGCGACGATGGCACGAGCAGCCTAGAGCTCGACGACGCGACCATCGACGCCGGCTTCAGCGCCACCCTCGCACCGACCTGCAGTGGCTGCGTGACGGGCTCGCCCTGAGCCGGGCTCCGAGCGACCAGCAGCGGCCACGCCAACGCTGATGGCGGCGACACGCGACTAGTTCATGCGAAGTGGATTCTAGGCAGGCCGGGAGCGGACAGCCTGGATCGAAGCGCAGGATCCGCGAAAAAACACCGACCGGAACTCGGCTTGCTGCACCCTTTAGCGGCACGATGCCTGAGCCAATCGCGCCTTCGTCGCAGAGCAGCCCCCCCGCAGAGGCGTGGCTCCGCGTACCGTGCCGCTGGCTCGGCATCGTTTTGTCGGGGGGTCTCGCCCTTTCGTGCCAGGACCAGGACCCGGGACTCGGCGGGCCAGGCGCATCGGGGAGCGGAGGAACGACCTCGGACGGCATGACCGGTGGATCGGGGTCAGCGACGAGCCCGAGCGGCTTCGTGTCGCAGGGGCAAGAGGCGGCCGCGACCTGCGCGAGCCTCGGGGCGGCGCTCTCCCTCGGCCGCACGCCGCTCAGGCGCCTCACTCGCGACCAATACGATCGCACCGTGGGCGATCTGCTCGGTGCGGTGGGAAGCCCTGCGGAGGCGCTTGCCCTCGACGAGCGCATTGGCCCCTTTTCCTCGAATGCGATGACCCCGATCACGGATCTGCTCGTGCAGCAGCACCACGAGATCGCGGCTGAACTCGCGCTGGCCGCGGTGGCGAACATGGCGACGATCGCTGGCTGCACGCTCGAAGGGTCGCCCACCTGTGCGGCCTCTTTCATCGAGGGCTTCGGCGCCCGCGTGTACCGGCGCCCGCTCGGCCAGGAAGAGATCGACGGCTACGCGGCCCTGTACGGCGCTGCGCTCGACGCGGCGGTGCTCGACTCGAGCGACACGCTGGCGCAGACGGAAAGCGCCTTCACGACCGTGATCGAAACGATGCTCCAATCGCCGCATTTCCTCTACCACTTGGACGTCGGTCAGGGCGGGGCCCCGAGTGAGCCCTCCTTGCTCACGGCGTTCGAGCTGGCCAGTCGCCTCTCCTACTTCCTCTGGAACACGATGCCCGACGACGAGCTGCTGTCCCGAGCGACCGACGGCACCTTGTTGACCGATCCAGTGCTCGAGGCACAAGCCGCCCGGCTCTTGGCTGACGATCGCGCGGGCGAGACGATCGCGCGCTTCCACCTGGACCTGCTCCGGATCGGCGACATGAGCGAAGTCGAGAAGGATGCCGCCCTATTCCCCGAGTACGATCCCGACCTGGTCCAGGCGATGATCGCCGATCTCGGAGGCTTTGCCGACTTCGTCGTCCGCAGCGAGTCGGCGACCCTGGAGCGCCTGTTCACGGCCCGGGAGTCGCCCGCGTCAGCGCTCCTTTTGCCCCTCTATGGCCTGCCGGTCCCCGCCGACTTCCAGGCAGGAACGATCTCCCTCCTGCCCGTGGAGCGCAGCGGCATCCTGACTCGCGCCGCGTTCTTGACGGCGCAAGCCCACCGCGACCAAACCTCGCCCGTGCATCGCGGGCTTGCCGTGCGCGAGAATCTGCTCTGCGAGCCCCTGCCATCGCCGCCCGCCAACGTGAACAACGTGGCTCCCGCTCCTACGGCGAGCACGACGACCCGGGAGCGCTTCGCTCAGCATTCCTCGGATCCGAGCTGCGCGTACTGCCATTCGTTGATGGACCCGATCGGGCTCGGCTTCGAGAACTACGATCCCATCGGGAGGTTCCGCACGACGGATGGTCCGAGCGAAGTCGATGCGAGCGGCGAGATTGCCTACGTCGATGCGGAGACAGAGGGGCCCTTCGTCGGTGCGGTCGAGCTCGGGCAGAAGCTCGGCAGGAGCACCACGACTGCGGAGTGCGTCGCCAGTCAGTGGTTTCGCTTCTCGCTCGGACGCATGGAGGCTCCCAACGATGCCTGCAGCATGAGCCAGATCTTCACCGGTTTTGCGGCGTCGAATCACGACATCCGCCAGTTGATCTTCCAGATCGTCAAGAGCGACGCATTCCGGCACGTCGTTCGCGAGGCTGCACCGGAGTCGCCATGAAGACACGTTTCACCCAGCCCCTTCGGTTCCCCGGGCGTCGACAGCTCAGCCGTCGTCAGGTCCTTTCAGCACTCGGCGCAGGCATGACGCTCGGGCCGTTCGTGCCCTTGCTCAATGCCAGCGGCCAGGAAACGCTGCTGCCCAAGCGCCTCCTCCTCTTCTTCAGCCCCGACGGGACGGCGGCCATCGACGACGGCGGCGCCATGGTGGACTGGAGGCCGCAAGGAACGGAAACCAGCTTCACGCTGACCCCGACCCACGCGGCCTTGACGCCCGTGCAGAGCAGAATCGTCGTGCCGTATGGGCTGCGCATGAGCGCAGGTGGGGCCGGCCAAGAGCACGCCTTCGGCATGGCCGGGCTCTGGAGTGGCTCGAGTCTGCACCCGCCGCACGACGGCTTCGATTTCGACGGCGGCAACGGGCAGCGCACCGGCTGGGGCAGCGGACCCAGCATCGACCAGATCGTCGCCGCCGCATTCGGGCCCGACATGCCGTACACGAAGGCCGTCGACGATCCAGTGCCGGAGACTCCGTACCGGACCTTGGAGTTCGGGGCACAGTGCCAAGAGCCCCACAGCATGCATCGCATGATCTACAAGGGTGACAAGCAGCCCATCCACCCGGAAACGGATCCCAAGGCTGCCTTCGATCGCTTGTTCTTGGGCATCGAGGGCGGCGGAAGTGAAGACGAAGGCGAGTCGGGTGCGATCGTGCAGAAGCGAGCGTCGCTCGACTTTCTGCTGGCCGAAACGGAGAACCTGAAGACGCGCGTCGGCATGGAGGACTACCTCAAGGTGGAGGCGCACGTGGCAGGCCTCGAAGCGCTTCGTCGCCGTCTGGACGCTGCTCCCACGACGCCTTCCGCGGGCTGTTCGGCGCCCGAGGAGCCGGAAGCATCCACCTCCATGTGGGAGCAAAGCGCTCTCTTCCCCAGCCAAGCGAAGGCCATGATGGACCTAGCCGTCCACTCGCTTGCCTGCGATCTCACGCGCGTCGCCAGCGTGCAGCTGAGCCGCGGCTTCTCGAACATCGTGCACGAATGGTCGGGGCACACACAGGGGCACCACACCATCTCGCACTTGGACGGCGACCACCGCGCCGAGCTCTTGCAGATCGACCAGTGGTACGCTGAGCAGTTTGCCTACTTGATCTCGGCACTCGACTCGATCCCCGAAGGGAACGGAACGTTGCTCGACAGCACCCTCGTGGTCTGGGGTCGGGAAATGGGGCAAACCAACCACCGCATGCAGCCGGTGAACCTGATCCTGGCTGGCGGCGCCCGCGGCGGCCTGCAGACGGGGCGCTTCCTCTCGTTCGACAACGAGCAGCACGCCAAGCTCTTGGTGTCGATTGCGCAGCTGATGGGGCTCGCGACGACCTCGGTCGGCAACATCAATCCCGACTCTGGCCCCCTGCCCGGCCTAGTTTGATCGCGCTCCACTAGCGCAGAAAGAGCGCATCCTCCCTGGCTTCGTGATCTCTGAACTCTGCGACTGCAGTCAGGATCTCGGTCATCGCATGCTCGAACGAGGCATGGGGGGCGGCATGGGCAGAGCCCAGGTAGCCGGCGAGCTGGGTGACCGAGCCTTCGAACACCGCAAGCAGGCGCGGGTGCTCGCTGTCCAGCTGCTCGAGCGTACGCGCAAACTCATCGTCTGAGCTCTCGCGCAAGAGGGCGACCATCGAGCTCGCTTCCGCAGCGAAGTGTTCTGGCAACGCCTGAGCGAAGCCACGGAGTAGTGGTAGGAGTCGCAAGGCCATCTCGCGATCCGTCAGGTCGGCGGTCTGGCAGGCACCGATTGCACCCTCGATCGCGTCGAGCCGCTCCGTGAGCGCGCGGTGCTGCAATAGGAGCGACAGACCTCGAAACCCGACGAGCCCACCTTCATGCATCACTGTTGTCCTTTCGTGCATAGCCCAACCCGGACCTTTGGTTGCAAGAACGAGGCCAGAGCGCGCGGACCCAGCCTGCGGTCGAAAATCCACCTCACCCAGGGCGAGATCCCGAGCCTCGTGCGCAGTTCGTGCGCCACGGGGGGATCTGGTCGCGCAACGGTTGCGAAGGTCGCGAGCGGTCTGCTTGGGGCCAAGCGAGCGGACGCCAGGCAAGCTGACTGGGCGCAGAGCTAGAACTCCGTAAGAGCTAACAGGCTACTCGTAGCTGCAGCGCAAGTTTGAATGAATAGCGCAAAACAGCGCCAGTAACGCGAAAGCGCACCAAAAATGCGACCGCCGACGCCGGCGTCCCGTTCCCTACAGTCTGCTATAGGTACGGCGGTTTTCCCGCGTGTCGCGCGCTCGGTGGCATTTCGCCGCGTGCTCGCATTTCCGCCCCCTGCACTCTCGGAGACCTCATGTCCGCCCTATTTTGTCGTCCGCAAGCTTTCATTGCCATCGCCATCCCCACTCTTGCCTTCAGCTTCGCCGCCTGCGCTCCGACTCCACCGGGACCGGGACCGGGCAGCGGGGGCAGCGTGATTGGGGCCGGCGGGACGGGCGTAGGCGGAACTGGCGTAGGCGGGACCGGCGTCACGGGGGGCGCCACGGGCGTGGGTGGAACCACGAGCGTGGGTGGAACCACCGGCGTGGGTGGAACCACCGGCGTGGGTGGGACCTCGACGGGTGGGGCGACGGGTACGGGTGGCGCCACGGGGACCGGCGGAGCCACCAGCTCCGGCGGAGCGACCGGTAGTGGCGGAGCCACCGTCGGCTCCGGCGGGGGCGGCAATGGGGACTGCCCGCCGCTCCCCACTTTGCCCGAGGGCCCCGCTCTCACCTACTTCAACGAGAAGCTTCCGAGCCCGTTCGAGTTCTACGACGGCACACCCGTCACGACGAAGGCGCAGTGGGAGTGCCGGCGCAAGGAAATCTTGCACATGGCGGCCAAGTACCTCTACGCGCCGGTGCCTCCAGCACCGGACTCGACGACCGGAACCGTCAGCGGCGGCACCGTCAACATCACCGCCACGGTCGGTGGAAGTAGCCAGAATTTCACGGCGACCATTAGCGGGTCTGGCACCTTCATCGCTTTGGCCTTGTCGGGTGCCGCCCCCGCAGGCAGCAAGACGCTGTCACTCGGCAGCGGGAATGCGGCCAAGATCCAAAGCCTCTTCGGCATCTCGGGCATCAACCCCAACATCGTCAACGCTTGGATGATCGACCGAGTAATGGATGTGCTCGAGGCGAACCCGAGTAGCGGCCACGATCCGACGAAGATGTTGGTCATCGGCTGCTCCGGCTGCGGAAAGGGCGCGTATCTGGCGGGTGTCTTCAGTCGCATTCCACTCACCGTCATCGTCGAGTCGGGTGGTGGCGGTGCCTCCAACCTGCGCCAGGCGGAGTGGTTCCGACACGGGGACGGCCAGGACGGTTACCAGTGCCTCGAGAACGGGACGACCAGATACCCTCAGAGTATCGACAACCTGGAGGACAACGGTATCTGCGGCCCCTGGATCACCAGCGCCGCCGCTTGGCTCGAGAATGATCCGTCGAAAGTCTACAATCTCCCCTTCGACACGCATTTGCTCCTAGCGAGCATCGCTCCGCGGTATTTGCTGCACTTCACCAATACCCACGGCGTGAACGCGTGGTGTCACCTGGGAGGCACGTGTGAGGCCCTCTCCGCTTGGGCGGCAGAGCCGGTGTGGAACGCGCTCGGTGTCCCAGAGCGTATGGGTTTCCAAATGTACGACCCCGGCTCGCACTGCCCCGCGGGCGCGACGAACGCCCTCGTGGGCGAGTTTACCGCGCGACTCAACGGCGATGACACCGCGCAAACGGACGTCATGACGATCCTGACGAACGGCGTCCAACAGCCGCAGAGCGAGTGGGAAGCCATGTGGATCGACTGGGACATGAACACGGTGCTGCAGTGACCGTCCCCAACTCGCCGCTCAATCGATGCTGGGGGGAAGAGCTCGCACCACAAGGCGCCCTATCGTGACCTCTCGAACCAACCTCTTCGTACTGTCTCTTTCGTTCACCGCTGCTCTGGCTGCTTGTAGCAGCACGAGCGATCCTCCAGCTGCCGGCGGCTCCGGGGGAGCTGGCGTTGGGGGCCTGCCGGGTTCGGGCGGGGCGACCGGCGTCGGCGGCATTGCCGGAACTGGCGGAACGCCGGCCAGCGGAGGGACGGTCGGCGTGGGCGGCGCGGGCGGCACGGTGGGCGTCGGTGGATCTCCGACCACCGGCGGCGCCACGGGCGTGGGAGGCTCCGGGGGCGTGACCGCAACGGGCGGCGCCCCGGGCTCGGGCGGCAGTGGCGAGCCGGAGGTCCACATCTACTTGGCCATCGGCCAGTCCAACATGCAGGGGGCCGCACACGTGCAGGGCACCATTCCATTCCATGAGCGGGTGGAGGTGCTGCAGAGCGAGACGTGCCCGGCGGCCGACAACAATCCCCATCAGTACGGCGAGTGGCGCGAGATGTTCGTGCCGATCGTGATGTGCAAGGAGGGAACCCGTCCCCTGCCCCAAGGCGGCGAGGCTCCGATTGGCCTCGGGCCTGCGGACAGTTTCGCGGTAGCCATGGCCGAGGCCAGCGGACCCAACGTCACCATTGGCATCGTGGGCACCGCCCACGGCAACACGTCCATCGAGCAACATCTGCCGAGCTGCACCAGCAACTGCCTGCCCTCCTGGGCCAACAACACGATCGTCGGCGCGCCAGAGGTCAACGGGCAGATCACACCCTGGAACTGGACCGTGGACTTGGCGAAGAAGGCCCAAGAACGCGGCGTCATCAAGGGGATCATCTGGCACCAGGGCGAAGACGACACGGGCCAGCAAGATTGGCCCATCCTGGTCAACCAGTACGTGACTGCCCTTCGGACCGAGCTCGGCATCGTCGCCTCGGAGGTCCCGTTCATCGCCGGTGAGCTGCCGTACACGGGCGGGAGCGCCTCCCACAACCCGTTGGTGCAACAGATCGACGACGTGGTGGAGAACGGACACTGGGTCTCCGCTGGTCCCATGACCAATGGCACGGTCCTCGGCGACCGCGGCGACCAGATCCACTGGAGCACCGAGTCCGTCATCGAAATGGGCAAGCGCTACGCCGCCAAGATGCTCGAAGTGCAGGCACAGTAGGGGTCGGATAGACTCGCGACGTGCGCCGTCTTGCTCTCGCTGTCACGCTCGCCCTCACCGCCTGCAATGGCCCGTCCGACCCGCCGCCTCCGGACGACGACAACACCGCGCCCGTAGCGACCATCGACACCCCCGACGGCGACATCGCCGTTGAAGAGGGTGACAGCGTCAATTTCGCCGGCACCTGCACAGACCCAGACGAGGACGACACGCTGACTCACTCCTGGGACTTCGGCGACGAGACCAGCACCGACGCCGATCCCGGCGACATCCTCTTGCCTGTGGGCGTCCTCACGGTGACCTACAGCTGCAGCGATGGCGTGGAGACCAGCGACAGCGTAAGCGTCGTCGTCACCGTGAGGGCGACCGCCGCCAACACCGCGCCCGTAGCGACCATCGACGCCCCCGACGGCAACATCGCCGTTGAAGAGGGTGACAGCGTCAATTTCGCCGGCACCTGCTCCGATCCAGACGAGGACGAGACGCTCACCCACGCCTGGGACTTTGGCGACGAGACGAGCACTGACGCCGATCCCGGCGACATCCTCTTGCCCGTGGGCGTCCACACGGTGACTTACTCCTGCAGCGACGGCGAGCAGACCAGCGACAGCTCGAGCGTCGTCGTCACGGTGAGCGCGATCGACGCCAACACCGCGCCCGTAGCGACCATCGACGCCCCCGACGGCGACCTCGTCGTTGAGGAGGGTGAGAGCGTCGCCTTCGCCGGCACCTGCACAGACCCAGACGAGGACGAGACGCTCACCCACGCCTGGGACTTCGGCGCCACGACGAGCACCGATGCCGATCCCGGCGACATCCTCTTGCCGGTGGGCGTCCACACGGTGACCTACCGCTGCAGCGACGACGACAGCACGAGCGCCGTGGCGCAGGTCGTCGTGACGGTGAACGCGCCACCCAGCGTGCAGATTGACGCGCCGTTGACCGACGTCGTGCTCAATGAGGGCCAGCTGCTCGAGCTGGAAGCCACCTGCACGGACACCGAAACGCCTCTCTCCCACGCCTGGAGCTTGGGCCAAACGGTGGAAGACCCTGGCTTCGTCGCGCTGCCCGCCGTCGGCGTCTACGAGGTGACGTACACCTGCACCGATGCGCTCGGGGCCGCATCTTCGACGTCCTTCCAGCTTCTGGTCAACGACATCCCCAGCGCCCAGATCGACGCGCCGGCGGAAGCCGTCATCGCCATTGCAGAGGGCGACGACGTCACCTTCAGCGGCACCTGCAGCGATTCCGATGCGACCGCCGCGCCGGACCACGACTGGAGCTTCGATGGCGCGGGGACGTCCACGGCAGAGGACCCAGGCGAGATCGCCTTTTCGACCCCAGGCCTCTACCAGGTGACCTATCGCTGCACCGACGAGCACGGCGCACAGTCAGCAGAGGTCACGCGCGACGTCGAGGTCAATGGCCGGCCGAGTGGCACCATCACGCAGCCAGCGAGCGACCTCACCGTCAACACGGGCGACACCGTGGCGTTCAGCTCGAGCTGCAGCGATCCCGAGCTCGACGAGGCGGTGTCGCATTTGTGGAGCTTCGACGGTGCGGCTGCCGATGCGACGAGCGCTGCACCCAGCATCCTGTTCGATGCCGCCGGCGAGTTCGAAGTGACCTACACTTGTTCGGATAGCCTCGGTGCCGCCGACCTGACTGCCGCGACGGTCACCATCACCGTGAACGGAGCCCCGGTCGCGAGCATCGACCACCCGGTGGAGGTCAGCCTGGGTGTGGGAGATTCTCTTTCTTTTTCCGGCACTTGTGCCGACGCAGACGGCCCCGGCGACCTCTTGCACGAGTGGCAGTTCGACACGCACCTCGACTTCGCAGAGGTCGAGGATCCCGGTGAGCGCACTTTCGAGGTGCCGGGTGATTTCGAGGTGGCGTACACCTGCACCGACGAGCTCGGCCTCTCCGACACGGCGACCAAGCTGGTGCACGTGCTGCCCCTGCACACCATCGGCGGCCGCGTCACCGGCTATGCCGGCAGCGGGCTCGTGCTCCAGAACAATGGAGGCGACGACCTGCCGCTGGTCCGCAGCGAGGACTTCACCTTCTCGCTGCCCGTCCGCGAGGGTCTCGACTACGAGATCACCGTCGCGAGCTCACCCTCGGGCCCGGCGCAAGTGTGCGACGTGTACGGCGGCTCCGGCACGGTGGGCTCGGGCGACGTGCGCGATGTGCTGATCTACTGCCACAGCGAGGGCGCGCCGTTCTTCGTGACGCCGACAGGCTCCGGGAGCAGTGATGGCAGCTCGTGGGAGAACGCGGCCACAATCGGTCAGCTGGCTGCCATGGGGCCGGGCCAGGTCGCTTGGGTGCAAGCCGGCGTCTATCGCAACACGCTCGCCACGCCCTCCACCACACCCGTCGCCAACCTGACTGCTGGACATGCCATCTACGGAGGCTTCGCCGGCACCGAGACCACCTTCGCCGAGCGCGCTGGGCTGGCACCGTCGATCCTCGACGGCGACGTCAACGATGACGATGTCGTCGACGCGAGCGACACCCACCCGGTGGTGCTCCTCGACGACCGCACCGAGATCGATGGCTTCGTGGTGCGCGAGGGCAACGCCAACGGCGTCTCGACCGCCGCCTTCGGAGGAGGCGCAAAGGTGGTGTTCGCATCGACCGCGACCTTCGCTGACGTCACGTTCCTCGAGAACCACGGCGCAGCCGGGGCTGCGATCGAGGTGCAGGGCTCGAGCCACGCAACCATCCTCGGCTGCCGTTTCATCGCCAACGTGGCGACCTCTGCCAGCGGCAACTCCGGCACCGTGTACGCCGGCAGCGCCAGCCTGACCATCGTCGACTCCCTGTTCTACAGGAACCAGGCCGAAGTCGGCGGCGCGGTGCACTACATCCGCTTCTCGAGCGCGAGCGTGCTGGCCGTCCGACGCACGGCCTTCATCCAGAACAGCGCGCAGACGAGCGGCGCCATGCGCATCGACGGCGGCGACGCGTTCCTCGACGACAATCTGTTCCTCGACAATGCCGCCACGGCCGTGAACGGTGTCGGCGGAGCGCTCGAGCTCGTCAGCGGCTTCAGCACCAACCGTCAGGTGCACATCAACGGCACGATCTTCGCGGAGAACCAGGCCAACTCCCGCGGCGGCGCCATCCTGTTCGACGATGTGGAGACGGTCGCTCGAGATGTCGTCTTCTGGAAGAACTCCGCCGTCACGAGCGCCGGCGGCGCCCTCCAAGGCTTCAACCGTGCCTTCTACGGCTCCCAGGTGAGCGCAACGGGCAACACGCAGGGCACCAGCGGGCCGCTCGCCCAGGGCTCGATCACCGTGTCCCTCGACCGCAGCGCCATCTATCACCCAGAAGGGTCCTGGGGCTCGAACGTATTTTCCGACTGCGACGACACCTGCATCGATTCGCAGCGGGCATCGAACAGCGACAGCGCGCTGACCATCCTCGACGGCAGCACCGACAGCCTCGGCAACCCCTTCCTGGCGACTCCGAGCGGCCACCTGTTCCTGGCGCAGGAGGACGCCGGAGACCTTTTCACCAGCGCCTGCGTCGACGCGGGGAGCGCCATCCCGACCGAGACCACCTGGAGATCCACCACGACACGCAGCGACCTCGCCCTCGACGTCCCGCAGATCGACCGCGGCGCTCACTACAGCCCGGACGCCGCCATCATCTGGGAGGCCGAAGCCGACGCCTCGACGCTCCTGTGGAGCACCACTGGCGCCAGCGAATGCTGGCTCTACAGCGACGCCGACGAGACGGCTGACCTGCTGCCCCCCTCAGGCAACCAAGCGCACGGCAAGCCGGCGGGTGCGGTGCTAGCGCTCGTCTGCATGGGCGGCACCGGAGCGCCGGCGGCGGTGGTGCTGGAGACGGATTGAGGGGGATCCTGCCGGCTGCCAGGTACGATTTTTACGATTTCTTGGAGATTTCCTAGGTCTGGCTCGAGATTGAGCCTAGCTCAGGTGGCTCACTTCGGCGCGCGCGCTTCGCGCGCGGCATGCCTTGGTGAGGGCTCGAACTACAGGAAGAGAAGATCATGGCTGAAGGTACGATTAAGCGTCTTACGGACAAGGGTTTTGGATTCATCGACATGGGGGGCGGGAAGGACATGTTCTTTCACATGTCTTCAGTCGAAGGCGTGCATTTCAACGAGCTCCAGGAGGGGCAGCAGGTCTCGTTCGAAGTTGGCCAGGGCCCCAAAGGGCCACGCGCTGAACAGGTCCGTCCGCTCTAATTAGCGGTCGCGTCGCCCGACTCGTGTCCCCTGCGTGTTCCAGCTTTCGTTGGGACCGGGGGCGCGAGGGCGAGGCGTCGACGTCGTCGAGTCGGCGCGAGCAAGCTAGTGGCAGGGCCCGGCTGACTTTTCGCAGGTGCAGTCGAGGCAACCGTGCTCGGCACAGCTTCCGCAGGATCGGCTCACTTGCCTGCGCAGGGCTTCCCGAGCGCGAAACACTCGTACGCCGGCGCTATTGCTCGTGATGCCAGCTTCGGTCGCGTATTCCTTGACTGCTAGGCCGTCGACTTCCACCCGGCGGAGTGCCTCCGCGTACTCAGGCTTGAGCGTGCCGGCCAGCTCGGCCACACACCGGCAAACCGCGCCGCGCACTTCGCCCTCGGCTTCGACGTGCTGCTCCAGCTCCGCCGCGAATGCCTCGAGTTTCCTGCCTGCCGAGGCGCGGCGCCGATAGTGGTCGATGACCGAGTTGCGCAGGATGCGGTAGAACCAGGCCGTCGCCGACTCCTCGCTCTGCAGCGCGCCGAGCTTGTCGAGGCCACGCACGAACGCCTCCTGCAGGATGTCCTCTGCCAGCGCGCGGTCTCCCACGCGCTTCTGCAGAAAGGCCAAAAACTCCCGGTGATTCCCGACCAGGACGGCGACGACTCCGGGGCTCAGTGGCTCTTCAGCACTGCTGTCCATGGCCTCGCTCTCGTACCAAGGAACAGCCCAAGCGGCCAGCTCAAGCCCCGCAGACGCTCGACATGAGATTGTTCTCAGGCAGCGTCGTGCGGGCTACAGCTGAACCCTGCGGAGCCTGAGCGCGTTCCCGATGACGGAGACTGAGCTCAATGCCATTGCCGCGCTGGCGATCATGGGACTCAGGAGCAGCCCGAACATTGGGTACGCCAGTCCAGCGGCGATCGGCACTCCGAGCACGTTGTAGAGAAACGCGAAGGTCAGGTTCTGGCGAATGTTCTTCATGACGTGCTTGGAAAGATGCCGAGCACGCACGATGCCGCGCAGGTCTCCCTTCACGAGGGTTACGCTTGCACTCTGCATGGCGACATCGGTCCCCGTACCCATGGCGATCCCGACGTGAGCTGCTGCCAGAGCAGGGGCGTCGTTCGTCCCGTCTCCCGCCATGGCAACCGTGCGTCCCTCCGCCTTGAGCCGGGCGATGACAGCGTGCTTCTGGTTCGGCAGGACTTCGGCATGCACCTCGTCGATGCCGAGACGCTGCGCTACTGCGCGAGCGGTGACCTCGCCATCGCCTGTGAGCATGACGATCCGGACGCCCTCCGCACGAAGGTCCCGGAGGGCGCTCGGCGTCGACTCCTTGATCGGGTCGGCCACACCGAGAAGTCCAGCGAGATGACCCCCGATAGCCACGAAGACCACGGTTTGTCCGTTCCGGCGCAGGCCATCGGCCTCGGCCACGAGCGGAGCGACGAGAGCGCCGTGCTCTCCCAGCAACCTTGCGTTGCCAAGGACCACATCGACGTCCCCGACACGTCCGACGACCCCCTTGCCCGTGACTGACCGAAAACTCGTAGCATCCGGCACTCGGAGTTGGCGCTCAGCTGCCCCCACGGCGATGGCCATCGCCAATGGATGCTCGCTGGTCTTCTCCAGCGCGGCCGCCGTCGCGAGGAGATCGTGCTCGCCGAAGCCAGCCACGGGGAGGACCGTCACGAGACGGGGCTTGCCTTCGGTGAGCGTCCCGGTCTTGTCGACCACGAGAGTGTCGACCTTCTCCAGGGCCTCGAGCGCCTCTGCATTCTTCACGAGAACGCCGGCGTGTGCGCCGCGTCCGGTCCCCACCATGATCGACATAGGAGTAGCGAGACCGAGCGCGCACGGGCACGCGATGATCAATACTGCGACAGCGTTCACCAGAGCATAGGCCAGACGAGGCTCTGGTCCGAAAAATCCCCAGACGATCGCCGTCAGCGCTGCAACGGCCACGACGGTCGGAACGAACCAGGATGAGACCACATCGGCGAGCCTTTGGATCGGGGCGCGGGTACGCTGGGCCTCGCCGACCAGCTCCACGATTTGTGCGAGGAGAGTGTCCTTGCCAACTTTCTCCGCGCGCATGAGGAACGTACCGGTTCCGTTGACGGTGCCACCGATGACCTGTTCGCCTGCGGCCTTTTCCACGGGAATCGCCTCGCCGGTGACGGTCGACTCATCGACGGCGCTGACGCCATCGAGGACGACCCCATCGACCGGAACCTTCTCGCTCGGCCTCACGCGCAGAATGTCGGCAACGACCACCCGTTCCAGGGGGACGTCGACTTCGCTGCCTTCGGAGTCCACGCGCCGAGCTGTTCTGGGGGCCAGTCCGAGCAGCGCTCGGATTGCTCCTGAAGTCGCACTCCGCGCGCGAAGCTCGAGCACCTGACCCAAGAGAACGAGGGTTACGATGACGGCAGCCGCTTCATAGTAGACCGGCGCAGAGCCACCATGGGACATCGTGTGCGGAAGGAGTGCTGGGAAGAGCGTCGCAAACAGGCTGAAGCCAAATGCCGCTGACGTGCCCAAGGCGATCAGTGTGAACATGTTGAGGCTGAAGCCACGCAACGATGCCCATCCCCTCGCAAAGAGCGGCCATCCACCCCAAACGACGGCGGGTGTCGCGAGCACCAGCTGAACCCAAGCGCCAACCTGCGGTGAAATCATGCGCTGCACCGGCTGCCCCGGCAGCAGGTCAGACATGGCGAGTACGAACGTCGGCAGTGTAAACAAGGCACTCACCCAGAATCGGCGCTGCATGTCGACGAGCTCCGCGTTGGGCTCATCGCTGAGGGACACCGTCCTCGGCTCGAGCGCCATGCCACAGATCGGACAGGCACCCGGCTCCGTACGAACGATCTCCGGGTGCATCGGGCATACGAAGGTCGTCTCCGGTTGCCCGTTGCTCTCAACGGACTCTCTGGGTTCCAAAGCGGGAGTTGCTGCCACTCCGCCAACTGGGCTCGCGACGACATCCGCCGCGGCCGTCGCGTGCGCGCCGGACGAGCAACAGGAGCCGCGCACGGGTGCCTGGAGTGAGTGGTGGTGGTGGTGGTGAGGATCGGTGGCCTGCATGTCGTGGTTTCCTTCTCTGAAACGGCTGACGCAGCAGGGGCGCAGACATTACAGATCACCTTCTCGGGTCACGCTCCGACTGGCAGCTGCCTAACGCATTCGGGCCCGGCGGTTGCCCGCTCCGGCTCGAGCAATGAAGGAAGATGATCATGAAACCAGCGCAATACATCGCTCCATTCGCAATCTTGGCCGGCCTTGGCTGCGCCTCTCGGTCACTGCCCACGAGCTTTCCAGTTGCCTCGCCGGCTTCGCCTGCGTCCTTCCAGCCGGCTCGGTCGCACGTGACGAGGGCCGTGGAAGAGGACCCACCCCTGCCCGGTGCTCCGGCCGAGGGATGGCCTGGGCTCGACCGCGGTGCTCGGCCTGACCCTACTGTGCATCGACACCACGCAGGCGACGACGACGCACCAGCTGCCGCTGCCACCCACCATATCCACCACGAGGCAGCACCCGACACGCATCCCTCGGACACCACGGCCTCCGAAGAGGCCGGCCCGCCGGCGCTCTACGTCTGCCCGATGCATCCGGAGGTGACTTCCGATCATGAAGGACGCTGCCCGAAATGCGGAATGAACCTGGAGCCAAAGCCGTGAGAAACACCAACGGGTTCCAGGCGCTCGCAGTGCTGCTTCCGGCCCTCCTCGGCAGTGCTGCCCTCGCGGGTTGCGTCAGCTCGGCAGGCTCCAGCGATATGGATCGAGTCCGCGATCTGAGCCGAGTCGAGCCAGTCCCTGCGGCAGACGCAGGTGATGTGGATCCGCTGGCAGACGAGGATGCCCGCGAGATCCTCCGTAAACCGCTCGACGCAGAAGCAGCCGTTCGTGTAGCACTGCTCAACAATCGCGAGCTCAGGGCCACGCTCAGGGCAATGGGAATCGCGCGAGGTCGGCTCATCCAGGCGGGGCTCTTCCCCAACCCGGTCATCGAGGCCGAGCTCCTGCCGGAGCGCAACACGCAGCTCGAGCTCCGAGTCGAGTACGATATCTCGAGCGCGGTTCTCGCGCCGTTGCGCGCGCACGCTGCCAAGCCCGATTTGGAGGCCGCTCGCTACCGGGCCGCCTCGGCAGTCGTCGAACTCGGCTACCGTGTGCGAGTGGCCTTCTACGGCCTGCAAGCCGCCCAGCAGCGCCTTGGGATCGCCCAGCGCGTGCTCGACGGGTTCGCGGCTGGACGGGACGCGGCCCGCGCGATGTTTGAAGCTGGAAACGTGGGGGAGCTCGACCTGGTCAGCGAGGAGGCCGCCTACGAGCGAGCGCGCATCACGGTCGCGCAGCTGGAGCTGGACGTAGCCGACGAGCGCGAGCAACTGCAGCGCACACTCGGTGCCCACGGGGTAGACACCGGGTGGCGCATTGTCGCGGAACTTTCGCCCGTTCCGAAGGACCCGGCGATCCAGGTCGACCTCGAATCCCGAACACTTCGAGCGAGCCTCGACCTCATGGAGCTCGGTCAGCGCCTGGAGGGTCTTGCGCGCCGGTCTGGGGTCGTCAGGGCCGAAGGCTGGCTCCCTGACATCACGGTCGATGCCCACGGCTTGCAGGGCGACCCGGAAGCACCGGCGGGATCGTCCTCCCAAGGAGCCTGGCGCTTTGGGGCAGGCGTCAGCGTTGGCGTCCCGCTTTTCGATCGTCATCAGGGCACGTTGCGCTCCGTCGAGGCCGAGTTCGACGCACTCATGGAGCGCTACTATGGGATGGCCATCGAATTGCGTTCGGCAACCCGGGAGGCGGCGAACCACGTCGCATCGTCCCACGCTCGGGCTCGCCAGTATCAGGAGGTGATTGTGCCGGCGCAAGAGCGCGTCACGGCACAGACGCTCCTGCAGTACAACGCGATGCAGGTTGGGATCTTCCACCTGCTTTCAGCGCGTCGGGAGGAGCTCGATGTGCAGCTGGCTTACGTGGAAACGCTGCGCGAGTACTGGAGCGCCGCCGCCGAGCTCGACACGCTCAAGGCCGGAGGGCGTGTGGCGTCGGTGGCCCACGCGACGACTTCGATCACGGATGGCCCCGAGCAGCCTGGAGGACATTGAACCATGAATCGGCGTGACTTCTTTCAGTATGGCGGCTTGGCGGCCGGTGCAGCGCTGGTCGCTCGAGTTTCGCGCGCGGAGGCCGAGGAGGCACGTGCGCAAGCACCAGTGGCGGTCGATAGACCGCCCTCGCGCGCCTCCGTCGTGGCACCGGGCGGACAACGAGCGGTGCTCACTCCAAATGGATCGACTCTGCCGTGGCGAACCGTGGACGGTGTGAAAGTGGGGCACCTGGTTGCCGGTCGGGTCGACCACGAGTTCGCTCCCGGCCTTCGCGCCCAGTGCTGGGGGTACAACGGCAGTACGCCAGGACCGACGATCGAGGCCATCGAGGGCGACCGCCTTCGCATCTACGTGAGCAACACGCTTCCAGAGCCGACCACCGTGCACTGGCATGGGCTCGTCCTGCCGAATGGGATGGACGGTGTAGCGGGACTCAACCAGGCACCCATCGAACCCGGTGAGACCTTCGTCTACGAGTTCACGGCACGCTACCCCGGCACGTACATGTACCATCCCCACTTCGACGAGATGACCCAGATCGCCCTTGGCATGACGGGCATGTTCATCGTTCATCCTCGCCGGGCGCGCGGACCGCAGGTGGATCGGGACTTCGCACTCATGACCCACGAATTTCGGCTGGACGTGGGGTCACGTCGCCCCGACCCAAATGAGATGAAGGACTTCAATGTCCTCACCTTCAACAGCAAGGCATTTCCGGGAACCGCGCCGCTCGTGGTGGGACGCGGTGAACGTGTCCGCATTCGCCTCGGCAACTTGAGCCCCATGGATCACCACCCTGTCCATCTGCACGGCCTCGCCTTCAAGGTGACGGCGACCGACGGCGGGTACGTCCCCGAGACTGCTCAGGTACCGGAAACGACCGTCCTCGTACCGGTCGGGAGCACCCGGGTCATCGAGTTCGTTCCGGAGGAAGCCGGTGACTGGGCGATGCACTGCCACATGACTCATCACGTCATGACGCAGATGGGCCATGGCCTTTCGCCCCTCGTTGGGGCCGACACGACGACTCTCGATCGACGGATGCGTCGCGTGATGCCGCAGTACATGAGCATGGGCACGACCGGCATGGGCAACATGGCCGAAATGGGCATGCCGATCCCGCCCAACAGCTTGCCCATGCGCGGTGCGCGGGGGCCGTTCAGCTACATCGACATGGGCGGCATGTTCACCGTCCTCAAGGTCCGGGACGAGCCAGAAGGGGCCGATCCGACCAGCTGGTACACTCATCCCGCTGGGACGGTCGCCGCCATCGCTGATCCGGCCCAGATGCAGGCAGACGGCGTCACCCCACCTGCGGCGGCTCCCGCTGCCGGCGCGCCCGGACACGACAGCCACGGGTCCCATCGCTAGACTCATGCTCGCGATCGGACTCGTGGCGGGCGCCTGGCCCAACTGGCCCGCTTGCCCGGAAACTCGGCAGGGTGACGATGACCTCGTCGATGCCTGTCACGCGACCCTGCGCCGCGTCCGCTACGCCCACGCGCCCAGCGCTAGCAGCTCTGCAATGTCTTCGCAGGACAGGCAGGGCCGGTCGCCCACGAGTCGTCGGCGACCGGCAAGCCTCATTCCGCGCGCGGCACTCGAGTGGCTGGTGTGACGCAGTTCACTTCGCTGCGTCGGCAGCAGCGTCGTGCTGGTCGGCAACGTCGGAATGCTCCTCCGCTTCGTGATCATGCATGCCTTCGGCCGCAGGCTTCGTAGCGGAATCAGCCGCATCCTCGTGACTCGCCGCCTCAGCGTCATGCTTGTCGGCTTCGGCCTGGTGCTCGCTGCTCGACATGTCCTCTGGCTCTGTGCCCGGTGCTTTCTGGCTGCCCGCACAGGCGGTGGTCATGGCAATGGTTAGAACGGTCAAGTACTTGAACATGATGTCTCCTCTTCTTTCTTGCAGGGGCTCGCCGCAAAGCGGCGCGCAGAGTTTGCGTTGGCTGAACATTTCAGATCGGTTTCCCAATCACGAGGACCCGCACCCGAGCGTTCACTCGACTAGGCCCCACTGCCGCGCGGCGTGACAGGGGATCGGAGCGCCCCCTGCGGCGGGTCGGCTGGCCGTCCACGTGCAACTGCGCCTAGCGAACCCCTCGGCGGGTGCGGCTCAGTCCGCGCAGGGCAACCAGCGCCAAAAGGGCCAAGGGTAGCCACCAGCGCTGGCTCCCCTCACCTCCTGCGACGTGGCAGCCGCATCCCCCCATCGCCCCAGGCTCGGAGCCACCGTCGGTACCAGTGCCGCCCACTCCCGACGCGCCCGAGCCCGTCGTGCCGCCATCCCCACTCGGGCCACCACCGACCGCGTTCGCGCCGGCCTCGCCGCCTGATCCCGAGCTGCTCCCTCCTAAGCCGGGGGCCGCACCCGGATCCAGGTTGCCCTCCGGACCGTAGACGGGCGGTAGCTGCCCGACCTCGTAGGCGCCGCGGTCGGGCCCTTCGCCGTCATAGTCGCCATTGACGTTGGCGAGCACGACGCCCGAATCGACGAGCAGGCTGCCCATCCCGGGAGCGAGGTCTGGGAGCTCCGGGGGGTCGAACGGGTCGGCTGGAACGGACACATCCCTCACGAAATCAGATAGCTCGAGCTCGATGGCGTGCTCCTCGGTCGTCTGGGCTTGGAGCTCCTCGAGGCTCTGGAAGTTGACGTCCCCGAGGTACCCGAAGAACCCTTCGCTGCCGGTCGTGCCGAAGGCGTCGTAATCGTACGAGCAGGTGGCATCCGACGAACGGAGCTCCATGATGCGTCCACTGCCGGAGTCGTAGCCGCCGTAGGTGCCCCCGGGGCCACCGAAGAAGACGTTGTTGCGCGACCATGCGTTCGAGATGGCATCGTCCGTGTAGACGGCAAATGCGTCGCCGCTCTTGACGACCGTGTTGTGGAGCAGAACGTTGCCAACGCTCTCGTTGTGGAGCTTGAACGCCTCGTAGATCACGTTGTGCATCACGTTGCGCACGAAATAGACGGGGCCGCCGAGTCCGGGCTGCGAGCTGATGCCCATGAAGCTCTCTCGGATGCGGTTTTCGTACACGCGCACGTTGGCGCGGGCATAATCGGCTTCAATCGCATCGTCGGCACAGACGAACAGATCGTTACCGTAAAAGTCGACCGAGGTCTGGTCGATGGCTTCGTCCGACTCGAGGAGCGACAGGCAATCCCGAAAGCCGCTCACCCGGTTGAAGGCGACGACGTTGCCCGGACCGGTGATGTCGACACCCTCGCCCAGGTTGTCGCCGTCGACGCCCAGGGACGTCGGTGCCCAAGCCGTGGGTCCGGTGATGGTGTTGTACGCAATGACGGAGCTCGTCGAGCCCTCGGCCCAGGCCACGATGCCGTGCTCATCGGTGTCGATGGTGCAGTTCAGGACGGCCATCGACTCGACGTCGTTCATACGGATGCGCCCATGGATGGTGAGGCCATCGACGTGCACGAACGACGTCCCGCTCAAGGTGACCTCACCAGTGACGATGGCAGCTCCTTTTGGCTCGGACCGCAGCACGATTGGTGCCTCGGCCGTGCCGCTCGTTTCGACCGCGAAGGCGTCGTAGTCGCCCGGTCCGAGGAGCAGCACGTCTCCGGGGACCGCTTCCGCGAGCGCACCTTCGAGCGTGGTCGGAGTGACCTCGACCACGTTCGGCTCCAGCGGATCGACTGGCAGGCTGCGCGTCGTGACCGTCAGCGTGGTCACGTCGTCACCACCGTCGGGGTCAGTCAACGTGAGCTCGACCTCGTAGGTCGTACTTGGCCGCAGCCCAAAGAGACTCCCGGCGTGCATGCTCACCCAGTCATGACCGGCGCGGCTCCCCGCGGGCACGCGGAAGAGAGGCAAGGCGTCACGAAAGGTGCCGCCTGACTCGCGGAATCGGGCGGTCACCTGGCCGTTCAGGTTGTCGTCACCCGAGATGGGCCACTCGAGGGAGATGTTTTCGAGCGTCGGATAAGGGGCACTCGCTTCGAGGGGCGTGCTTTCGCTCTGTGCCGCGGCTCCGCGACCGACCAACACAAGCCCGATGACGCCCAGACCTCGCCCCCACGTGTGCTGTCGCATCGCCACTCCCTGGCTCGAGCGTACCCAGGACCCAAGTGGACGAGAAGCGACTTCGCGAGGACCCTCGCTCCTGGTTGCGCCTTACCCGGGACAGAATTGTCCCCTCGGTTCGACCGAAGAATTCCCATCCCGGCGTCGGGCAAAGCCAATTTCTGCGTCCACCGCACGCTGTCTGATTTACGCTCCTCGTCACCAGGGCTAGCCGAGACTCATGGGTCTCTCTGGTCGTCCGTGGACAATCCTCATCCCCACCGCCCTTCTCGTCCTGGCTGCCTGCGAAAGTGGCAACAAGACCGAAGATGGGGGCTCCGGTGGTTCGCCTAGCGCAGCGGGCGGCGCAAGCGCGACGGGGGGAGCGGGACCAGCGGCAGGAGGAGAGTTCGGAACCGGGGGCCTTTCAACTGGTGGCGGTGGCACTGGTGGATCCGGAACGAGCAGCGGTGGAAGCACAGCCTCGGGGGGAGCGAGCGCGGGCGGGGCAGCAGGCACGGGAGGGGAAACCTCCTCCGGAGGCGCGCCCGCGACGGGCGGATCGGACAGCGGACCGTTCGAGGGGAAGGAGCTCTTCCTTCTGATCGGTCAATCGAACATGTCGGGCATGTCGCCCATGCCGAGTGATCCTTGGCCGATCAACGAACGAGTCACGTTCATGGTGCAGTTCGATTGCAGCAGCTTGGGACAGACCGCTGGAGAATGGTTGCCCGCCGAGCCACCCCTGCATGGCTGTCACTGGGCAACGGGCGGGATCGGCCTCGGCCTCGCCGACTTCTTTGGAGCGAAGCTGGCAGAAGAGTGGGCCGACTCGAAGATTGGTTTGATTCCAAACGCCATTCCGGGACAGCTGATTTCCATCTACCTGAAGGAGGGCGGCACGTCGGCTCCCGTTCCTCCCGGCTACGCAAATGCCTATGAGATGACCGTGGAGCGCTCGCTCCAGGCCCAAGAGCAAGGCCGGATCCGCGCCATCTTGCTGCACCAGGGGGAGTCGGACGACAACCAAGGCATGAGCGAGCAGTGGCTTGGAAGAGTGGCGACGGTGGTCGCCGATCTCCGCGCCGACCTGAACCTCGGGGAAGAGGTGCCGCTCTTGGCCGGGCAAATCGGGCCGAGCCAGTGGCAGAAGCACAACGTCTACGTGGATCAGATCCCCGACTACGTCCCCAATTCCGCCGTGATCTCGGCGGAGGGAACGGCCATCCACGACATCGCTCACTTCGATGAGGCCAGCGCCAAGATCATGGGCGAGCGCTACGTCGAGAAGTTTCTGGAGATGGTTCCTCAGCCCTGAGGAGCTAGGACGGACTAGGTCCCGGGACGCACTGCGAGCGCTAGCGTCAGGTGGCTACGTCGATGGCGAGCTCGACCTCCCCCCCGTGGAGCACCGTACCGTAAGCCGGACAATTTCTGACGACCCGTTCGACTGCGTGCAGCTGCTCCGGCGTGAGGCCGGGCGGGACCTCCACCCGCAGTGCGATGCGGCCGAAGCGCGGACTCGGCTCCTTCACCTTCTCTGCCTCGACGTGGACGCGCAGCTCATCGACGGACACATGCCGCGCCTGAAGGTAAGCGGCGACGAAATAGTGGGCGCAGGCTCCGACGGAGGCGGCCAGGACCTCGAGCGGCGAAGGGCCCACGTCGCGCCCGAACGGGACGGCCTCCGGCTGGTCGAAAACGATTTGGTGTTCACCGAGGCGTACGCGGCTCGCCACGCCGCCGGCCGATTCGACGACGAGCTTCATGATGGCCTCCGCGAGTTGCGGCTCCCGAACGAGCGGAGCCAATCCTTCGCGCTTCGGGCCGGCGGCGAGACTTCCCGGCAGGTGCAGCGGTCCTCGGGCTGCACATCCCCCAGCACGCTCTCGACGTGGCGGCCACACCCCCCGTAGGAGGGTTTGCCGCAGCTGGAACAGGTCGTTCGGTAGCACATGTGGGCAACACTTCCCTCGAGCGACCAAGTGGACGCTCTGAAGGTGAGAGCCATGCCAGGTGAAAAGGATTCCAGGCCAGGTCGCGCGACTGCTCCAGCCGCCCCGTGCTATTTCTGGTTCGACATGGCTCCAGACACGGCGGGCGCAGCCGATGCGCAGCTGCTCGAGAGAGCGCGCGAGGGGGACAGCGAGGCGCTCGCCAAGCTCCTCGAGCGCCAGCAGGCACGAATCTATCGCTTTGGCCTGAAGATGTGCCGCGACCCCCAGGATGCGGAGGACGTCGTCCAGGAAACGCTGCTTGCGCTGGCTCGCGGCGTCCGTGACTTCCGCGGGAGCTCATCCATCACGACCTGGCTTTACACGGTGGCGCGCAGTTTCTGCATCAAGAAGCGGCGTCGCAGTAAGTTCGCGGCACCCGAGACGTCGCTCGACGCCGCGCCCACGACCGGCGCGACCCTGGTCGCGCCGGACCGTGCCCCGGATGAAGCGCTCGCAGCGAGAGAGCTCCAGCGGGCTCTCGATCAGGCCATTTCCGGTCTCGAACCCGATTACCGGGAGGTGCTCCTGCTCCGTGACGTGGAGGGCCTGACGGCAGCCGAGGTGGGCGAGGTGCTCGGTATCACGGTGCAGGCCGTCAAAAGTCGCCTACACCGCGCACGCGTTTCCGTGCGCGACCAGGTGGCGCCCTGGCTCGCCATCCCGAGCGATGCACGAGCGGCGCCGGGGTCGTGTCCGGACGTTCTCACCCTATTTTCCCAGCATCTCGAGCAGGAAGTCAGCGCCGAGGTCTGCGCCGAGATGGAGCGGCATCTGGAGGTTTGCCCCCGCTGCCAAGGGGCTTGTGCTTCACTCAAGCGCACCCTCGCCCTCTGTCGGACGGCGGGGGACGCAACGGAGGTGCCGCCCGCCGTTCGAATCGCCGTGCAACGAGCGCTCCAAGACTTCTTGCGCACGACTCACTGAATCCGGACACGCGCCTCCCCACCCTGCTGCCACGCGTTCCGAACCCTTTGGCCCGACGGTGGCTCTTACGCAGTAGGAGACCAGTATGGCGACCGTTCAGATCACCGAGGCGAACTTCCAAGACACCGTGCAGGGGGGTATTTTGCTCATCGACTTCTGGGCCCCCTGGTGTGGGCCTTGTCGGGCGTTCGCTCCGATCTTCGAGGCAGCCGCAAGGCGGCATCCGGACGTCGTGTTCGGTAAGGTCGACACCGACGCGGAGCCGGGACTCGCCGCTGCGTTTCAAGTCCGCGCCCTCCCGACCCTTGCGGCTCTTCGCGATGGCGTACTGCTTGCTAGTCAACCAGGCATGAGGTCAGCAGCAGCGCTCGACGAGCTGGTACGGAAGCTGCGCGCCGTCGACATGAAGGAAGTCCGGCGACAACTCGAGCGCGCCGCGCCCGCTCCGAGGGTCGCCGGTGGTCGAGGTGCGACATGACCAGCACGGACATGCGAAAGACGTTGCACGCGACGTTCGAGGACGCGCGCTCGCGCGTCGTCGACGCGCTGAAGACCGAGGGCTTCGGCGTTCTGACGGAAGTCGACGTCCAGGACACCCTCCAGCGAAAGTTGGGCGTCGAGTTCCGCCGCTATCAGATCCTTGGAGCCTGTAACCCACCGTTCGCCCACCAAGCGCTGAGTATCGACCTGGAGGCAGGCCTGATGATGCCGTGCAGCGTCGCCATGTACGAGGGGGATGACGGCAGCGTGACGGTCGTCGCGGGCGACCCCAGCGAGATCGCACTGGCGACCGGGAAAGCGAACTTGGTCGAACTCGCGCTCGTCATTCGAGGCAAACTCGCGCGCGCTCTGGCCAAGTTGGACCAGGGCCCGACGGGTGGTTGACGAAGCCGCCTTCTTCGAACCCTTCCGGCGGTGATTGGCTCGTACGGGGCAGGAGAAACGTCATGAACAGCAACGAAGGCGCGTTGGATCGGGTCGTGCGGGTGGTGGTCGGCCTCGGCATTCTGTCTCTCACGGTGCTTGGGCCTCAGACTTGGTGGGGACTCTTGGGGCTCGTGCCGTTGCTCACTGGCCTCGTAGGCTACTGTCCGGTTTACGGTGTGCTCGGGCTCCACACCCACCGGACACAAGCGGCCGAGCCCTGACGGGCTCCTACGAGGGCTCCTTGGCTTGTCCCACACGAGGAGCCTTGGGAACTTCACTCCAGCTCGACCACCGTCGCCGTAGCGCCCAGCGGAATCGCCACGGCCCCTCGCTCCAGCGGGAAGTCGCCGGTCACGACGTAACCGTCGACACCGGTGACGCTCGCGGGCTGCTCGACGCGAAGCCGAGCAGTGGAGCCATGCTCCGTCGCTGGGTCGAGCGTCACTCGGACGACGCCCGTGGCTTCGTCCAGCTCGACGCGCTGGAACTTGCCCGCATCGAGGGTGAGGTACAGGCCGAGAGGGGCCAAGTAGACGCGCGTGCGGAACGAGTCGAGGGGGGTGAGGGCGACCGTGGTCGCGCTCCCTTGTGAGACGTTGCCGCCCCACGCCGTCCAGCCGAGTTCTGGGTGCTTCACCAGGTAGGCGCCCGTGTTGTGCGCGTGCCCGTAGAAAGCCAGGCCATAATCGCCCGTTCGCGCGTCCCACTCGAGGGTGTCGGCGAAGGAATGGAAAGCCATGGAGGGGAACCCGTCCGCGTCGATGTTGGAGAGCGGCCCCATCATTCCGCCGTAGCCGATGCGGAGCAGGTGCAGATCGTCCGGGTGATCGCGGTACTCGCTCAGGGCGACGGTCGCATTCAGGCTCGAGCCGTAGTGGTGGAGCATGCGCTCCAGGCGATCGATCTTGGCGCCTCCGTAGATGAAGTCCCAATAGCGGCGGGCGCAGCCGTTGTAGCCCCAATGAGGCACGGTGGGCATGTACCCGAGCACGGCGCTCAGCGTTACGTCCGCCTTCTCACCCTGCCCGAAGTACTTGCTCCACAGGTAGACTTCTTCCTGCCCGGTCGAGTCCCACGCCATCTCGCTGCCGAAGGGATAGGCGAGCGTGGCCCAGTGGTCGGCCCGCTCCTGCATGCGGCCCTCGATGTCGTCCGCCTGCTCCGTCCAGCCTTCGCGCTGCAAATCTCGCAGGGTTTCGAGGAAGATCGAGCCATCCATCAGGCCGAACTCGGCATACTGATTGCCCACCGTCGTCATCGCCACGGTCGTCTCGTAGGCCTGCGTCAAGTACCAATCCCACGGATGATGGGAGACGAGCCCAGTCGTGGTCCGAGCGAGTCGATACAAGGTCAGGTATAGCGCCACGACGTGCGGATAGTTGTACGAGCGCGGCACTTGTTCGGTGTGCGCCCGTGGCCAGCTCATCCACGTGGAAAAGTCGATGCTCGGATCGTAGTAGCCGGGCGGCAGCTCCTCGGGCTCGTAGTAGAAGAGGGTGCGCTTCACGCCGTACATGAGCGCGCCTTCGCTGTACTGGAGGCCGCCCCAGACGACTTCATCGACGAAACGCTCGTATTTCTCCACCTGCGCGAGCGTGGGCTGCCCACCGAGCTTCATGATGCCGGCGAGCCACGTGGCTCCGCCATCGTCGCCTAGGCCCGCCACCCACGCCTGCTTGGCCTGGGTGACGACGGCTCCCTCGTCGCGGTCGTACGTCATGACGCTGGGGCTGCGGCCGAACGGATCGTCCGCATCTTCGAACCACGCCTCGGTGGTCAAGAACTCGCCCATTCTCGAGACGACCTCCTGCGCTGGGTCGGTGACGTAGTAGTGGATCGTCTGGCTCATGCCGTCTTCGTACAGCACGGTGAGGCGAGCCCGCCCCGGGGTTTGCCCACGAATAGAGAATGCTCGATGGCAGTTCGGCGTCGAATCGAGCTCGCTGACTTCGAGTGCGCCCTGGGGCTCAACGGCGGTTTGGCTGATCGCCGACGGGTAATGGAGGAAGAGCCGAGCGTCGATGTCGGTCGGCACGATGTAGCCGGGGACCCCGACGGCCACAGGCCTCCGTTCCCGCACGAGCGTGTCTTCGATCGAGCGGATCGACTCTGCGAGCACGAAAGTAAACGCATAGTCCTTCGATGCGCCCGGCTCGATCACCGCAGAAGAAGGAGGGTTCCAAGGCGTAACGCCCGACCACTCGTTTTCGGCATAGGCGCGCGTGTGGATCATCCACTCGTGAAAGCCCTCGAACGTTTGCTGGCGCGGAGTCAGCTCCGGGAAGAGCGGCACCGGATCCGTGGAGTCCTCTTCCGGGAGGTTCAGCAGCTGCCCCCAGGCCTCGAAGGAGGTATCCCCTTCCGGCAGAACGAGGAGCGCGGGGCCCTGTCCCGAAAGGCGCGTCACCTGCAAATAGCCAGCACCGGCGCCAATGTATGGATCCGAGAAAGAGCACTTCCCATGGGCCTCTTCGAGGCTGCGGTCCGTGATGATGTTGTTCCACACCATCGGCACACCGAGGCCGCCCACTTCGACCGCCTGGCCCGATGGATTGTGCAAGGTGAAGCGCAGGCCGAGGCGTCCGGCTTCCTGCACCCAGCTCCGGGTCACCTGCAGGGGAGTCCCCGGCAGGGTCGGACCGAGGTCGGACGTAGCGAGCCCCATGCCTGCCACCGTCGTGACCGCGGAGCGGGCCTCCCACGAGGCGACGTCGTTCCACGTCGTCTCTCCCACCGTACGGACACGCAAGCTCAGATCGCCCAGGTGGACGTAGCCATCGCCCGTCCGGGCTCCGAGGCGATCGGACGGCGCGAAGTCGAAGGAGAGATCGGCTTTCGGACGCAACGACGTCAACGTTTGCGAGGATTCATCGAGCCGCACACAGAACTCTGCGGTCTCGAGGCCGATCCCCGCGCCCGCCGGACACGATCCGACAACGTTGGTGAGCGGGGCGACTCCAGGGTCGGATGGGGTGCACGTCGCTCCGGGCCCACTGCCTCCAGACCCGTTTGGGCCACCCGCGCCTCCCGTGGACGCGTGTCCGCCCCCGACGCTGGCGCCGCCTGAACCACTCGCGCCGCCCGTCGAGCTGACGCCGCCGCCGACCCCCACACTGGCGCCGCTGCCCCCGCCCGCCGCGCCGTCGTTCTGCCCTCCCGGGGAACAAGCGCCCACGCCCAAGAGGGCCAGGACGCACCCACTTCCCAGACCGATTCGAGCTGGATTCACTCCCGCTTGGTCGCCCGACCTCGAGGTTCCTTGCGAAAAACTCCACCAGCGCCGTGATTCATTTCGGTTAGGTCTCGAGCTCCTGAGTCATCCCCACCGCAATCGCGTCGTCCACACGACGCATCCATGAGTCGTTGCCAGCGCCGGGCTCCGGAAGCGCTCCAATAGATACTCGCTTGGGTGAGGGCACGAATGCAGCACCTGCTCGGCAGGAGCGCTCACGGTGGCGGCGCCCACCGGAGCGCTACTTGGCCAATTCATTGGACACCTGCAAAGCGGACTGGGCACAGGCAGTGCGCGCGCGAGCCAAAGAGGCCGGAAAAGCGGATGGAACGTGCCTTGCTTTGAGCCCCAGGCATGACCGACTCACTGCCCATCCCCCATCCCACTGCAGCCGAGGCATCCCGAGTCTTCGACACGCCTTGCGACTCAGCAATGAGTGCTCCCGAGCGAGCAACCGCCATCACCGTTGACGGCCTCGCAAGCGAGCGGCTCGAGCTTGGAGCGGTCTGGACCGAGCTTGCGACCGGACGCTGGTATGTCAGGGACCACTTCACTACCGAATCGCGGCTGTACCTCGTGGTCGAACGCCAAGATCCCTCCTCGGCACCGCCCGAGATCGACTTGCTCCGAAGAACGCTCCTTGGCGAACAGCAGAAGGTGGTCGCGCTCGAAAGAGAAATGAGTCCGAGCACCATCACGAACCGCCTCAGTTTGACGCTCAGGCTGATGGGGCTCCCGCCGAGACCGGCGCGAGTGCCCGTCCTGCTCGCTGCCTCTGCGGCGGCGGCGCATAGAGGTGCTCGCCTGCCTCGGGCGCGTGTGACGCGATGGGCACCGAGCAGTCACCTCAGCATCATCAGCCTCGAACGCTTTGACGACCATCTGGAGGCGGTGCTCACTCCCGCCGAATGCCACGTCGCTCGGTTGGTCATGGATGGCCACTCACACCGTGAAATAGCGGCCGCCAGGGCGTGCTCCGTCCGGACCGTAGCCAATCAGCTTGGATCGATCTTTCGCAAGCTGAATATCTCCGGGCGGGGGCAGCTCCTAATGCGTGCCGTGAGCGGTGCCGCCTGAGAGTAACTAGTGATGGCTGGCGACAAGAAATACGCCGGAAATGATAGATCGCGCGCTGCTCAGTCTCGCGGGGCTTGGCGTATGAATGCACTGCTGATAACGTCCACCGCCGGCTCGATGACAGCACCGGGGGCCTCGCTGGCTGAAGCGGACGCAACGTATCCGTTGCGTGAGCGCGATTTCTACCTCGGCTTGCTCGAGCTGAGCTTGCACCGGGATCCCGAGCCCCTACTCAGGGGTGCGCTCGAGCTCGTGGTTTCCCTGGTCGACGCTACTCACGGGTACCTCGAGTTCTTCGGCCGAGACACGGGCCAGCCCGGGCAGTGGTACGCCGTAGGATTTCCGGAGGACGCCGTTGACTCAGTTCGCGAGGTGGTTTCCCACGGCATCATTGCAGAGGCCGTCGCTACCGAATGCATGGTCCTGACCTCGTCTGCCTTGCTCGACCCGCGCTTTCGCGACAGGGCCAGCGTGCGCCAGTCGGGAATTCACGCGGTGATTTGCGCTCCGATTGGTTCGGATCCACCCCGCGGCGTCCTCTACTTACAGAGCGCGGTCGCCGACCGCGACACCATGGCCGCGCGCTCCCTCCACGTGGAACGTTTCGCCAAGTACTTGGCTCCGATCGCCGATCACGTGATGCAAAGCCAACGTCACACGGCCACCCGAGAGATCAAGGAGCTCAGAAGCAGCCTGCGCGCCGACGAGCTCCTGGGGAACAGTCCTGCCGTCCTGCGCTTACTGCAGGAAGTGAAAGCGGTTGCCGCGCTCGACGTCAGCGTTCTTCTTTCCGGAGAAACGGGCACCGGAAAGAGTCAACTGGCGCGCTTGATCCATTCGAACAGCAGCCGCGCCGGCGGAGCGTTTCTGGAAGTCAATTGCGCGACGCTCCAGGATCAGCTCTTCGAAAACGAGCTCTTTGGCGCCGTGCCAGGAGCTCACTCGACGGCTGCCAGGCGTGTCGAAGGCAAGGTTGCTGCGGCTGATGGCGGGACGCTGTTCCTAGACGAAGTCGCCGAGCTTTCCCTGACGGCTCAGGCCAAGTTGCTACAGCTGCTGCAGTCCAAGGAGTACTTCCCGCTCGGGGCATCGAGGCCGGTGAAGTCGAATGCCCGCATCCTGGCGGCCTCGAACGTCGACCTAGCCGAGGCAGTAGCCGCAAAACGCCTGAGGCAGGACCTTTTCTTCCGGCTCCAAGTCGTCAGCATCCGGCTGCCTGCACTGAGCGAGCGCACCGAGGACATTTCGCTCCTAGCAAGGCACTTCTGCGACGCCGCGTGCGCGCAGCACCGTCTCCCTGCGCTCTCCCTGTCGACGGCCGCGCTCCGTGCCATCGAAAATGCCGTTTGGCCGGGGAATGTTCGGGAGCTGGCCAACGCCGTCGAAGCGGCCGCTATCCGGGCGACGGCGGAAGCAGCCAGCCAAATTGGTATGGACCACCTGTTCCGCCGGTCCAGCAACGTACCTGCGCCGCCGGCCACGTTTCAGGAGGAAACACGACGGTTCCAGAAGGAGCTTCTGCAGCGAGCACTGTCAGCTTGTGATTGGAACGTCAGTGCAGCAGCACGACAACTCGATCTCACACGCGCCCATGTCTACAACCTGATCAAATCGTTCGGCCTGCAGCGGTGAGCCCCAGCACGTGACCTAACCATCGCGTCACCAAAAAAAACCTATACCCACTCTGCGGCGCACTCTGATACGAAGGCCGAGCCAAGCGGAGGCTAGCGATGCACCTGTCCCCAGATCGAATCAGTGCATCGCCGCGCCCCCCGCGCTCCGATGGATCTGGGGGAGGGGTTCGCGAAGCCAACTGGCAAGTCTCGACGCGATCGCTGTTCGACTACATGGCCGACTGCAGGCGCCTCGTCCTCGACGAGTTCGCCCGCTTCATTCCGCGCGAGAGAGCCGGAAGCTCTCAGCTCTACGAGCTGGTGTACGAGTACCCGCTGCGCGAAGCCAAGGCCCTGCGACCAGCCCTTTGCATCGCAGTGTGCCGAGCCCTGGGGTCGAACCTGGCGGCAGTCTTGCCGTCCGCCGCCGTCCTGGAACTCTATCACAACGCCTTCTTGGTCCACGACGACGTGGAGGATGGCTCTGAAAGACGGCGCTCCGGTCCCACATTGCATCGTTCGCACGGGGTGCCCATTGCGGTGAATGTCGGCGACGCGATGCTCGCGCTCGCACTCGAGCCTCTGCTCGAGAACACACGCGTACTGACGCTCGGCAAGGCGCTGCGCATCCTCGAATGCGTTGCCCGCATGGCTCGCGAATCGGCGGAAGGTCAAGCGCTCGAGCTGGAGATGATCAGGAGCTGCCGGTGGACGCTGTCGGATCGCACCTACTTTCGCATGGTCCACAAGAAAACGAGCCACTATTCCTTCATTGCTCCGATCAGAGTCGGCGCGCTGGCGGCAGGCGCTACCGACCACGAGCTTGCCACACTCACGCGCTTTGCCACTTGGATGGGTGTGGCCTTCCAGATTCAGGACGATCTGCTCAACCTATCCGGCGAAGAATCGAAGGTCGGAAAGGAAATCGATGGAGACCTCTGGGAGGGCAAGCACACGCTGATCCTCGCGCATGCCCTGCGGCAAGCGACCGCCACCGAGCGCCAAACGGCCGAGGATATCCTGCGCAAGAACAGGCCGACCGAGCACGACCAAACCTCGCGCGCGGAGGCCGAGCTCTCCCGCCTTCAGGAGGCTGGGAGACTCACGCCGGAGCTCGCAGCAGAGCTGCGAAGCGTCCTCGGACTCCAGGAGGAGTCGGCGCGGCTGAAGACGACCGAGGATATCGCCTTCTTGAAGGGGCTCGTCGTTCGTCACGGCAGCCTGGACTACGCCCGTCGCACCGCCCTGCGTTGGGCGGGAGGGGCCCGCCGAACCCTAGACGGGATGACGTGGCTACGCCCCTCCGTCCATCGTGACTTCCTCTTTCATCTAACGGATTTCGTCGTCGCCCGCGACAACTGACAGAAGGACCATCGAATGCCCAGGCCAGACTTTCCAATTCCCAAGCACTCGCAAGGGAACAATCTCTTGGAGACTTCGCGCGGCACCGCACTGTTGTCTGCCGCCAACCTGCTCGAGACGCTTTCGCATGCGCGCGATTTGAAGCGACGGGCGCAGGCTGCGTTGGAAGATCGCACGCGGTTCGATGCGAACGACGAGGGGAAGACCCCAAGGGATTTCCTGTTCGACATGTTGCGCTTGAATGCGAGTTACCTGAACGAGCTGGCCAAGCTCGGCTCGCACCACAAGGACCTCGTTCGACGAGCACTCGACAACCTCTATTCATCGACGGCGCGGTCGACGTCTGCAGTCGGCAAGGACCGCGTGCTCAAGTTCGATCTCGACAGGAAGCCAGCCACGTTCGTCGTGCAGAACGACGTCGCCCCGGAAGTAGTTCTGGTCGAGCTCGAGTGGGAGAACGTCCTCACGGCCCACACTCCATCCGCAGACAATCCCTTCGTTTTCGCGATCCCCGGCACCGAACCCTTGCCAGTCGACAGGAAGGACACGGGCAGTCCGCACACCCACTTCTGCAGGATCCCAGTGACATTCGGGGTCCCGACCGCCGTCGAAATGACCCTTCAAGGTAATGGGTTCTTGAAGCGGAGGTACCGCGGCATCCTCACGCTGAGCGTACCCATCGGCGCGGAGCACAAACAGGTCCGACGCATCCCCGTCGAAATCGACATGCGGGACAAGCAGAGCACCGAGGCAGGTCCGGACCGATGAGCCCGCCAGTGGTTCGCTTCACCTCGCCAACGGACAGCGACGCGACGCAGGCGCTCGAAGGCGTTCAGCAAGCTCTCTTGCAGCATCCTATCGCGGCTCAAGCCGCGTTCTCTTGGCTTGCGGCCGAAGGACGACGCTTCGCGCAAACGCCCGAAGGCGCCGCCTGGAAGGAACGCCTGGCTTCGTCGGAGCTGCTCCCGCAGTTACGGCTCGTTTGGGACAGCCTGGGTATGACTGCCTTTCACGAAGGAACGAGCGAGATCTTGCCCACTTTTTTCGTCGAAGGAATCGTGTCCGCCGCCAGCGCCGAGAACATCGAGGCGCTCCTGACGCAAGTGCTGGCTCGGAGGATGTGAACCATGCGGGTTCCTTCGACACAGCAGGCGATCGAGCGCTTCGAGGAGAATGACTCCTTTCTCCACGCCTGTCTGGGGCTGGTCGCCCTCGTTCCCGAGTTCGACCGCTTGCTCGCGACCTTGCTTGGACCGGCAGAGCCCGGACCGGCGGACACCTCGCTCGAGCGAGACCGGGCGGATGAACCGCTGCTCGATGTGGCACTCGGCATGATCGCGCTCCGTCTGCAACTGGGAGTTCAGCTAGACCGCTTGGCGAGCGAGTCCGTACCAATACCGCCGCCCCACGCGAATTTCGAGCCGGACCTTGCGCAGGAGCTCTTGCGATGAAGGCGTCCCCCGAGATGGATCGGCTGATCGGACGCGCCATTGAGCTGGGCGACTACGTTCGTCGGCCCCGCCACCGTCTCGCCGATCTGGGGGGCTACAAGGAGTGGCTGCATTTCTGCATGTGCTCGGAGTCCCTGGACGCCATCATCAACTTCAACATCGGCGATCCCTACGCTGACCACGCATCGGCGGCGCAGCTCACTTGCGCGGTGCGTTCAGGCGGGTGGCACGGCGACATCGATGAGTTCCTGGCCCAGGAGGTCTCGGCCACCCCCGGGCGACACCATGTGCGCCTGGGCGAGAGCTACGTCCGCTTCGAAGGTGATCACTATCGCCTGAAGGCAAAGCTCAGGCGCCGCGCGGTGGAGTTCGACCTCGCCCTTTACCCGCTGGCCATGCCATCGCAGGTCAACAACATCCGACTGGGAAACGAGCCGACGCTGCACTGGTTTCTCGTCCCTCGACTGCTCGCCTTCGGGCGGGTCCAGCTGGACGGTGAGACCATCGAGCTCAACGGGACGCCGGCCTATCACGATCACAACTGGGGTCATTTCGGCTGGGGCGGCGACTTCGCTTGGGTATGGGGCTACGGACACGGCAGCGGCCTGTCGTCCCCTTGGTCCTTTGCGTTCGATCGCTTGAGCAACCGAGCACGAACCGCCGATCTCGAGCGCGGGCTCCTGATCTGGAAGGGACGCGAACGTCATCGCTTGTTCCGCGGACGCGACCTCACGCTGCTCGAGGGGGGGTCCCTGCGACCGCAAGCGCACCTTTGCTTGCCTCGTGGGCTTGGACTTACCCGCCCTGCCCAGCCCAGCGGCGTTCCTGCGCACTTTTCTGGACGCGCTCAGCGCGGGCAAGACGTGATCGAGTTCGAGTTCGAAGCCCAGAACCTCTGCCAGCTCCTGGTTCCGAACGACGACGATCTTGGACTCACCGCCATCAACGAGGCGAGCGGGCGAGTGCACCTCGAGGGGGTACTCGGCTCCGAACCGGTCAGGCTGGACGGTCATGCGATGTTCGAGTTCCTCGGTGACTGACATGGGCGACTTCTTCCGATTCTTGGATGGCGCGCTCCGAACGCTCGCGATCGAGGTACCGCGCGCCCATGGGGAGGTGAGCCGGAACCTTCGGGGACTCCCCGTACTCATCACCGTCGACCGGGTGAGTCGCCAGCTCGAAATGACCGCAGGGGGCCACGATCTCCACGTGCCGCGAGAAGGGGAGGCCCCGCTTCGCCTCTGCACTACCAGAAGCGCCATCGTGGACCTGCTCAACGCACGAACGACTCTGCTGGAATCCGTGCGCAACGACCACTTCTCACTGCAGGGGAAAACGGAGCACCTCGTTCGTCTAGAAGCGGGGCTGTTCGCTTTCGTCCAGGGGGCCGCACGCAGCCAACAGGTCGGGGTTCTTTTGGCCGATTACTTGAATGAACGTCGCGAGATTTCTTTGGACCAGAACGAGATGAGCACGCTTGCGGGAGCATGACCCATGGCAGCAAACAAGAAAAGTACAGGGCTCGAGCCGAACAAGACGGCAACCATCTTCGGCGGCGGGATCAGCGGGCTGAGTGCAGCCCACGAGCTCGTGGAGCGGGGGTTCCGTGTCTACGTGTGGGAGCCTCTCAGCAACGACCGCGATCCCACTGCTGGTTGTGACGTCGGAGGCATGGCGCGCACTCAATGGGGAGCGACACCCTGGCGCGCGCAGCCAAACGAGGGAACTCTCGCGTCGAGGCTTGAGCCCCTCAAGGCGAAGAGTGCCTGGGCGGAGCGCTCGACGCGAGGCATCAGCGACTTGCCGTGGGTCCTGTACCTCGACTCGCAGGCCAAATACGCCGTCACAGCAGCCTTTGGCAAAGAGGCGCTCGCCACCACGAAGGACGAAATCGACGCCGTCGTCGATCAGCTGCTCGACGACCTGTTTAGGCTACCTCCAGACCAGGACGTCTATTGCGAAGTCCAGCGGCGCTTCGCGGCGAGCCCCCAGTCCGCCGTGCAACGGGCCGAGGCGATTCTGAAAGAGCTGAACCTGAGGTTCGATGGCCGCCTCAAGCTCAGCGGCCCGGAGGAGCTTCCCGACTACGCCGAGCTGTCGGTGGTCACGGTTACGCGGAATGGCGCCGAGAGGCAGTTCTACCTCGCTCAACTGGATGGCTTCCCGGACGATGTTCCTTTCGCGAGGGACAATGGTCATGCAGCCGCCAATCCGTTTCCTTCGGCCCGGGACGAGATTGCCTCGGCCAAGGAGGAGGTGCCCGCGCCCGCGGAGGACGCTCGTGAGCAGGCTCCTGCGGTCGGGGCTGCTTCCTGGGTCAAGGGCGACCGTCCCCCGAACAAGGCCGCGGCCGCGGGAGCGATGCAGCGTGCGTTCGACGTGCGGATTACGTTTCGGGTGGCCGAGCGTTGGCTTCCGGGCGAGCACGGCTTCCGGTTCTTCCCGCGCTTCTACTATCACCTCTTCGACACCATGCGGCGCACTCCCATTCTGGAGCAGGTGCCCAAGTCCGAGCTGGCTGTCGCGCAAGAGCGCGCGATGACCGTCAATGCCAACCAGGCGAAATACGTCGAGACGGGGCGGACCGTGTTCGACAACCTGCGCCCAACCGAAATGCAAGCCCTTGCATTCAGCGATGGTGGAAGACCGGCCGTCTTGCCTCGCCGTGCGGCGCGCTCGCTCAAGGACGTTCGACACTGGCTGAGCGTGATTTTCGGCACCAGCGAGATAGGCAAGGATGGCAAGAGAGCCGAGGGTGGGTATGGCCTCACGCATCGCGATACGGCTCTATTCTCCGTCAAGATGCTCCAGTATTTGACCTCATGCGACGCGCGACGCGCGGAGTATGGGCAGATGAGCTGGATCGAGTACCTGGGCGGGGAGAAGGCCTATTCGAAGAACTTCGTGGACCTGGTGAACGACTCGCCGAAGGCGCTCGTCGCGATGGACGCGAAGATGAGCGACGCACGAACCCAAGGCTCGGTCTTCACCCAACTACTCCTCGACAACACGGAGGAAGACGGATTTCGTGACGGGACGCTGAACGGCCCGACGAGCGTGGCCTGGTTCGCCCATTGGCGCCGCTACCTCGAGGCTCAAGGGGTCGAGTTCATTCATGGCGAGCTCGAGGGCTTCACGCGTGCGACGAGCCCGAACGGCGAAGAGGTCATCTGGCCGAAGGTCAAGTGTTTCGAGCCACGCTATCCGGGCGCGATGACCGGCAAGCCACTCCTCGCACCAGGCTACTTCGTGCTCGCCCTGCCGCCGCTCGTCGCCAAGAAGATGGCAAAGTCCTACTGCGACGCGGTGGCGTCCCGATCGGTTGCCGCGAAGGCCAACACAGACCTCGTCCGGCTGAATGATTGGCAGATCGCTCCGGAGGATGAGGTCGACTGGAAGCACGCGGCGATAAAAGCGCCGGATCCCAAAGGGGCGCTCCAGCACATGGCAGGCATTCAGTACTACTTCGATCAGGACGCCTATGGTGTGGACGGGCACTACTACCTGCCGCTGTCGCGCTGGGGCCTGAGCGCCATCTCGCAGGCTCGCTTCTGGCAGGAGAAGGCGGACTGGGAACACGGGTACCGCGGAGTCGTCTCCGTGTGTCTGGCCAAGTTCAACAGCACCTTCTCAGCGGACGCAAAACCTGACGATAAGGAGGAGAAAGGCCAATCCGCCTGGGCGTCGACCAAGCCAGAGCTCGCGAGGCTAGCGTGGCTCCAAGTGGCGGGCGCCATGTCCGCTGACCATCCCTGGGTCGTGCCAGGGCCGACCTACTGGCACGTCGATACGACCCTGATCTTCGGCTCGGACGCCGGCAATCCAGGGATTGTTCGCAACCAGTCCCCGCTCCTCATCAACGTGCCAGGGCATTGGGAACAGCGACCTGGCGCAGCCGTTGCTCCGCATCATCTGGGCTGGATTGTCGACCCGCGCCCCGGCTACGACGTGACCGATGGCATCGTGCTTGCTGGCAACTACATGCAGACTTTCACCCGGCTCACCACGATGGAAGGCGCCAATGAGTCGGCCCGCCACGCCGTGAATGCGATTCTACGCGACTTCGGAAAGCCGCGGGTCGCTGCTCAGGGAAGCACAGGTGAGCCCGATGACTATGTGGCGTTGCAGCCGTGCGAAATCTGGCCGCTCGAAGAGCGAGAGATCCCCGACTTCGACTTCCTCAAGGAGCTCGATCAACTGCTCTACGCACGCGGACTCGACCACTTCCTGGAGATCCTGGACATTCCGGAGCTCTCCAGCTCACTGCTCCGCGGCAGCAACCCCTCACGCAACGATCCCGAGGACCCCCTCGCGATCCTGGGCCAGCTCGACGCTCTCGTGAAGACCTACAGTGCGCCGCTAGTCGACTTCATTCGCGAACAAACCAAACCGAAGGACGCGTCCGGCGACGTCGCCGCTGAGAGAAAGGCAACCGATGGAAAACAGGCCCCCTAGTCCTCCTTCCCCTGACACTGACGGCAGGAAGCCTTGGCTCCAGACTGGAGAAGGCCCCCGCGACTCGGGAGCTCCGCCTTCAGACTCTCCCCCCTCTGGCAAGCGCAAAGGTACGGTGCGCGATCCGAGAGAGCGGCGCTTCCAGACCTTCGCTCTGGACGACCCGCGCCCCAAAGCACACCTGGATCTCTTGGCGCTGAACCAGCGGCTCCTGAAAGCGCGCAAAGCTCCCAAGTCGGCCCCCGCGGACGAAACGTCGCTGACTGATGCCCACTACCGCTACACCAAGGCCCCCTCGGTCATCAACGAGAACCTCGGCTACGGCGAACAGGTCGAGGAGGTGTTCTGGCGCTGCGACGGCGACCAACTCGTCGAAGTCCGCCGCGTCAGTCGACTCACGCGAACGGGCCGCCAGGTTCTGCCCCAGCATACCGGCGCCGCAAACTCGGACGAGGGACTCACCAGCAGAAGCCAGTTGGGGCCAAAGACTCGAGCCAGGACGACGGCTAAATGACGCCCGGCACCAGCGCCTGACTGACGACGTCTGGTGCAGCGACGCCGAGCGCGAGGAGCTCCCGCTCGGCCACAGCGCGTCGATCCTCCTGCCCTTCTAAGGTCGCCCCCACGTAGCGCGACGCAGAGGCGTAGTGTTCCATCCCGCACGCGCCAAACCGCCCTGCGCTCCGTTCCAGGAGCTTGATCGCTTCCCCGCGGCTTCCATTCAGGCCGGCAACGCCCGCTCGGATGATACCTGCCCAGGCGGAGGCACAAGCGAGAGCGCTCTTGTCGAGGTGTGCGGCCTCCTTGCGCGCGACGGTCAAGAGGCGATCGCGCAAGCGCCCGCTCGCGTGCGGTGCTGCGGCGAGGGCCGCGCGCGCGCGCGTCTGACGCAAGTCTTCCCCGATGCAGGATAGCGCGAGGAACTGATTGGCTTCGATTGCGCGCCAATTCTCGTCGACGTAGGTCCAAGCCTCCATGCCGCTTCCTTGGAGGAGCGCGCTGTTCACCTTCGTGATCAGGTAGTGAAAGTGCTGCGAAGAAAAGCCGGGCGGAGCGAGCGACAGAACCCGTTCTGCCCACTGCGTGCATTCCTGATGACGCCCAGTCCAGAGCCAGCTCAGGGTCGCGTTGCCCGCAGCGCAGGTCGCAACCAGGTAGTCATCCCCGCGGGCCTGCGCGTCCTCCAGCGCGCGGTCCAAGAGTTGCGCTTGCTCGCGCAAGCGGCCCAGGAAGGCCAACGCCGAAAGGCGGAAGGCGAAGTTGCTAGCGATGATGACGGTCTTCTCGGTGGCCAGTCGTCGCATCCCCACCACTGCGATCTCGAGGTTCGCCACGGCTTGGCCAAACTCGCCGCGGAAGTAGTCGGTGATGCCTCGGCATTGGAGCAGGGTGGCGGTTCGATAGGGACTGGGGTGTGACTCGCTCAGCCGCTGCATTGCGGCGAGATGACGATCTGCAGCTCTTTGGGGCACATTTCCGGCGAGGGCAGCCCAAGCAACGGACTCCGCCGCGAGGCCATTGACGAGCAGGTCTGGGTCGTCGCACGAGAGCGCTTCCCGAAGCAGTCGACTGCCAAAGGCAAAGCTATAGGTGTGCTCCGTCATCGCGTACACCTGCATGAGCAGCAACAGCACGCCGAGACGATCGGCAACGATAGCGCCTTTCGATTCTTTCCCTTGTTTGGCGTCGAGGCCGCGCCACCAGATGTGGACCCGGTTGATGGCCGCGTTCATGAGGGCATCGCGGGCCGTCTTGGGCATCTGAATGCCGAGCGGCCCGACTACGGACGCGAGTGCGCGCCTGGCGTCCTCCCGCTGCCAACTCTTCAAGTACTGCTCGGCGGCCCCTCGGCGCAGGCGCAGACTTCGTTCGGGCGGCAGCCCTGCCTCCTCCGCAAGCCCGGCCGCGTGCTCGAAGACCCGACCCGCTTCCGGTCCACGACCGGCCGCGGCGAGCGCCCCACCCAACAGTTCCCGGAGCTCGACGTCGTCAACGCCAAGCCCACCGAGCTCGAGCGCTCGGGAGTACCAGCGTGCTGCGCTATCGAACGCAAAAACCGCCTCGGCCTGCCGTGCGGCTGGGAGCAGGTGTTTCCTCACGTCTTCGAAGTCGCCGGCTGCGTCGAGGTGTTCGACCACGCGCGAATAGTTGGGCTGTGGTCCGCTCAATACGGCGGCGGCAATTGCGCTGTGGTGCTTTCGCCGCGTTGCCTCATCGAGGCTGCGCAGCACTGCATCGCGGAGACAATGATGATAGATGTCCAGTGCCATCGCATCGGACGCTTGCGTGCTGCGTAGCAGATGGTCGGCTTCGAGGTCGTAGAAGAGCGAGCGCTCGCTCGAAGCTATCCCTGCTGCCTGCAGCACGAGCTCAGGACGTATGGGCGCCCCGGCAACGCAGACGACCTCGACCAGTCGCCTGCTGGTTTGGCTCAGCGTCGAAATCCGGTGCGCGAGGAAATCCACGGGCGCGCGATCCTGACTCAGCGCCTGAGGCAAAGCGTCCACTACGGCTCGGGCAACCTCGTGAACGAAAAACGGGATGCCACGAGCCTGCTCGAGCAGCGACGAGAGCCGCCCATCCTCCCGGTGCGGAGACGAACCGGCAACTCCCTCAATCAATGCGAGAGCGTCGCTGGAGGACAGCGGTGAGAGTGCAATATCGACCACCCTCGCGGCACCTTGCACAAGGTCCGCGTGGAGCGGACGTACCGGCGTTCCATCCCAAGCGTCGGACCGCAAGGACACGATGAGTAGCAGCGGGAGCGTGTCCGTCCCGCGGACGAGGTCGTGGAGGAACCGGAGGCTGTCCTCGTCCGCCCATTGCAGATCGTCCAACCAGATGACGAGTGGTGTGCTGTCGCCGATCGTGCGGAAGATCTCGCGCAAACTGCGAGCTCCGCGCGTCCATGTGTCGGCATCGCTGTCAGGGGAGGCGCTGGCCAATGATTCGTCGCTACGACCAAGCACCGGGAACATCGGCGCGAGACTGCGGAAGTGCTCAGAGCAGCGAGTGACCAACTCCTCGCTGCCGCCGTGCCGGAAGGACTGACTCAAGTCGTCGATCATCCCGTCAAGCGCGTTGAACGGCACCGACTCGAACGGGTGACAGCGACCGCTGAGCACCGTGCAACCAGTGCGTGCAGCAGACTCGACGAAGTGCCGCACGAGCTCCGTCTTTCCGATGCCGGACGGCCCATGAACGTAGGCTGTTACCATTCGGCCACTCTGCACGTCGTCCAGCGCGCGACGAAGGTCAGCCATCTCTCGCTCGCGGCCCACGAGAAATCGATGGGGCTCGGACGCCGCCGTGCGGGGTAACGCTGCACTCGCCTCGGAGAAGCGAGCCAAGATCTCTGCGCCGTTCGGACGCAACGCAGGATCCAGGTCGAGCATCCGCGTAACGAGCTCGTCGAGTACCGGGGGGAACTCCGGAACCACGTCCCGAATGCGCGCACGCGGGGTCGGGCCTTTCGTGCGCCACAAAGAGTGCCGCGGCTCGAACGGCAGCCTGCCAGTGGCGGCCTCGTAGATCGTGGCTCCAAACGCGTACCAGTCCGCGGAAGCGTCGAGCGCGGCCCCCAGTGCTTGCTCCGGCGGCATGTATCCGACCGTCCCGCTGAGCTGCGAGGTCGCGACGGTCGCATCGGCGTCTGGGCGAAACGGCGCACTGAGTCCGAAGTCCAGCAATGCCACCCGCCCTTCACGGCTGACCAACACGTTTGCGGGTTTGACGTCGCGATGAAGCCGACGCGCGAGATGGATCGCGCGAATCGCCGACGCGAGCTGCGCGCCCGCCGCAGTCAGCGATGCAAGTCCATCCTGTCCTCGCTCCCTGACGTACGAGACCAGGTCGCTCCCTTCGACGAGCTCCATGGTAAAGAAGCAGCCGCGAGGAGTGACGAACAGCTCGTAGAGCCGGACCAAGTTCGGATGGCTGATGTTGGCAACCGCGCGAAACTCTGCTTTCAGCTGATAGAGCTGCTCGGCGTTGACTTCGTTCAACGTCTTGAGGGCGACGCGCGTTCCGAGCTTCTCATCGAACACGCTGTAGACCGTCCCCATGCCGCCCGCACCGTGCGGAGCGAGGAGCCGGAACCGCGACGGCAAGTCTGCCAGCACGCCGCCGCTGGGGATGGGTTCGGGTCCAGTCGCAGCGGGCGGTCCGGCATCGGCTTCCTGACCGGCCTCCTCGAGCTCGAGCCCGATCCCCCCACGTTCCTCGGCCCCCGACATCGACCTGAGCCGGTATCTATCATGCGCAGGTTTCCTAGCGGCGCTTTCGATGGCGCCTTCTGTCCATGGTCAATTGTTTAGCAATTCAGCGCATTTGGCGGCGGGGGCGCCCGGTGGGACGTCGCACGTCGATGGCTAGCGCCGCGGCAGCGAGTGAAACTCCAAGCCGTCCAGACAGATAGGGTGAGCGCATTGGGAGGGGTCCGGCGTGCCGCCCTCGAGCAGCACGACCGCCCACGCCGCATGCCTGGGCGGAGCGACCTCGGCAAATGAATGACCATGGCGCGAGCGGGGTTACTCGGCCCGCGACATGGCCCACGGCTGCGAATACCACGGAGCAAGGAGGCCTTCACGACAGCGGATTGAGCCGATCCGCAAGTCTCCGTCGCGCCCGAATGTGTGCGCCAATCCGCCGGATCCTGAGCATCTCCTCGGGATCGAGAGGGCCCCGACGAAGGGCTTCTAGCGCAGAGGTCAGCTCTTCGTCATTCTTGGGTCCGCAGATTGCAACGTCCACGCACGCTTGCGACAGGGCGAAGCGGTAGCAGTCTTCAGCAGGAGGACAGGCTTCTCCGGGGGGCATACGAGTGGGGTCGAGGAGCTGCCCCCAGGCCGTGTTCGTGAAGGAAACGATTCCCGGTCGATCCTCCCGAGGCAGACTGGGGAAGATGTCCTGCTCCGCTCCCGGGTGGACCGCGTTGTACCGCACGTGAAAGACGTCGACGGATGTGCCTTGGCACATTTCGGCGACGAGGGGCCGGTGGTGCGTCGAAAGCCCGAGGTGCCGGAAGAGCCCTCTCGCGCGCATTTCCTCGACGGACCTGAGAATGCTCTCTGACGGAGCGCTATCATACCATCCGAGGAGCAGCACATCCGCGCTCTCGACACCGAGGACTTTCAAGCCCTTCTCGACACTCTTCTGCACCAAGAAGGGAAGCCGAACGTAGCACTGGACGACAACCGTCAGCTCGGCCCGATGTCGGGGAGTGAGCTCACGAATCGCCTGCGCCATGCCCTCGGTGCGAACGGAACCCCAGAAGAAGTAGTTCACTCCGTTATCGAAGGCGCGCAGACAGCTCTCTCGAGAAACCCCGAACGAAGAACCCAGCCCCAAGCGACCCACCTCGAGGCCGGTTCGCCCAAGGGCTCTCGAGACGGACCAGTCGACGGAAGCTGTCACTTTCCGCCCTCCGGGGACTGCTCTCCATCCCCTCCGGCCGATAGTAGTGGCCGAACCTTGGGCAGGCCGAACAGCTCGAAGAGCGAGAGAACCGCGAGGAAGAACACCCGCCCAGGAGAAAAGAGAACGCGCCACAGCCACCCGCGGGATGACGCGACGCTCGATGCAGCGGGGGAGGGCTTGGGAAGGTCGAGAGGGGACACGCGACCTTGGACACTGAACTTTCGGAGAAGTTCCAAAGGGGCCTGGTCAGACCTGCGCGCAGGCCTTGTCTCGACGTGACGGTCCGCCTCAAACTGACCCATGTTCAGTTCCGATCCGGAAGTGGCCAAGCGGCAGATGCTCGCCGTCGTCTTCATGTTGACGGCCTTCGGGCACGTGGACGGCAAGTTCGGGCTGGCCGAGAAGCGCTTCGTTCAAGAGAAGATCGCGGGGCTGGTCGACAAGCACATGCAGGCCGTGGTTCCCGATCCGCTGGCGCGCCACGCGCAGACCGATCGGGTCACGGCGCAGTTTCAGCGCGCCGCAGCCGCCATCGACCGGGAGATCGTCGGACTGTTCAGCGAGTCGGTGGCCGAGGGCGAGAGCCAGGAGCAGTTCATCTACGCCAAGATCACGCTGCGCTGCTACGAGCTCTTGCATCCGTTCGACGAGGCCACCCAACAGGATCTGTTCGGAATCGTCGACGACTTCATCCTGGCCGACGGCGTCGCTCATCCGAGCGAAGAGAAGCTCCGAACCGACCTCGAGCGCCTCCTGGCCCAGCCGATCGAGATCACCGAGTTCGAGGTGATCGAGGACGAGGCCACACACTCGGTTGAGCTCCTGCAGGAGCAGTTGCTGGTCCCGCGCGTGGACGATCACCCATTTTTCACACGGCTG
>Ga0315912_10000621_pt1 | contig 59068 bp, 52 predicted proteins | sample VfabasoilMG_FD_204469 | JGI IMG/M metagenome (GOLD analysis project Ga0315912, IMG submission 204469) | Garden soil microbial communities collected in Santa Monica, California, United States - V. faba soil | ecosystem: Environmental > Terrestrial > Soil > Garden | place: USA: California...
ACTGCACGCAGGCGCGCGTCATCGGCAGCGGGATGAACTCCTGCACCTGCTCCGGGGAGTAGTTGCGCTCGAGCAGCTTCTCGAACAGCACCAGCGCGTCCTCGAGGCTCGTGCCCGGGTGCCCGACGATGAAGTAGTTGACCAGGTGCTGGTCCTTGCCCGCGCTGCGGCACTCCTCCTTGTACTCGGCCTCGTACTGCTCGTAGACGCCGAAGCGCGGCTTGTTCATCGCCACCAGCGTCGCGTCGCTGCCGTGCTCGGGCGCGAGCTTCATGCGCCCGGGCACGTGGTGCGCGACGAGGTCGTGGTGCAGGGGCAAGAGCTTGCCGTCGCGGCCGCGCAGCATGTCGTAGCGGATGCCGCTCGAGACGTAGGCGTGCTTGACGCCCTTCGTCCCGCGCACCAGGCCGAGCAGGCGCCGGTAACCTTCGGTGGTCTTGTCCAGGCGCAGCGCCGGGCAGGGGTCGGGCGTCAGGCAGTCGCGGCCGAGGCAGGGCTCGCCCTTCTCGAGCAGCTTGCACCCCAGGCCCCACATGTTCGCGGTCGGCCCGCCCACATCGGTGATCGTGCCGCGGAAGTCGTGGCTCGCGCCGAGCGCGGCGGCCTCCTTGAGCACCGACTCCTCGCTGCGGCTCTGGATCGTGCGCCCCTGGTGGAACGTGATCGAGCAGAACGAGCAGTCGGCCATGCAGCCGCGGTGCGTGTTGATCGACCAGCGCACGGGCTCGAGTGCGGCGATGCCGCCCGCCCCGTCGTGGTCGGGGTGCGAGGCGCGCTGGAACGGCAGGTCGTAGAACGAGTCGACCTCGGCCTGCGAGGCCGGCGCGAGCGGCGGATGCTGCAGCACGACGCGCGCGCCGTGCGGCTGCGCCAGCACGCGCGAGCTCGGGCTGTTCTCCTCGCGCACGGCGTGGAAGAGCTCGATCAGCTTCTCCGCATCGGCTGCCAGCTCGTCGAAGCTCGGAACGGCTCGCGCGCCGGCGGGCACCGCTTCCGGCTTGACCAGCTCGCAGGTCCCGCGCATCCCGGAGAGCGATTCGCCGCGCTCGATGCGCTGCGCGACCTCCAGCGCCGCGCGCTCTCCCATCCCCCACACGAGCAGGTCGGCCTTCGAGTCGACCAGCATCGAGCGGCGCATCTTCTCCTCCCAGTAGTCCCAGTAGGCGAGCCGCCGCGGCCCGGCTTCGAGGCCGCCGATCACGACCGGCAGGCCGGGGAAGTGGTGCCGCGCCAGTGCGGTATAGGCGATCGTCGCGCGGTTCGGCCGGCCGATGCCGCCGCCCGGCCGGTAGACATCGATGCTGCGCTTGCGCTTCGATGCCGTGTAGTTCGTGACCATCGAGTCGATGGTCCCGGCCGTGACGCCTACGAACAGCCGCGGAGCGGGCAGGCGCTTCCAGCCCGAACCGTCGGGCTCGAGGTCCGGACAATCGAGCATCCCGACGCGGTAGCCGTGCGACTCGAGGTAGCGGCCGATCACCGCGTGCCCGAACGAGGGGTGGTCGACGTAGCCGTCGCCGGTGACGATCAAGACGTCGAGCTCGTCCCAGCCCAGGGCCTGCATCTGCGCGCGCGTGCGCGGCAGGAAATCAGCGGGTGAGCGGTTGGGCTGCATGGGGCGACTGCCCCCGGACTCAGATCTTGCCGTGCCGGCGACGCTGGCGGCGGTTGGTCTTGCGGCCGCCCTTGGTCTTCTGGCGCGTCATGTAGCCGGTCTGCTTCTTGTGCTTGGCCGAGGAGCTGCGGATGTTTGTGTGCATGTGGGGCGAAGAGTCTATCCGCTGCTCCCGCGGGAAAGCCAGCCCGGCCTACTTCTCGAGCAGGCGCTGGAGGATCGCGCGCACGGCCGGCGAGCCTTCCTTGGAGAGCCAGTTCTGCGCCTCTGTGCGCTCTTCGGGCGTCAGCGTCCGCTCGCCGAGGACCTTGGCGATCTCGCGCCGGCCGAAGCAGTCGCCGGGGAGCTGCGGGATCATCGCGAGCAATTCCTGCGTCGATCGCGGGCGAAAGCGTTCCGCGAGCTTCTCGACCGTCCCGCCGACGTAGCCGAGTCCTTCGAGGATCTTCTGCATCGCCGGGGAGACCGAGCCCGTCGCCCCGGTGAGTCCTTCCCGCAACCGGCGGCCGCCGAGCTGCTCCAGCGCCTGCTCGCGCGCAGCCTGTCTGCCGATGAGATCGTGGCGCGCCTCGGGATCGCGGGCCAGGTCGTAGAGCTGGCTCTTCAAGGCGAAGTCGCAGTTGCCGGTCTGGCTGGCGAGGATCAGCTGGAACGAGTCCTGGTCGATCAGCGAGTCGTTGTAACGCGAGTGCGAGAAGACCGCCGGGCGCAGGAAGGTCTTGTCCTTCGGATCCTGCAACATCGGCAGCAGGCTCTGGCCCTGGTGCTGCTCGCGACGTTTGATCCCCGCGAGTTCCAGCAGCGTCGGCGCGATGTCCACGTTTTCGACCCAGCCCGCGACGCGCGCGGCGGGGATTCCGGGGGCGTGCACGATCAGCGGCACGTGGATCAGCTCGGTGTTGACGTGGGCGCCGTGCGTCATCAGCAGCGTATTGAAGAGCGTTGCGGGCTCGCCTCGGTCGGCCGCCGCCTTGCGCGTGCCGTTGAAGAACTGCTCGCGCGTGAAGAGACCCTCGCCGTGGTCGGCGCAGAGCACGAACAGCGTGTCCTCCCACATCCCGAGCTGCTTGAGCGCGTCGAGGATCTCGCCGATGCGCCGGTCCTCGTAGCGCACGTCATCGTCGTAGGCGCCGTCCTCTTCCTGCATGCGCTCGAGGCTCGCGTCGCGGTCGACGAGCTTCAGGCGAGTTGAGAGCTCGTCGTAGTACTGCATGCGTTCGGCGCTGAAGCCCTCGCGCACGTCGCGGTAGTTGCGCCACTCCTTCTCGGGCTGCGGGCGGTAGGCGCTGTGGCCTCCTTCCATCAGCTCGTCGTGCACCTCGTTGAGGTGGATCCAGGCGAAGCTGCGCTCGTCCTTGTGCGCCCGCAGCCAATCCAGGATCTCCGTGTTCGGCCCGTACGGATGGAGCTGGCCCTCGAAGGTCGCGAAGCCGCGGTCGAAGCCGCATTCCTGGTTGAGGATGTTGTTGCAGACGAATCCGCCCGTCGCCCAGCCGGCCTTCTGGAAGGATTCGGCCAGCGTCTCCTTCTCGGGCGGGATGTGCATCAGCTCCTCCGCCACGTAGCAGCCCGACATCATCGAGACCATGCTCGGCGAAGTCCACGAGGCCTGCGAGACGCAGCGCTCGAAGAGCACCGATTCCGCCGCGAGCGCGTCGATCTTGGGTGTCAGCTTGCGTGGGTAGCCGTAGCAGCCGAGCCGGTCGGCGCGCTGCGTGTCGATCGAGAGCAGCACGACGTGCCGGATCGCCCTTGGCTGCGGCTTGGGGCAGCCAGTCAGCACCAGCAGCGCCGCGAGCCCGATCCAGCGAAGTGTGCGCATCGCCGGAAGTCTATCCCAAGCCTCAGCCCCCGCCCGATCCCCCACCGCTCGGCCCGACCATCTTCGAGGGCACGACGGCCTTCTGGAACTGCAGCGCGGTCATCAGCCCGAGCGACACCACCGCCGCCTCGAGCGTCGTCCCCTCGTGAAAGGCCTTCTTGGCCGCCTTGGCCGCGTTGTCGTAGCCGATGTGGCGGTTGAGCGCGGTGACGAGCATCAGCGACTGGCGCATCAAGGCATCGACGCGCTTCTCGTCCAGCTCGAGACCGTCGATGCAGTTCGAGCGGAACGAGTCGCAGGCATCCGCGAGCAGGCGGATCGACTGCAGCAGGTTGTGGATCATCACCGGTTTGAAGACGTTGAGCTCGAAGTTGCCCTGCGAGCCCGCGAAGGCGATCGCGCTGTGGTTGCCGAAGACCTGCACGCAGACCATCGTCAACGCCTCGCACTGCGTCGGGTTGACCTTGCCGGGCATGATCGAGCTGCCGGGCTCGTTCTCGGGCAGCTTGAGCTCGCCGATGCCGCAGCGCGGACCCGAGCCGAGCCAGCGCACGTCGTTCCCGATCTTCATCAGCGCCATCGCCGCGCTCTGGATCGTGCCCGAGAGGAACACCAGCGCGTCGTGCGCGGCGAGCGCGGAGAACTTGTTCGGCGCGCTCTTGAAGTCCAGGCCCGTCTCGCCCGCGATCTTCTTGGCTACCAGTCCGGCGTACTTCGGGTGCGTGTTCAGCCCCGTGCCGACGGCCGTGCCGCCCAGCGCGAGCTCGTGCACCGCGGGCAGCGCGGACTTGATCGCGCGCTGCGCGTCGCGCAGCTGCTGCACGTAGCCCGAGAACTCCTGCCCGACGGTCAGCGGCGTCGCATCCTGCAGGTGCGTGCGACCGATCTTGACCACGCTCTTCCACTGCTTCGACTTGGCGTCGAGCGCGTTCTCGAGCAGGTGCAGCGAGGGCAAGAGGCTCTTGACGGTCTCCTCCGCCGCCGCGATGTGCATCGCCGTCGGGAAGGCGTCATTGGAGCTCTGCGAACGGTTGACGTGGTCGTTGGGGTGGATCGGCTTCTTCGAACCGAGCGTTCCGCCGAGCATCTCGATCGCGCGGTTCGAGATCACCTCGTTGGCGTTCATGTTCGTCTGCGTGCCCGAGCCCGTCTGCCACACGACCAGCGGGAACTGCTCGTCCCACTTGCCGCCGATCACCTCGTCGCAGGCCGAGAGCAGCGCCTGCTGCTCCTTCTTCGAGAGCATCTCGAGCTCGCCCAGCTCCTGGTTGGCGAGCGCGGCGCACTTCTTGACGATCCCCAGCGCGCGGATCATGGCGCGCGGGAAGGTCTGGCCGCCGATGCGGAAGTTCTCCTTCGAGCGCTGCGTCTGCGCGCCCCAGTAGGCCTCGGCGGGCACCGCGATCGGGCCGAAGGAATCGCTCTCGGTGCGCGTGGCGCTCTCGAGATCGGGCGAGTACTTCGTGCGGGGCGTCGGGCTGCTCATGGCGGCGATCCTGCGGTTCGGCGTGCGCGAAAGTTCGGGTCGAACAGGATAGGCAGCGCGCGGGCCGCGCTCAATGCGGACAGCGCCAACTCTCGCCGCAAGCGCGCAGCTCGGCCCAGACAGGATCGCTCGCGGGCTTGGGCGAGAGCAGGAAGAGCAGCGCGTCGCGTCCGGAGAGCGGGCAGCGCTGCAGGCGCACTTCGACGTGCAGCACGAGCTCCTGCCCCGTCACGAACGGGTCGTAGCTCGACACGTCGCCGGAGAGCATCCGCTCCGCAGCCGATCCCGTCGCCGCGAGATCGGCGCGGAAGCGCTGCGGATCGAACGTGTACTTGTCCTTGCCCACCGCCGTCGCGAGGCCGCGGAAGTACTGCGCCAGATCCGCGGAGAGCGTCGGACCGTCGAGAGCGGGCGCGTCCGTGAGCCACCAGACGAAGGCGTAGCTCCAGTAGTCCGGCGCGTCGGCCTTGAAGAAGCCGGGCATGAAGCGCAGCTCCTCGACCCCGTGGTACGGCAGCATGGGCGCGAAATCGAGCGGGAACGGGATCGTCTCGTGCTTCCACCCGGCGGGGATGGGCCACTCGAAGTTGGTCGTCTCGGGCGGATTGACTCTCTGACTCTCGGGCACGGCCGCAGGTTTTCGCAGTACGAGCCACAGCCCCACCGCGGCGAGCACCACCACGACCCAGACCAGGTGACCCGGCCCGCGCGCGACCGGACGATTGCTCTCGCTCTGCATCGAAGCGCTCTACAGGAGTTTCATGTCGCGCATCAGCTGCACGTCCGCCTGGATCGCGCCGGCGGTCTTGTGCATCTGCGTTCGCGCGTCGTTGTCGAGCGGCAGCTCGACGATCTTCTCGACGCCGTTCTTGCCCAGGATCGCGGGCACGCCCATGTAGATGCCCTCGAAGCCGTACTGGCCGTTCAGGAGGCAGGCGCAGGGCAGGAGCCGCTTCTGGTCGTTCAGGATCGAGGCCGCCATCGCCACGCTCGCGCTCGCCGGCGCGTACCAGGCGCTGCCGGTCTTGAGCAGGTTGACGATCTCTGCGCCGCCTGTGCGCGTGCGCTGGGCCATCTTCTCGATCGAGGCCTTGTCGACGAGATCCTTCAGGGTCACGCCGTTGGCCGTGCAGTACTGCGGGATCGGCACCATCGAGTCGCCGTGCGCGCCGAGCACCATCGCCTTGACGTCGACTACCGAGCTCTTGGTCGCCTCGGCGATGAACCAGGAGAAGCGCGCGCTGTCGAGCACGCCCGCCATGCCCATCACGCGCTGGCCGGGGAAGCCCGTCTTCACGCGCGCGAGGTGCACCATCGAGTCGAGCGGGTTCGTGACCACGATCACGAAGGCCTCGGGCGAGAGGTTGCGCACGTATTCGGAGACCGCGACGATCACCTTGGCGTTGATCGAAAGCAGGTCCGAGCGGCTCATGCCCGGCTTGCGCGCGACGCCCGCGGTCACGATGAAGAGATCGGAGTTGGCCGTGTCCTTGGGGTCGTTCGTGCCCACGACACGCGCGCCCAGGCCCTCGACCGCGGCCGCCTGGTTGAGATCGAGCGCGATGCCCTGCGGGCGGCCCTCGAGGATGTCGATCAGCACGATCTCGTTGCCGAGCGACTTCTGGGCGCAGAGCTGCGCGCAGGTCGAGCCGACGTAGCCGGCGCCGACGACGGTGATCTTGCGCTGCGTGATGGCGGTGCTCATGCGGCGCGTGAGGGTATCCGCTCGCGCGGCGACCTCCAAGAAGCCCTCAGGGTGCGAGTTCGCGCACCTCGGCGGCGTGCAGCACGTAGCGATAGAGCGGCAGGCGCACGTAGAGCGGGCCGCAGGCGCGCGCATCGGGCAGCTCGACGTGCAGCGTGTTGTGCCCGGCGGGAACCCAGATCGGGACGACGCGCGCACGCGCGGGCTCGGTGCTCTCCGGGGTGGAATAGAACAGCACCAGGTCCTGCGGCCTCGGGGTGCTCAACTCGAGGCGCAGCCAGGCGCGACCGCCCGTCGTGGGCGCGAACTCGGCGATGCGCAGCATGTCCTTGGCCGTGCTGCCGAGCACGACCAGACCCTCGTTCGAACGGTGCACCTCGACGCGGCCGGTGCCGAAAGCAGGTGTCGGCTGCTGCTGCGGCTCGAGCCGCCAGAGCACCTTGCTAGCGGCCTCGAAGCGCGGCGCGAGCGCCTGCTGCAAGTTCTGGAAGTGCGCGGGCCGAGCGAGCAGCGCGTCTTGGCTCGCGGGCAAGCTCTCGCGCAGTGCGCGCATTTCCGCGTCCCCCAGCGGCTGGAAGAGCCCCTCTCCGCCGGCGAGCAAGCTGGTGCGGCGAACTTCTCCCGCGAGGACGAGCTGGGACACCACCAACACGCCGACCAACGGCGTCAACCACGTCGCCCGCGCGCTGCGGAGCAGGTCCGAGAGCGCCACGAGCACGAACACGACGACGGTCGGGATCAGCATGGCGTGGTAGTGCTGATCGACCTGGGTCTTGAGCAGCGCGTATCCGGGCGCGGTCAGGACGAACATACAAGCGAGGACGGCGAGCAGGCGATCGCCGTCCGTCAGCTCACGGCCCGCACGCCGCGCGATCAGCGCGCGTACGACGCGTCCGAGGCACCACAGCGTCGCGAGCAAGTAGACGACGTACAACGCCGGCGAGAGCGCGCTCGCCAACGCGCCGAGCGACGTATCGTCCAAGAGGTTCGTGCGGGCGGGCCCGAGGAACCGCGGCAGCTCGGTGGCGCTCGTCAATCCGAATGGCATGCCCCAGTGGCTGACGAGCCCGGACCAGAAGCCCGGAGCGTGCGCAGGGCCAACTTCGCGCAGGTGCAGGAACGAGCGCACGTCGTCGAAGTCCGTCGAGCACTCGAACACGAACCAGGGCAGGAACACGAGCAGCACGACGCACGTCGCCCAGCCGAGGTCGCGCACGGGCGGCCGCACGGGCAGGAGCATGCAGGCGAGCACGAGCCCGGGTCCGAGGAACAGGACACTGGGATGCACCTGGAACGCGACTGCGAAAAGCGCCACAGCCCACAGGAACCGGCTGCGCGAATAAGCGCGCGCGGAACTCAGGATCAGGCCGTAGAGCGGCAGGGCGAACGGAAGGATCAGATCGGGTGCCCACAACCGGCGCGCGAAGATGCTCCCGATCGGAAGCGCGGCGAAGAGGGCCACGGCGAGGACCGCGCAGCGCATGCCAAACGCACGCCGCAACAAGAAGCCGAGCACCGCGAGCGCACCCAGGTTGAGCAGCATCACCCAGCCCGTGACGAGCACCGGATCGTGGGTCAGCGCCACGACGGGGGCGAGCAGAAACTGGAACCAGGGCCCCGTCACGAGCCCGTTCGAGGCTGTCAGACCGTGGGTCCACTGGCCCTGTTCGAGGAGCTCGCGCGTGCTGAGCAGGGCCAGGCGCTCGTCGCCCCGGAACTCGACCCATTCCGGGAACGCGCAGCGCAGGCCGACCGCGACGAGCAGCAGCAGCCAGGCCCCGTAGCGCTCCGCCTGGGAGCGGAAGTCGTCCGGGGAGGCGAGCGGCGGACTCATCGAGCGTCGGCCTCAGCCTACTCGATGCCAGGGCGCGGACGTGCGCTCAGGCGCTCACCAGCCCCATCGCGCGCGTGATCGCCGCGCCCATCTCGCGCGTGCCGACCGCGCTGCGGTCGTTGCGATCGGGCTTCATGTCGTAGGTGACGTACTTGCCCTCGCGGATCACGTGCGCCACTGCGGCCTCGAGGCGCTGCGCGGCCTCGATTTCGCCGAGGTGCTCGAGCATCAGCGCGCCCGAGAGGATCATCGCGGTCGGATTGACGCGGTTCTGTCCCTTGTACTTGGGCGCCGAGCCGTGCGTGGCCTCGAAGATGGCGACGCCGCCGTCGCCCAGGTTGGCGCCCGGCGCGACACCCAGGCCGCCGATCAGCCCGGCGCACAGGTCGCTCAGGATGTCGCCGTAGAGGTTGGGCAGCACGAGCACGTCGTAGTCCTCGGGCTTCTGCAGGAGCTGCATGCACATGTTGTCGACGATGCGGTCATCGAAGGCCACCGAGGGATAGCGCTCGGCCACCTTGCGCGCGGTGGCGAGGAACAGCCCGTCCGTGAACTTCATGATGTTCGACTTGTGCACCGCCGTGACCTTCTTGCGCCCCTTCTTGACGGCGTACTCGAAGGCCGCCTTGACGATGCGCTCGGTGCCGGAGATCGAGATCGGCTTGATCGAGATGCCCGAGTCGGGGCGGATCTTGGCGCCCGCGAGCTCGGTGATCTTCGCGATCAGCTGCTTGGTCTTCGGCGCGCCCTCCTCGAACTCGATCCCGGCGTAGAGGTCCTCGGTGTTCTCGCGGAAGATCACCAGGTCGATGTTGTCGTAGCGCGAACGCACGCCCTCGTAGGACTTGCAGGGCCGCACGCAGGCGTAGAGCTCGAACTCCTTGCGCAGCGAGACGTTGACCGAGCGGAAGCCCGTGCCGACGGGGGTCGTGATCGGCGCCTTGATGCAGGTCTTGGTCTGCCGGATCGAGGCCAGCACGGCCTCGGGCAGCGGCGTGCCGTAGCGCGCCATGGCGTCGACGCCGGCCTCGACCTCGTGCCACTCGAAGGCCACGCCGGTCGAATCGAGGACGGACTTCGTCACGGCGGCCAGCTCGGGTCCGGTGCCGTCGCCGAGGATCAGGGTCACGGGGTAGCGCATGGAGGGAATCGTGGAACGCGGTGCGGGGTGCGGAAGACTGCGAGTCTAGATCCCCTGCGCGAAGGCCGCAATGCTCGCTACTTCGCGGCGGCGGGCTGCTTGGGTTCGGCCGGCGTGCCGGGGTTCGAGAGCCCTTCGCCCTCCTTCTTCCACCACTCGCGCCAGGCCTTGACCTTCTTCGCGCGGTCGGCCTCGTTGCCCTGCGGGTCGAACTTGAAGTCCTTGCCCGTCAGCGTGCGCAGCGCGTTCCAGGCGCTCTCGCGCACGGTCGGTTCCGAGTCCTCGAGCGCATCGAGCAGCGCCGGCACTCCTTGCAACGTGCCGAGATCCGCCAGCACGCGCGCTGCGCACATGCGCACGAAGAGGTCGCTGTCGCGCAGGAGCGGCAGCACGTGCTGGATCACCGCGGGGTCCTTGGCGCGCCCGAGTTCGTCGACGGCTTCCCAGCGCGTCGAGGGATTCGCGTCGGCGAGGTTGGGCAGCAGCGCGTGCCAGGCCGGCAGCGCGGGGACAGCCGGCGGCTTGTCCGGCAGCGCCCGCGCGGCCGCTTCGGAGGCCAGGCGCGCGCTCTCCGTCGACTTGCGGAACTCCTCCAGCCGGCTGGCGAGATCGCGCTGCGCGTCGTCGCCCTGCGCGAGCTTGTGCGCGAGCTCCTCGAGCCGCCGCTCGCGGTCGAGCGCGGCGTTCTCGATCTCCTTGCGCAATCCGGCCAGCGAACGCTGCAGCTCGGCGATCGTGTGCTCGTTCTGCCGCGCCGCAGTGCTGAGTTCGCCGCGCAGTTTCTCGTTCGTGGCCAGGGCCTCGGCCAGCTTCAGGCTCAGGCGCGCTTCGAGCTCGGCCGTCTGCTCCGGCACGCGCGCGAGCTCCCGATCGAGCGCGCGCAGGTCCTCGTTCCCGTTTTCGATCTGGCGCGCGAGCCCGAGTTCCGCGGCCTGCAGGCGCTCGACGCGCTGCTCGAAGGCGTAGATCACGATCGCCGTCAGGACCAGGCCCGCCGCGGCCATCCAGACCGCGAGCGACGAACCGCCTGCGGCGCTCGGCGCGGGCGCGGGGATCAGCTCCGGGGGCGGAGCAGCGGGTTCGTGCGGCGAGGCGAGCGACATCGTGCTCTCGCAGGTCGCGCACACGACGCGGCCCTTGACCAGGTGCGCGCGCCCCGCATCCAGATCGGACTGGGGCACGGACTCGTTGCACAGGTCGCAGAAGTGGATCTTCATCCTCGGGCCGATATCCAGCCTAGGTCGGGATGTTACGGACCGCAAAGCCTGAGCCGTGACAGTCGCGCAAGGCTAGACTCGCGCGCATGGATCCAGACACCGTGCCGCTCAGTCCAGCGCTGCGACAGCGGCTGGAACGCGCGGGCACGGAGTTCCTGGCGGGCTTCTTCGAGACCGAGTTGCGGCAGAAACCCGAGAACATCGCCGCGCTGCTCGAGCTCGGGCACTTGTACACGCGCCTGGGACGGCTGCGCGAAGGCCTGGACGTCGACCGCGAGCTCGCCCGGCGGCTGCCCGGCGACGCGACCGTGCGCTACAACCTGGCCTGCTCGCTGGCGCTCAACGGCGAGATCGACGCCGCCTTCGAGGAGCTCGAAAAGGCGTTCGAGCGCGGTTATCGCGACGCCGAACACCTCGCGCAGGACGAGGACCTCGCTGCCCTGCACCCGGATGCGCGTTTCGAAGCGCTGTTGCGGCGCCTCGCGACCCCCTGAATCCTCAGTCGTCCGAGCTGTCCGCGGCGCGCGGTGCGGGCTTGCGCAGCAGAATGTCCCCGGCGCGCGCCTTCCACCAGGCTTCCCACTTGGCCACGGCTTCCTTGGACTCGGCCGGGTCGAGCTTGGGGTCGAAGCCGAAGTTCTCCTTGGTCGCCTCGGTCAGCGCCTGCGAGCACAAGGCGCGCGTGAACATGCGCTCATCGGACAGGCCGGCGATCAGCGTCGGCGCGGCGGCCCAATCGCCCAGGCGCAGCAGCGTGCGCGCGCGCTCCAGGCGCAGGTCGGTGTCGGCCGCGTCGTCCGGGATCTCGATCTCCTCGATGAAGGGGATCAGGCGGCTGTCGCGCGTCGCGCCCATCGCGGCGAGCCCGGCGATGGCGACGTCCTTGCGCGGGTCTGCGGCGAGCTCGAGCAGCGTCGGGTAGGCCGCCTCGCCAGCGCCGGCGAACCAGCGGATGAGCTCGATGCGCTCGACGCCGTGCGTGTACGGGACGCGCTTGGCCTCGGCTTCGAGCTGGCGCTGCAGGCTCGGAGAGGGTTCGAGCCAGGTCGTGCCGCCGCTGGGCACCGACGACTTCGGGGTCGCGCAGGAGCTGCTGAGCGCGAGCGTGACCAGGAGGGAGACGGGGATCGTGACGCGCAGAATGTTCTTGGAAGCCATCGCCGCAGGGATCGAACGGATCCCCCGCCGGCTTGAGCCCCTAGAATGTCTTTCCGGTTCCTGGGCCTGCGCGCGAGAAGAACCCCAGCGCCGCGCCCAGAAACGAGACCACGAGGCCCGCCCCGAGGAGGCCCAGCCCGAGCCGCGTCTGTCCTCCGCCCCCCGCGACCGGGCGGGCTGCGACCGGGCTGCGCTCCGAGTCGTCGATCTCGGGCCGAGGCAGTCGTTCCTCCTCCGGCAGCCCGGAGGGCCAGGGCAAGACAAGCTCGTCCGCCGACCCGGGGTGCAGAACGAGCGCGTCCCAGTGGCGCTGCAAGAGTTCGGGCGCGAGCTCCGTTTCGGTCACGCCAGCGCGTTCGGAGAGCGCGAGCTCGACCTTGTCGCCCGCGCCGCGCAACTCGGCCCGGATCCAGCCCGACGGACTGGGCCGCAAGTTGAGGACGCGCAGTCGACCGGGGAGCACGACCAAGCGCACGCGCTTGCCCGCGCCCTCGCGCGCGAAGAACTGCGCCAGCGTGTTCCAGGGATCGAAGGCGCTCTGAGCCGGGTCGAAGCCTGCGGCCACGCACCAGCCCAGCCCCACGCGCGCGAGCGCCAGCGCGGGTTCGCTCTCAGCCGTGACGAGCACGACCTGCGCCCCGTCGCGGGCGCGCAACGCGGCGCAGCGCGCGAGCGGCTGTTCGGGCCGGAGCGCCGCGAGCGCCACGCCCAGGTCCGCGAGCGACGACTGGCTTGCGAGGAGGCCAGGCAATTGGCGCGCCCACAGCCGCGCGCCCAGTTGGCGGCGGAAGAGCGCCTCGAGGCCCTCGGCCAGGTTCGAAGACGTGAGCAGCTCCTGCCCGGGACTGCAGAGCGCGCGCAAGAGCTCGAAGTTCGCGTCCTCGCCGACCGCGATCGCTCCCATCGTGATGCGCTGCCCAGCGAGTGCGCGCGCGATCCCCGGCGCGCGAGCGAGCGCGTCGGGCCCGCCGCGGTCCTTGCCGTCGGAGAGCAGCACGACCAGGCGCTCGCGCTCCGAGGACTCGCGCGCCAGGGCCTCGAGCGCGTCGCAGAGCGCGGTCGGCCCGCCGCTCGCGCTCGCGGCGGGCACGCCCGGCCCGAGCGGCAGTGCCGGTCCGAGTGCGGCGGCGAAGCTGCGCACGAACAGGCGCTCGCCCTCGCCGGCAGCGTCGGAGAGCGGTCCGAGCGCCGCACGCGCGCGGCTCCAGAGCTCGCCGACCATGCTGCCCGACGCATCGAGCAGGAAGATGACGTCGCGCGCAGGCAGTCCCTCGCCCGCGGGCGCGAGCGGCAGGAGATCGGCGACGCCGTGGGCGCGCCACTGGTGCGGGAAGTTGGCCGGGGCGGCGCAGGCGATCCAGGCCCCGCCGCGCTTGACCCAGCTCGCCAGGGCTGCTTGCGGCAAACCATCGAAGCTCGCATCCGTCGTGAGCAGCAGATCGAAGCTCTCGAGTTCGCGCGCGAGCCGCGCGGCATCGACCGCGATCCACTCGGGGCCGGCCGCTGCCTGGCCGAGCCCGTTCGCGGGCCCGAGCAGCGCGGCGCGCGGACGCGAGCCCTCGGGTACGAGAACCAGCTCGCGGGCCGAGAGCGGATCGCCGGAGAGCGAGAAGCGCACGCGTGTCTCGCCCGCTTCGAGCGGGCCGACCTCGAGGCGCAATGGCCAGCGGATCCAGCCCTGCCCGGCCGGCGCCTCGAGCGTGCGCGTCGAACGCGTGCTCGTCCCGGCGTGTTCCACCTCGATCGCGAGCGTACGCGGCGCCGCATCGCCAGCACAGGAGGCCAAGGCCAGCGGCAGTTCGACCGCCACTGGGGCGCCCACGCGCGCCTCGCCCGCTCGCGGCTCGCCGAGCACGAGCTCCGCGCACTCGCGCTCGGGCAGCGCCAGCCAATGCAAGCCGACGCCTTCGCGCACGAGTGCGGAGAGGCGCGGCCGCGGATCGGGGCCGGTGAAGCCGCCGTCGGAGAAGATCTCGATCGTGCGCTCGCCCGACGGTCCCAGCGCCGCGCGCGCGGCCTCGAGCGCCGCGTCGAGCTCGGTGCGCGAGCCGTCGAACGTGCGCGCGAGACCGCGCACGGCGCTGCTCGTGCAGCGCTCGACCCCGGCGCCGTAGGCGATCACCGGCAGGTCGGGCCGCGACTCCGCGATCCGGCCCAGCACGGCGGCGGGATCGCGCCAGCGCGCGCGCATGCTGTGCGAGAGGTCGACCAGCAGCACGCGCCGCGGGACTCCGGCCGCGGAGCTCGTGCGCGACCAGAGCGCCAGTGCCGCGCCGGCGACGAGCGCCGCGGTGCCGAGCAGCGCGCAGGCCCGCGCCAGCTAGGCGCGCTCAAGTCCCATCGATCCAGCCGCCGCCCAGGAGACGCGTGCCGCGGTAGAACGCGGCGCCCTGGCCGGGCGTGATCGAGAGCTCGGGCTCGTCGAAGACGACCTCGGCCCCGGATCCGGCGACGCTCACGCTGCAAGCCGCGGGCGTCGCGTGGTAGCGCTGCTGCACCTCGCAGCGGAACTCGCCGCCCGCGGGCGGGTCGAAGCCGATCCAGTTCAGTCCGGAGACGCGCATCGAGCGCGAGGCGCACTCCGCGCGCGTGCCGAGCACGACGCGGCCGGCTTCGGGCTCGAGCGCGACGACGTACAGCGGTTCGCTGCTCGCGATCCCGTGCCCGCGGCGCTGGCCGATCGTGAAGTGTTCCGTGCCCGCGTGCGTCCCGAGCTCCGCGCCGGAGCTGTCGACGATCAGGCCCGGGTGCAGCACCGCGCGCTCCTGCTCGAGCAGGTTGCGGTAGTCGTTCGAGGGTACGAAGCAGATCTCCTGGCTGTCCTTCTTGGCCGAGGTCTTGAGGCCCGCCTTGCGCGCGAGCTCGCGCACCTCGCGCTTCTTCAGCCCGCCGAGCGGCAGGTGCGTGCGCTCGAGATGCTCCTCGGCGACGCTGAAGAGCTGGTAGGACTGGTCCTTGTCCTCGTCCAGGCCGCGATGCAGCTCGACGCGCCCGTCGCGGCGCTCGAGGCGCGCGTAGTGGCCCGTGGCGACGCCCTCGGCGCCGAGCTCCTTCGCGAACGAGAGCAACCGGTTGAACTTCAGGTCGCGGTTGCACACCGCGCAGGGGTTGGGCGTACGGCCGCGGGCGTACTCGTCGACGAAGTAGCGGATGATCGAGCGGAATTCGTCCTTCAGGTCGACCGCCTGGAACGGCACCTCGAGCTGGGCCGCGACCATGCGCGCGTCGCGGGCGTCGGAAACCGAGCAGCAGCTCTTCTTGGCCGATTCGTGCTCCTCGACGTGCACGCCGTTGCGCATGAAGAGACCGACGAGCGGGTGGCCCTGCTCGCGCAGCAAGAGGGCCGCGACCGAGGAGTCGACGCCGCCGCTCATGGCGACGACGAGGCGCGGGGCAGCCTGCGTGTGGGGTTCGAGGTCCATCTTCCGTCCGGGGGGCGATTCTAGTACCCTCTCCGCCCCTCGTCGCAGCCAGAGGAGTCCGAACCGACATGATCCAGCCCGTTCTCGCCTTCTTCGTCCAGGGTGACGCCACCGCGCCGCAAGGCGCAACGCCGCCCGGCCAGGCCCCGCCCCCGAGCATGGTCGATGGGCTCAGCAGCATGGCCCTGCCGATCATCCTGTGCGTGGTCGTCTTCTGGGTCTTCATGATCGGACCCGAGCGCAAGCAGCGGAAGAAGCGCGAGGAGATGCTCAAGGCCCTGAAGAAGGGCGACGAGGTCACGACCACCGGCGGCATGTACGGCAGCGTCGTCCAGGTGCAGGACGGAGTCGTCACGCTGCAGGTCGCCGACGGCGTGCGCATGCGCTTCGCGCTCTCCGCGATCGGCAACGTCAGCGCACCCGAGCCGGCCGCCAAGAGCTGAGGAGGTCGCGCTGGATCCGCGGCGCTGGCTGATCGGGCACGCGCCTGCGCTCTTCGCGCGCTGGTGCGAGCCGAACGCGGCCGAGCTGGGCCTCTTGGGCGAGGAATTCGCCGCGCGCCACCTGCGCGCCTGCGGCTGGCGCGTGATCGGGCGGCGGTTGAAGACGAGCGCCGGCGAAGTCGATCTGCTCGCGCGCGAGGGCGGCGAGCTCGTGTGCGTCGAGGTGAAGACCTCGCAATGTCAGAGCGTCCCGCGCCCGCGCGACGTCGATCCCGAGCGCGCGCGGCTGAACGACCGGCCCGGCGAACGCTGGCGGCCAGCGCAAGCGCACAGGCTGGCGCAAGCGGCGCGCCTCTTGGCACGCGAGCACGGCGGCGGACGCGCGCGTCTCGACCTCGTCGAGGTCGTGCTCGAGCCGCGCAGCGCGCGCGTCGAATTGCGCCACCAGCGCGGCTAGGCACTTCACTTCCGCGCGCCGTGTTCCGATCATGCTAGAACGCCCGCTGCCGGCCCATGCTGCGCGTCCTCCGACACTACCTGCCCATCCGCAAGGCCTTGCTCATCGGGAGCGAGACCGTGCTCTTGACGCTCGTCCTGTGGGCCTGGACGAGCGCGCACCTGTGGTCGCCGAGCGAGATCGTGCGCAAGGCGCTGGCGCGCATGGTGCCCGACCAGTACAGCGTCGAGGGCGCGATCGAGAAGTGCCTCTTCTCCTCGCTGCTCCTGGCCGTGCTGGCGCAGGTCGCGGTGGCATTCAACGAGCTCTACGACGTGCGCATCTCGGGTTCGCGCTACAGCCGCGCCTCGCGCTTCGTGGAATCGGCGGGCTCGGCGCTGATGCTGGTCCTGTGCGTGACCTGGCTGGCGCACATCTGGCGCCTGCAGTCGGTGCTCGACCTGCCGCCGCTCTCGCTGGGACAGAAGGTGCAGACGCTGACCTTCGCGCTGCTGGCGGGCTTCCTGCTGCTCTACCTCTGGCGCGGGTTCTTCCACTGGCTGCTGCGGCACGCGAACTTCGCCGAGCGCGTGCTCGTGCTTGGATCCGGCCGCGTCGCGCACCAGCTGGCGCGCGAGATGATCGAGCGGCCCGATGCGGGCTTCGAGGTCGTGGGGTTGGTCCAGGAGGGCGAACCCGAGGACCTCGAGCGCGCCCGACCCGGTGACGTGCGTCCCGGCATCCCCGGGCTCGCGCAGGCGACGCGCCAGGACACGCTCGCGCGCCGGCAGGACGGCACGAGCGTCGACACGCGCACGCTGGTCGTCTCGCCCTTCGCCGGCGCCAGCCAGGACGGCGTGCGGCCCGCCCCGCGCCTGTTGCAGATCGCCGAGGCCAAGTCGATCGACCTGATCGCGGTGGCGATCCAGGACCGGCGCAAGAACCTGCCCACCGAGGAGCTGCTCGAGTGCCGCCTGGGCGGGGTCGCGGTGCGCGAACAGGAGTCGCTCTACGAGCAGATCACCGGCCGCATCGCGGTCGAGGCGCTGCGGCCGTCGTACCTGATCTTCAACGAGGGCTTCATCCGCCAGCCCCTGAACGAGCTCGGCAAGCGCCTGATCGACGTCTCGGCCTCGCTCTTCGGATTGCTGCTCACCTGGCCGCTGATGCTGCTCACGGCGATCGCCGTGCGCTTCGACTCGCCCGGACCGATCCTCTTCAGCCAGGAGCGCGTCGGTCGCGACAACAAGCCCTTCACGCTCTACAAGTTCCGCAGCATGTGCGCCGACGCCGAGCTCCAGAGCGGCCCGGTCTGGGCGACGGCCGACGATCCGCGCATCACGCGCGTCGGGCGCTTCATCCGCCGCCTGCGCCTGGACGAGCTGCCGCAGCTCTTCAACGTGCTCTCCGGCGACATGTCGATGGTCGGCCCGCGCCCCGAGCGCCCGCACTTCGTCGCCGACCTCACCTCGCGCATCCCCTACTTCGGCCAGCGCCACATCGTCAAGCCCGGGGTCACCGGCTGGGCGCAGATCAACTACCGCTACGGATCGACCTTCGAGGACGCGGTCCAGAAGCTGCAGTACGACCTGTTCTACATCAAGAACCAGTCGCTGCTCTTCGACCTCTCGATCCTGTTCAACACGGTCAAGATCGTGATCCTGCGCAAGGGCACCTAGCCCGAGCTCAGGCCGTGCGCGTCGACTTCGCCTTCTGGTAGGCGAGGTAGCTCGAGCCGAACGCAAACGCGATCCAGGTCAGCGGCCAGGTGATGAAGCCGATCAGCAGGAAGCACAGGCCCAGGTTCACCAGGCACGAGAGCCAGTAGCCGACCATGATCAGCAGGCCGGCGAGCACGTTGCCGGCGTAGATGTTGCCGATCCCGAAGGTCGAGAGGCAGATCCCGGGCAGGATCTCCAGCAGCACGGCAGCAGTCGGGTCCTTCGTCCCGGCGGTCGGGACGCCCGGGGTCGGCGAGACCGGGCTCGCGTAGACGTTGATCGTCGGCTGGGGAGCGGGCGGGGGCGGGTAGGCGGCGGCTTCGGTCATGGGGGGCACCTCTTGGTGGCGCGACTACGCGGGCTGTACGGGATTCTTCGCGCTGCTCTCCGCCTTTTCGCGCCGCCAGCGCTCGACGTGGATCGCCAGGAGCGCGACATCGGGGGGCCGAACGCCGGCGATCCGGCCGGCGGCGCCCAGCGTCCGCGGCCGGAACCTCGCCAGCTTGTCGCGCGCCTCGGTCGCGAGGCCCTTGAGCACCAGGTAGTCGAGCTCGCCCGGGATCTCGACCGAATCCTGGCCCTTCAGGCGCTCGACGTTCTCCTCCTGCCGCGCGACATAGCCCGAGTACTTGATGTCGACCTCGAGCGACTCGGCCACCTCGAGTTCGATCGCGGCGGCTGCGAGCTCGGGCGAGAGCTCGAGGAGCGCGTTCCAGCCGATCTCGGGCCGCGTGAGCAGCTCCGCGAGGCTCTTCCCGCCGTGTGCGCGGCTGCGAGTCTGCTCCAGCAGCGTCCGCGCGCGACGCTTTTCCGCCTGCCGCCGCTCGAGCCGCTCGAGCGCGTCCTTCCCGACGAGCCCGATCTCCGCCGCGCGCGGCACGAGCCGGTCCTCGGCGTTGTCGCTGCGCAGCAGCAGCCGGTGCTCGGCGCGGCTGGTGAACATGCGGTAGGGCTCGCTCGGGTTCGACGTCACGAGGTCGTCGACCATCACGCCGATGTAGGCCTCGTTGCGCCCGAGCACGAAGGCCGGCCGGCCCTGCACCCACAGCGCGGCGTTCGCGCCGGCGATCAGGCCCTGGCCCGCCGCCTCCTCGTAGCCCGACGTGCCGTTGATCTGGCCGGCGAGGAACAACCCGCGCACGCTCTTCACCATCAGCGTGTCGGAGAGCTGGCTCGGTTGCGCGAAGTCGTACTCGACCGCGTAGCCGTGGCGCAGGAAGCGCGCGCGTTCGAGGCCGGGGATCGTGCGCAGGAACTGCTCCTGGATCTCGCCCGGCAGCGAGGTCGAGACGCCGTTGACGTAGATCACGTCCGTGTCGAGGCCCTCGGGCTCGAGGAAGATCTGGTGCCGGTCCTTGTCGGTGAAGCGCATCACCTTGTCCTCGACGGACGGGCAGTAGCGCGGGCCGACGCCCTGGATCCGGCCGGCGTACATCGGCGCGCGGTGGATGTTGGCGCGGATGATCTCGTGCGTCGCGGCGTTGGTGTGCGTGATGTGGCAGGCGATCTGCCGGAGCTCGGGAAAGCGCGCGCGCTCCGTGCGCGAGCTGAACGGCAGCGGTCGCTCGTCGCCGAGCTGCTCCTCGAGCTCGCCCCAGTCGATCGAATCGCGTGCGAGGCGCGGCGGCGTGCCGGTCTTGAGCCGTCCGAGGAGCAGGCCGAGCGCTTCGAGGTCGTTCGAGATGCCGCTCGATGTGCCCTCGCCGATGCGCCCGCCCGCCGACTGCGCTTCGCCGGTGTGCATCACGGCGCGCAGGAACGTCCCGGTCGTGATCACGGTCGCCGGAGCGCGCAGGACGCGGCCCGAGAGGAGGCGCACACCAGTCACGATCCCGCCCTCGTGGACGAGTCCCGCGGCGCCCTCGCCGACGAGCTCGAGCCCGGCCTGCCCGGCGATGAGGCGCGTGATCTCCTCGCGATAGCGGTGGCGGTCGGACTGGCAACGCGGCCCGCGGACGGCGTGGCCCTTGCCCGTGTTGAGCACCCGGAATTGGATTCCGGTCCGGTCGGCGACGAGGCCCATCGCGCCGCCGAGCGCATCGACCTCGCGCACGATCTGGCCCTTGCCCAGGCCGCCGATGGCCGGGTTGCAGCTCATCTCCCCGATGCGATCGAGGCGCAGCGTCACGAGCGCCGTGCGCGCGCCCAGGCGCGCCGCAGCCAGCGCGGCCTCGATGCCGGCGTGGCCGCCCCCCACGACGAGGACGTCGTGGTCGAAAGACCTGCGCGGCGGGGCCGCATGCGCATGCGAAGCGTTTTCCATGCCGGGGTGGCCCACCATCAGACCAGGACCCCCGTCCCGCTCGCAATCTCGGGCGAGCACAACTCGAGCGCCGGTTTCCGCCCCTTCGGCTCCGAAGTCGCGCGGCGCGAGTCCGAAAGATGCGCGGACGATGAGATCGTGGATCTTCCGCCAGCGCCTGCGCCTCCGGGCGGTCTATGGCGCCCGCCCCTCGCTCCCCTCCGCGCCGGCCTCCCCGCCCGCGAACCGAGGGAAGTCGGGCGAGCAGGGGCTCGCCCCGGGCCAGTGCGGCCGCCGCGGGCGCTCGTTCTGGCTGCGGCCGAACGTCCCGGAGCTGGCCTAGATCCGAAACCGGCCTCTCACCGCTCGCTAGGCGCTTGCGCTATCCTCGCAGCGCATGCGACCCCCGGATTCCCTGGCGATCCTGCTGCTCGTCGCGCTCCCGCTCGGGGCCGCGTTCGCGGGAGATCCGCGCCAGGACCCGCCCAAACGCGAGTCGCTGCAGGAGTTCCTCAAGCACCTCCGGACGCACCAGCTGGCCTCCTCGGCGCAACTGCGCGGCGGGCTCGAGTCGCTGCTGAAGACGATGGAGGGCGATGCCCTCGCGCGCCGGCTCGAGGCGCTGGAGCAGTCGAAGGCGCGCCTCGTCGCGCTCGGGCCCGAGGCGGCCCTGCTGCTGCTCGAAGAGCTCGATCCGGGTCCCGATGCGACCGACGCGCGCAAGCTGCGTTCGCTGTACGTCGCGCGCGCGCTGCAGGACATGGCCTCGCCGGCCGCGACCGACCGCCTGGTCGAGTTGGCGCAGACGGGCACGCTCGAGGGGCGCCGCAACGCGATCGCCGTGCTCTCGGCCTCGCCCGAGCCGCAGCGCGCCGCGCCGGTCCTGATCGGGATCGTGAAAGCGGGCGAGCCCGAGCTGCGCGACGCCGCGCTCATGGCGCTGGCCGGGCTCGAGTCGCCCGAGGGTGAGCGCACGCTCTCCGCGGCGCTGGCCGACTCGAACCCGACCCTCGTGCGCGCGACGATCCTGGCGCTGGCGCAGGCGCACAACACGCGCCTCGCGCCGCGCATCCTGCAGATCGTGCAGGTGCCGCGCGACGCCGTGCAGTACACCGACGCGCTGCTCTACTACTACGCGCGCGTGCCGGCGGCGGCCGACAAGCACCACGTGCTCGCGCTGCTCAAGATCGCGGCCGACTTCTCGCCGCCGCCCGAGCTGCGCGCGCGCGTGCTCGAGGCGATCCCGACGCTGACCGACAAGCTCGACGCCGACTCCAAGCGCGAGATCAAGGGGCTCTCCGAGTCCCCCACCAAGGAGGTCAAGGAGGCCGCGCTGGTCGTGCTCGTCCTGCTGGGCGACAAGAACGCGCGCCGCGACCTCTTCGCCGACATCGAGATCCAGATCCAGCGCAACAAGAACTACGCCCCCAACTACGAGACGCGCGCGCGCCTCGAGTACAGGATCGGCGACTGGCGCGAGGCGCAGAAGGACTACCAGACCGCGCTGCGGCTCTCGGCCAACGACTTCCGCGCGCGGCCCGAGGAGGCCTACATCGGGCTGGCGCGCTGCTGGATGCAGCTCGGCAAGCTCAAGGAGGCCGCGGACACGCTGCTCAAGGCGCCGCTCCCGCGCAAGCAGCTGCAGGACCTGGCCAAGGAGCCGGTCTTCCAGAAGCTGGTCGAGAATCCGAAGTACAGCGGCGTCTTCCTGCTCGACCGCTGATGCGCTCGCGCCGCATCAACGTCGCGCTCGTCGGGCTGGGCTTCGGCGCCGAGTTCATCCCGATCTACCAGCGCCACCCGCGCGCGCGCCTCTACGCGATCTGCCAGCGCAGCCGCAAAAAGCTCGACGCGATCGGCGAGGCCTTCGGCGTCGAGCGGCGCACGACGAGCTACGAGGAGCTCCTGCGCGACCCCGAGCTCGACGCCGTGCACATCAACACGCCCATCCCCGACCACGCGCGCATGACTATCGCGGCGCTCAAGGCCGGCAAGCACGTCTCCTGCACGGTGCCGATGGCGACCTCGATCGAGGACTGCCGCCGCATCGTCGAACTGCAGAAGCAGACCGGTCTCAAGTACATGATGATGGAGACCGTCGTCTACGCGCGCGAGTTCCTCTACATGAAGGAGCTCTTCGACAAGAAGCAGCTCGGCCGGCTGCAGTTCCTCCAGGCCAGCCACCAGCAGGACATGGACGGCTGGCCGGACTACTGGCCCGGCCTGCCGCCGATGTGGTACGCGACGCACTGCGTCGGCCCGGTTTGCGCGCTGGCCGGACTGACCGCCGAGTACGTCTCCTGCTTCGGCTCGGGTTCGATCAGGAAGGAGCTGGCCAAGATCCACGGCTCGCCCTTCGCGATCGAGAGCGCGCACATCAAGTTCCGCGACTCCGACGTCTCCGGCCGCATCATCCGCTCGCTCTTCGACACCGCGCGCCAGTACCGCGAATCGATCGACGTCTACGGCTCGAAGGCCAGCATCGAGTGGCCGCTCGTCGAGCACGAGCCGCTCGTAATGCACCGCGCCAAGCTGCCCGAGAAGAAGATCCCCAAGCTCGTGCGCGCGCCCGACTACGCCAAGCGCCTGCCGAGCGCGATCCGCCGCTTCACGACCAAGGGCGTGTACGACGTCGCCAAGAAGACGCACCTCTCCTTCACCCAGGGCGCCGGCCACGGCGGCTCGCACCCGCACCTCGTGCACGAGTTCCTCTCCGCCATCGCCGAGAACCGCGCGCCGTTCCCCAACGCGCGCCAGAGCGCCAACTGGACCTGCGTGGGCCTGTGCGCGCACGAGTCGGCCCAGCACGGTGGCGCGATCGTGCCGTTGCCGAGCTTCACGCTCTGAGGGACGGACGATGAAACCGAGCGGCCTGATCACGAGCCCGCTCTTCCTGCGCCACGACACGGGGCCGGGACATCCCGAGCGCGCAGCCCGGCTCGTCGCGATCGAGCGCCGCCTCGTGGAGTCGGGCGTCGCGGCGGAGTTCGAACGCATCGAAGCTCAGCCCTGCGACACCAAGTTCCTCGCGCTGGCCCACTCCGAGCGCCACGTGGCCGAAGTCGAACGTGCGATCGCTTCCGGCGCGCGCGTGCTCGACGAGGGCGACACGCGCGTCTCGGCCGATTCGTTCCGCGCCGCGTGCGCCGCGGCCGGGGGAGCGGTTACGGCGGTCGAGAAGGTCGTCGGCGGCGAGTGGTCTCACGCCTTCGTCGCCGCGCGTCCGCCAGGACACCACGCCGAGCGCGCGGTCGCGATGGGCTTCTGCCTCTTCAACAACGTCGCGATCGCCGCGCGCTACGCGCAACGCTTCCTCGGGCTCGAGCGCGTCGCGATCCTCGACTTCGACGTGCACCACGGCAACGGCACGCAGCACATCTTCGAGGAGGATGCGAGCGTGTTCTATGCGAGCATCCACCAGTACCCGCTCTATCCGGGCACGGGTGCGGCGAGTGAACGGGGCAAGGGGAAGGGCGAAGGCACGACGCGCAACTGTCCGCAACCTCCGGGTGCGGGCGATGCCGAGTGGTTGAGCGCGCTCGAGAGCGTGATCCTGCCCGAGTTCGAGCAGTTTCGTCCGCAACTCCTGCTCCTTTCGGCCGGCTTCGATGCGCACGAGCGCGATCCGCTCGCGCAGACGGAGCTCACGACGAGCGCTTACCGCAAGATCAGCGAACTCTGCGCACAGTTCGCGCGCGAGCACTGCCAAGGTCGAGTCGTCTCACTCCTCGAAGGCGGCTACGATCTCGATGCGCTCGCCGAGAGCGTCGAGACTCACGTCGGGGTGCTCACCCGAGGCTGACTGACCTCAGCGTTTCCTTCCCGCCGCGTCGACGACCATCGGCGAGTAGAAGAGTGCGTGCGGGTTCTGCTTGCGCGCTTCCCAATCGGCGAGGAACGCCTTGCGCTCGTCCGCGGTCATCAAACCCTTCTGCTCGTACACGGCCGAGAACCGCGGGAAGAACACGTCGCCCCAGCGGAACACACCGCTCTCGGGGCCTCCGCACATGACGTTGGGATGGATCTCGACGGTCTCGAGCCCGGCCGCGGCGAAGATCGCCGGGATCCTGCCCATCACGAACTGATCGCCGCCGCTCGTCTTGTACAGCGCGCGCGTCGCGCGCACGACGGCGCGGAAGCCCTCCGACTCGGGGAACAGTGACACGCCCTCGTGGTTGTAGTCCTCGATCGCCAGCAGGCCGCCGGGCTTGAGGCTGCGCACGAGCGTCTTCGTGACGGCGCTCGGGTCGGAGAGGAAGCTGAAGACCCAGCGCGAGAAGACGAGATCGAAGCTCGCGGCGGGCAGATCGGCATCCTGGATGCGCGCGGTGATCGTCTTCACGTTGGCGAAGCCGCGCTCCTTGGCCTTGAGTGCGAGCCACTCGGTCCAGTGCTTGGCCTCGTCGAGAGCAACAACGGAGCCGGTCGGTCCGACGCGCTGCGCGAGGTCGAGGCTGACGAAGCCCGGGCCGCAGCCGAGGTCGAGCACGCGCATGCCGGGTTTCACGCCGAGGCGATCGAAGAAAGCGCTGGTGACGGGGCCCCAGACTTCGTGCTGGAAACGCAGGCGCTCGAGCTCGAGCGGGTCGGTGCCGAGGGGGTAGTCGCTCATGTTAGGGTGGCACGCTACCACATGGCGCTCAGCACCACCGATCACGACCGCGGCCGCATCGGCAAGACGTACGTCTACCCCGTGATCTCGCGCCGCGCGCGCGGGTTGTCGGTCGGGATCAACCTGAACCCGAACAAGGCCTGCAACTGGCGCTGCGTGTACTGCCAGGTGCCGGGGCTGGTCGCCGGCAACTCGCCCAAGATCGACCTGGCGCTGCTCGAGCGCGAGCTGCGCGAGTTCCTCGATCCGAAGGTGCTCGGCGCCTGGCTCGAGAAGCACGCGCCCGCGGGCACGCGCGAGCTGCGCGATCTGGCGCTCTCGGGCGACGGCGAGTCGACCAGCGCCGAGGAATTTCCCGACGTCGTCGAGAGGATCGGCGCGCTGTTGCGCGAGTTCGGTCACGCGGGCCGAGTGCCGCTGACGCTGATCACGAACGGTTCGCTGATCCAGCAGCCGCGCGTTCAGCAGGGCCTGGCCGGCATCGCGCGCATCGGCGGCCGCATCTGGTTCAAGCTCGACAGCGCGACCGACGCGGGCATGCGCGCGCTCAACTCGAGCGCGCTGGGGATCGAGAAGCAGCGCAAGAATCTGGTGCTGTGCGCGTCGCTCGCGCCGACCTGGATCCAGACGATGGCGCTGGCGCGCAAGGGCGCGCCGCCCAGCGATGCGGAGCGCGCGGCCTACCTCGAGCTCGTGCGCGGGCTCGTCGCCGGGCGCGTTCCGCTGAAGGGCGTGCTGCTTTACGGCTACGCGCGGACCTCGCACCAGCCCGAGGCGCACGAGCTCTCGGCGCTGCCGCGCGAATGGATGGAGCGCTACGCGGACGAGATCCGCGCCGCGGGCCTGCCGGTCGAGCTCAGCCTCTGAGTCGCGTCAGCGCGCGTCGAGCCAGCGCGCGTCCTCGCTCTCGAGAAGCTTCGGGTCGCTGAACTGCGCGCGGTTCTCCTTCCACCAGGCGATCCACTGCGCGGCGCCGCGCTCGGAGCCGGACGGCAACCTCCAGAGCCGCTCGAGGATTCCGCTGCCCACGGCCTGTCGCACCTCCGGCGTGTCGTTCTCGACGCAGAAGCGCAGCAGATGCAGCGAAACCTCGGAGTTGGTCTCCATGGGTAACTGTGGGCAGGCGGCCAGGGCGCGACAAGCCACGACGACGAGGGCCGGACTCTTCCATGGCCAGGCCAGCACGACGTTGAGTACAGAGCTCGAGATCGCTTCGGCTAGCTGCGGGAAGTGCGCGACGAATCGCAGCCCTGCGAACTGGATCTCAGTGTTGTCGCTCTCGATCCAGCGATAGGCCCTGTTGTAGAGGTTCTCCTCACCGCCCGACCACAGGATGTCGTGCAGCACGTCACGACCGCGCACTTGCGCAGGCTCCAGATCGATCGACTCAATCAGCACGAGCTCGCGCACGAGCGGCGCTCCGCTGGCCGCGCGCAGGCGCTCCGCGTAGCGCTTCGCGGATTCGGTGAGCGCGTCCCCGAGGGGCTTCTGGCCGATTTCATCGTGCCACTCGTGGTAGATCGAGAGCGGCTTGCCCGAGAAGTCCTGAAAGGCGTAGCTCTTCAGGAATCGGAAGGCCTGCTCGCGCACCTCGGCATCGCGGTCGGTCGCCGCGAGATGCAGGATCTCGATCGCCCGGCCGTGTCCACCGCGGGTGACGAAGGGCGCGAGCAGCGCGATGCGTACCTGCGGGCTCTCGACCGAGTGCCAGCCCTGGTTCATCGCACCGGGACCGGCGTCCGACTCCCAGGCCAACATTTGTTCGGCCCATGCAGCGGCGGCCGCTGGATCCTTGAGGGCCTTGAAGCGTTCGAGGGCCGGCCTCGGAGAGTGAGGCGGCTGCGGCCCCGCGCTCGCCGCGAGCAACGCCGCGCGCGGTTCGAGCAGCTGCGACAGCTTGTGCAGCTGGTCCTGCACGCTCGCGTTGCTCTGCCAGTAGCGCCAGCCGAGCACCCCGACGGCGACGATGAGCACGAGGTTCAACACGAACTGGATTCTCTGCAGCATGATGCGCTCCCCCAACTGGACCCGGCGGCAACTCTGGCGCACGCGTTCGACGGAACCGAAGCGCCGCTCGGCTTCGGCCCGTGCCTCGTCGGCACCCATCCCCTGCTCGACCAGCTCGCGCGTGCGTTGTTCGAGGTGGAATTCGAGCTCGTCGCGGATCTCGGCTTCGATCTGGGCCTCCGAACGAGCCGTGGATTCGAACCAGCCCATCTCAGGCCCCCTTCGGCTGCGCGCGCAGCACGCCTTCGATCGCCGTGCGCGTGCGCTCCCAGCCCGCGAGTTCCTCGCGCAGCTGCCGGCGGCCGGAGTTGGTCAATTCGTAGAACTTGGCGCGCCGGTTCGATTCGGAGGCGCCCCACTCGCTCTCGATCCAACCGCGGCGCTCCATGCGATGCAGCGCGGGATAGAGCGAGCCCTCCTCGACGCGCAGGAAGGCGTCGCTCGATTCCTCGATGCGGCGCACGATGGCGTAGCCGTGCAGCGGCCCGCGCTCGAGCGCTTTCAGGATCAGCATGTGCAGTGTGCCCTGCAGGAGCTCCGACTTCGGTTCGGCCATGCGGCGCAGCCTAACCCACTCCCCTAGAGCGTCAAGGGGAAAGTCTCAGGTACTGGGTTGAGCGTTGCTTGCGCGGCCGAGGTGGGGCTCCTAGAGTCGAGCGCATGAATCGGCGCCGGAGCAAAGCGCTCTGGGTCCTGCTCGGGATCCTGCTCGTCGCCTGTCTGTTGTTCGCGGGTCCCGCGCACAACGTGCTGCACCACGATGCGGCGGACCTCGGCAGCTGCGACGTGTGCCACCTCGCGAGCCCGCAGCCGGTGCCCTTCGAGCCGATCGTCTCCTGGCTCGCGACGCGCTCGGTCGAGCCGGGCGAGATCATCGAGCACGTCCGGGATCACCTGCTCGCGGAGCAGGGCAACGCGCGCGCGCCGCCTGCGGCGGGCTGAGTCGACGTGGGGGCTCGACCCCCGGCCCAGTCCCGTTCCGTCCCGGTTCTCGGCCGCTCCAGGCGGCCCGCGCACATGCAAACGAGTCCACGCCACCGTTCCGTAGTTCCGTTCCTGATCGCTCTCCCCTACTTGTCCGCGCACTCCTCCGCGCAACAGCCACCGGAGTCCGTCGACAACGCCGCGCTGCAGAAGAAGCTCGAGCTGCTGCAGAAGAAGCAGGACGCCGACCTTGCGGACCTGCGCTCGCGCATCGAGCTGCTCGAGGACGAGCTGGCGCGCGTCAGGGCCTCAGCTGACCGGCCACCCCCGCAGTCGCTGGGAGTGTTCAACCCGGCGATCACGATCGGGGGCAATTTCCTCGCGCGCTCCGACGACCGCCCGGTCTACCTGGACGACGACCCGACGCAGGCGCGCATCGGGAACCGCATGTCGCTGCGCGAGATGGAGCTCGACTTCCGCGCACCGATCGACCCTTGGGCCGACGGCGTGCTGATCCTGGCGGTCGCCGAAGAGGCCCCGGACGAGTACGCGGCGGAGCTCGAAGAGGGCTTCGTGATGCTCAAGAAGCTGCCCTTCAGCGACAGCGCCCCGGCCGGGCTCAAGCTGCAGATCGGCCGCTTCCGCCCGGCCTTCGGGCGCATGAACACGTTGCACCTCGGCGACCTGCCGCAGGTCAGCTACCCGCGCGCGCTGCAAAACGTGCTCGGCACCGAGGGCCTGGCCGCCAACGGGGTCTCCGGACACTTCTTCCTGCCCAAGCCCGGCGAGCAGGACACGCTCCAGGGCACGCTCGCGTTCCTGGACGGCGGCAACCTGCCGGTCGCGGGCACGCAATCGAGCTCGGACGTCGCGGGGCTCGCGCGCGTGGCCTGGTACCACGACTACGAGGACGGCCGCGATCTCGAGCTGGGGACATCGGTCTGGACCTCCGGCGCGCAGCATCAGCTCTACGGCCTCGACTGGACCTACCGCTGGAAGCCCTACATCGCGGGCGAGTGGAAGTCCTTCCTCGTCGGCGGCGAGTTGTTCCAGGCCGAGACCGACGACAGCACGCTGGCCGGGAGTTCGACCGGCATCGACGTCTGGGCCCAGCACCAGTTCGATCAGGGCCTGTACGCGGGCGCCCGCTTCGACTGGCTCGAGGAGCTCGACCAGCCCGGCGCGGAGACGAGCACGCTGGGCGCATTCGTGACCTACTACACGACGGAATTCCTGCGCTTCCGCGTCGGCGCCGAGCACACCTGGAGCGATGTCGCCTGGCTCGATGGCCTCGACTCGATCTTCCTCGAGGTCAACTTCATCTACGGGGCCCATCCCGCCCATCCGTACTGGGTCAATCGCTAGGAGACACGCCCATGAACATCCTCTGTTTCCTGATCCCGGTGCTGCTCGGGTCACCCGTCCCGCAACCGAAGCTGCGCGTCGTCACCACATTGGGCGTGCTCGCCAGCCTCACGCGCGAGGTCGGCGGCGAGCGCGTCGACGCCGAGGCGCTCGCCAATCCGCAGCAGGACCCGCACTTCGTGCAGCCGCGCCCGACGCTGATGGAGAAGGCGCGCGCGGCCGACCTGTTCGTCGAGCTCGGCATGCAGCTCGAGCTCTGGGCCCAGAAGGTCGTCGAAGGCTCGGGCAACCCGCGCATCCAGCCCGGGCAACCCGCGCGCGTCGTCGCTTCGACCGGCGTCACCGCGCTCGAGCTGCCGCGCGAGCTCTCGCGCGAATGGGGCGACGTGCACCCCTACGGCAACCCGCACGTCTGGCTCGACCCGCTCAACACGAAAGACATGGCGGCCAACATCGCCGCGGGACTCGAGGCCGTCGATCCAGCGCACAAGGACGAGTACGAGGCCAACTTGAAGCGCTTCCAGGAGCGCATCGACGAGGCGCTCTTCGGCGCGGAGCTCGTCAAGCAGGTCGGCGGCAAGATGCTGACGCGACTCGCGCGCCAGGGCCGGCTCACGGAGTGGCTGGCGCAGAAGCAACTCGAGAAGTCGCTCGGCGGCTGGCTCGCGCGCGCGGCGCCGCTCGCCGGCCGGCCGGTGGTCACCTACCACAAGAGCTGGATCTACTTCGCCGAGCGTTTCGGCCTGAAGCTCCCGATCGAGATCGAGGAGAAGCCCGGCATCCCGCCCTCGGCGCGCCATCGCGACGCGGTGGTCGCGTTGATGCAGGCCCAGAAGGTGCACAGCGTGCTGCAGGAGGTCTTCTACGACGAGGGCGCAGCCAACTACCTCGTGGCCGAGACCGGCGCGCACAAGGTCAGCGTGCCGATCGACGTCGGCGCGGAGGCTGGCGTGAAGGACTACTTCGCGCTGGTCGACCTGTGGATCGACAAGCTCGTCGGCTCCGAGACGGCCGCCGCGCCGGCGAAATGAGCCAGTTCCTGGTCTCGATGGAGCGGCCCTTCGTGGCCTGCCTGCTGCTCGCGGGGATCCTGGTCTACCTCGGGATCCACGTGCTCTCGCGCAAGGTGATCTTCGTCGACCTGGCGCTGGCGCAGATCGCGGCGCTGGGCTCGGTCTGGGGCGCCCTGCTGGGCTGGGACATCCAGACCGATCCCTGGCAGATCAAGGCCTTCTCGCTGGCCTTCACGCTGATCGGCGCGGCGGTCTTCACGCTCACGCGCATGCGCGACGAGCGCGTGCCGCACGAGGCCCTGATCGGGATCACCTACGCGGTCGCACTCGGCGCGACGATGCTCGCCTCGGCGCACCTCGCGCACGGCGCGGAGGAGGTCAACGAGCTGCTCGCGGGCAGCATCCTGTTCGTGAGCTGGGAGACGATCCTGGTCTCGGCCGGACTGTTCGCGCTGATCGGCGCCTTCCACTGGCGCTTCCGCCGCCAGTTCTTCCAGATCTCGCTCGACCCCGGCGGCGCGGAGGCGCGCGGCGTCTCGCTGCGCTTGTGGGACTTCCTCTTCTACGCCTCGCTGGGCTTCGCGGTGACGAGCGCGGTCTCGATCGCGGGCGTGTTGCTGGTCTTCAGCTACCTCGTGATCCCGGCCGTCGTCGCCATGCTCTTCGCCGACTCGATCCGCGCGCGGCTCCTGATCGGCTGGATCGTGGGCACGCTCGTGAGCGCGATCGGCTGCTCGGTCTCGTACTTCGGCGACCTGCCTTCGGGGCCGACGATCGTGGCCTGTTTCGGCGGCGCGCTGCTCGTCTGCGGCCTGGCGCACTACGCGATCGTGCAGCGCGGCCTGGTACGCGTCCTGGCCGGCAGCGCGCTCGCCACCGCGCTCGTCTCGGGCTCATTCCTGCTCCGGAAGAACGAGGCGCACGACGTCGTGCACGTGCTCGAGTCGGGCAGCAAGGCCGAGCGCGTGCTGGCCCTGAAGGAGGTCGCCGCGGATCCCGCGCTCTGGGCGCGCGTCCGGCCGCTCGTGCCGAAGCTCTTCGACAACCGCGAGAACGAGGTGCGCGCCGACCTCTTGGCCCTGATCGCAGAGCGGCGCGACGCCAGCCTGCTCGGCGCCGTGCATCCGCTGCTCGCCGATCCCGACGACGCCGTGCGCGAGAAGGCGCTGCGCTGCGTGCGCGACATCGCCTCGAAGGAGAGCGTGCCGGCGCTCGTCGCGGCCGCGGGGACCGAGCAGGACGACTATCTGCTGGTCGAGATCGGCGAAGCGCTGCTCGAGCTCGGCGAGCTGGCCGGCGTGCCGCCGATGCTGAGCGTGCTGCGGGACGGCGAGGCTGCCGAGGCGCGCAAGGATGCTTGGGAGCACCTCAAGGCGCACCTGCCGATCCGGCTCGAGTTCCATCCGGAGCTCGACGCCGCGCACAACGCCGCCGGCCTGGCCGAGATCGAGCGCTGGTGGAGCGAGAACCGCGCGCGCCTCGTGCCGGACCACGCCGGCGTGTTCACGCTCGGGCCTTGAGCAGCGGAGCTGGGTATGCTCGCGCGCGCATGAGCACGCGCCGGCGCCGGATCCTCCTGGGCCTTCTGGCGGGTCTGGCGCTGCTCCTGCTCCTCGTCGGCCGCCTCGGATGGCATCTGGCGCAGACAGCGCTCGCGGATCGAAGCGATCGCCGGCCGATCGCGGCCGGATGCGCCGACGACGCCAGCCGGCTGGAGGAATCCCCCGTCGAGCGGATCGTCGACATCCCTTCCGATCGCTCGGAGGCGGAGCAGCAGCTCGCGGAGCTGGTGCGCGCCGCTCGGGCCGGGGGTGCGAAGATTTCGATCGCCGGCGCCCGCCACAGCCTGGGCGGCCACACGATCTTTCCCGGCGGCGTGGTGATCAACATGCTGCCCTTCAAGTCGATGAGCGTGGACGCGCAGCGGCGCCTCCTGCGCGTCGAGGCCGGGGCGCTCTGGTCCGACGTGCTGAGGACCCTGGATGGCCAGGGACTCTCCGTCGCCGTGATGCAGTCCGACGCGAACTTCAGCGTCGGCGGATCCCTCAGTGTGAACTGTCACGGATGGGCCCACGGCCAGCCGCCGATCGCCTCCACCGTCGAGAGTCTGCGCGTCCTGACCGCCGATGGAGAAGTCGTGTCCTGCTCACGGAAGGAGCGCTCGAGTCTCTTCGCGCACGTTCTCGGAGGCTACGGGCTGTTCGGCATCATCCTCGAGGCGGAGCTGCACGTGGTCCCGAACGAGCGCTACGACCTCGAGCGCGTCGAGACGAGTGTGGACGATTACGTAGCCTCGCTCCGGTCGATCGAGTCCAAAGGGGAACCGCCGGCGCTGCTCTATGGCCGGATGTGCGTGGCCCCCGACGCATTCCTCAGCAAGGCGATCATCACGGTGGCGCGGCGCGCGGCCAGTGCGCCGGATCCGCTGCCGGCGCTCGAGCCTCCTGGGACCGGCGGCCTGACGCGGCTCGTCTTCCGCGGCTCGGCGGGCAGCGACTACGGGAAGGAACTGCGCTGGAGCGCGGAACGCGGTCTGCAACCGTGGCTGGAATCCTCGGCGACGCGGAATCAGCTCTTGAACGGCGATACCGGGCTCTACGAAAGCCGGTCCGACGCCTCGACGGACATCATCCAGGAGTACTTCGTCCCGGCCGAGCGGCTGGCGCCCTTCCTGGAGCGCGTGCGCGAGATCGTCCCGCGCCACGGCGGCGATCTGCTCAACCTCACGGTCCGCGGCGTGCGCGAGGATCGCGATACCGTGCTGCGCTACGCCGATCGCGAGTTCCTCGCGACGGTGATGTTCTTCAGCCAGCCGCGCTCCGCCGAGGCGGATCGGGCCATGACTCCCATGACCCGCGAGCTCATCGACGCCGCGCTCGCGCAGGGAGGCCGCTACTACCTGCCCTACCGGCTGCACGCCACGCGCGAACAGTTCGCGGCGGCGTATCCGATGGAGCGGGAGTTCTTCGCCGAGAAGCGCCGGCTCGATCCCTCCGAGATCTTCCAGAACCGCTTCTACTCCGCCTACGCCGAACCCAGAGTGGAGCAGCGGTAGCCGGCCGGAAGTGCTGGCAAACCTCATGCGAGCCGGCCAACATGGCCTCCCGAGGAATTCGGACCATGAAGTACGGCGCGCAGAATCGAATCCAGGCCAAGGTCAAGTCCGTCAAGAAGGGCGATGTCATGTCGCTGGTCAAGTTCGACGTGGTCGGACCCGCGACGATGGGTTCGGTACTGACCACGGAATCGCTCGACAGCCTCGATCTCAAGGTCGGCGACACGATCGAACTGATCGTCAAGGCGATCCATGTGCTGCCCGTGAAGGAGTAGCGGAGACTCCAGCCCCGGAGCCGGCCCATGGCCACGGTCTACGACCCCACGGCTCGCCGGAGACTCCAGACGCGCATCGATGCGCTCCGCGCCGACTCACGGCCGCGCTGGGGCCGGATGAACGTCGGCCAGATGCTAGTGCACTGCGACGGGCACCTGCGCCATTCGCTGGGCGAGCCGCTGACGCCGGTGAACAAGCCGATCCGCTTCTTCCCGCTGAACCTGCTGATCATCTACGTGCTGCCGACTCCGAAGGGCGTGCCCACGATGGACGAGTTGCGCGATCCGGTCTCGGGCGTCTTCGAGGAGGACCGCCGACGGCTGAAGGAGAGTCTCGAGCGGCTGGGCGCGCTACCGAGCGGGACGCGCATGCCGGTGCATGCGGCGTTCGGGAAGATCGGGCATCACGCGCACGGGAAGCTCGCGCACGATCACCTCGATCATCATCTCGAGCAGTTCGGGGTCTGAGCGCGCTGCGACATCTCGCGCAACATCTCGGACTGCACCTCGGGCGCGAGCCGTGAGGCCGCGAGCGGGAACAGCGCGCGCTCCTCGGCGATGGCGTGCCCGCGGTGCATCTCGGCGAAGCGATAGGCCAGCTGCCGCAGCTCGCGCTCGCTTCCGGGCGCGAAGCCCTGGACGCAGGCCGCGAGCGCGCGACCTTCCGCGGCGGTCATCTTGTGCTGGAACTGCAGGGCCGAGAGGATCTGCCGGAACTCGGGCAGCGACTGCAGCCGGGGGAAGAGCGTCTCTTCCTCGTGCGCCTCGTGGCGCGCACCCTCGGTTGCGAAGAAACCGAGCGTGTCCGCGACGATTTCGAGCGCCGCGGCGTCGCCGGGGAGCCTGCCCAGCGCGGCCGAGGCCTGGTCGAGCTGCTTGAGCCGAGCCTCGATCCGGGCGTGGTCCTCGAGCAGGCTTCTGAAGAAGTCGTCCGCCATGCCGAAAACCCTACCCGCTCGGGCCTTGCGCCGCCGCAGGAAGCTCCGGATACTCGCCTGCAGATCCGCAGGCCACGTTCTCGGCAGGGAGCTCGGATGAGCATCGACCGCAGGGAGTTGTTGAAGGGATTCGCGGGCACCGGCGCCGCTTTCGCGACCGGGGATCTCTTCGTCGACGAGCCTTCGCGCGCAGCCGAGCTCAAGCTCGCCGGCGCCAAGGAGTTCACGACCGCCTGCAACTTCTGCTCGTGCGGCTGCGGGATGGTGGGCCACGTCGTCGCGGGCAAGCTCGTCAACCTCGAGGGCGATCCGGGCCACGTCGTGAACGAGGGCGCGCTGTGCGTGAAAGGCACGGCGATGCTCGCGACGCACGATTCGCCGCGGCGCGTCCAGACTCCGAAGTACCGCGGACCCGGCTCCGACAAGTGGACCGAGATCAGCTGGGACGAAGCGCTCGACAAGCTCGCGCGCAGGATCCAGTCCGTGCGCGACTCGAACTGGATCGCGACCGAGCAGGACGGCGACCAGGAGTACGCGGTCAACCGCACCGACGCGCTCGCGTTCCTCGGCGGCGCGCAGAGCACGAACGAGGAGTGCTACCTGTGGACCAAGATGGTGCGCGTCCTCGGCAGCAACTTCCTCGAGCACCAGGCCAGGTTGTGACACAGCCCCACGGTCCCCAGTTTGGGGGCCACCTTCGGCCGGGGCGCGATGACGAACCACTGGGACGACCTGAAGAACGCCAAGGTCTTCCTGATCGGCGGCTCCAACGTCGCCGAGAACCACGTGATGGCGATGAAGTGGATCCGCCAGGCGCAAGCCAACGGCTCCAAGGTCATCCACGTCGACCCGCGCTACAACCGCACCTCCGCGATCGCCGACATCTACGCCTGCATCCGGCCCGGGGCGGACATCGCCTACCTCGGCGCAATCATCCGGCTGGTGATCGAGAACGGCTGGTACGACGCCGAGTACGTCAAGCTGCACACGAACGGGCTGATGCTCCTCAGCGACGACTTCAAGTTCGAGGACGGCCACTTCAGCGGCTACGCGGACGGCAAGTTCAAGTACGACATGGCCTCGTGGAGCTACCAGCTGGGCGAGGACAAGCGCCCGGCCAAGGCCGCGAGCCTCGACGACCCGCGCTGCGTGTTCCAGAAGCTGCGCCAGCACTACGCGCGCTACACGCCCGAGCTGGCGGAGCAGATCTCGGGCATCCCGGCCAAGCAGATCGAGCAGATCGCCGAGACCTTCGCGCTCAACCGGCCGGGGACGATCCTCTACGCGCTGGGGATGACGCAGCACACGACCGGCGTGCAGAACATCCGCTGCTACGGGATCCTGCAGCTCCTCTTGGGAAACATCGGCAAGCCCGGCGGCGGCGTCAACGCGCTGCGCGGCGAGCCCAACGTGCAAGGCGCGTGCGACTTCTCGGTGCTGAACAACTACTGGTTCGGCTACTGCGACTACCCGCTGCACACCCAGCCCACGCTGGCGGCCTGGACCAGGGCCATGGGCACGATCAACCGCGCGATGGTGGTCAACGGGCTCAAGGCCTGGTTCGGCGAGAACGCGACGCCCGAGAACGAGTTCGGCTTCGGCTGGCTGCCCAAGCGCAGCGGGAAGAAGGACTACGGCCTGGTCGGCATGACCGAGGACGCCTACGCGGGCAAGCTCAAGTTGCTGTGGGTGCTCGGCCAGAACCCGCTGGTCACCAACCCGAACCTGCGCTACGTGCGCGAAGCCTTCGCCAAGCTCGAGTTCCTGGTCGTGCAGGAGCTCTGGGAGACCGAGACGGCGGCCTTCTGGCAGGCGCCCGGCACGGATCCCAAGTCGATCGCCACCGAGGTGCTGCTCCTGCCGGCCGCCTACTTCATGGAGAAGGAAGGCACGGTCACGAACTCCGGCGCGATGGTGCAGTGGCGCTACGCGGGCGTGCAGCCGCCCGGCCAGGCGCGCGCGGACATCTTCGTGATGGACGAGGTCTTCCGCCGCGTGCGCGCGCTGTACGCGGACTCGAAGGATCCGAAGGACGCCGCGATCCAGAAGGTGGTCTGGGACTACGGCAAGAACTCGCTCGCGGAAGACGTGCTCAAGGAGATCAGCGGCCGCGCCTGCAGGGACATCCCCGAGAAGGGCCTCAAGAAGGGCGACCTGGTCAACGGCACGCGCGAGCTCAGCGTCGACGGCTCGACCGCGTCGGGTTTGTGGATGTACGCGGGGATCTTCGGGCGCGGGAAGAACCTGGCGAAGCGCCGCGACATGTCCGACCCCTCCGGGCTGGGCCTGTACACCAACTACGCCTGGACCTGGCCCGACAACACGCGCATCCTCTACAACCGCGCCTCCTGCGATGCCGAGGGCAAGCCGATGCCCGCGCGCGACGCGAAGGGCAACGTCCTCGCGCCCGCGGTGCCGGTGGTCCACTGGGACGCGGCGCAGAAGCTGTGGGTCGGCCACGACGTTCCCGACGTGCGCTATCTCGACCACGGCCCGGACACGCCCGAGGGCCAGATGGCGTTCCGCCAGAGCCCGGAAGGCGTCGGTCGGCTCTTCGCCGCCGTCTACTCGGACCCCTACAGCGGCGAGGAGGGCGTGCCGCGCGACGTGGCCTACGTCCCGAAGGACGGGCCGCTGCCCGAGTTCTACGAGCCCATCGAGAGCCCGGTCGCCAACGCGCTGCACCCCGGCGCGCAGTGCAACCCCGTGCTGAAGTACCCGCGCTCGGAGACGATGCAGCCCGTCGGCACGATCAAGGACTACCCCTACGTGCTGATGACGTCGACGGTGGCCGAGCACTGGTGCGCGGGCTCGACGACGCGCAACATCCCCTGGCTCAACGAGCTCGCGCCCGAGCCCTGGATCGAGCTGCCCGTGCCGCTCGCGGCCAAGCTGGGCATCAAGACCGGTGAGCTCGCACGCGTCAGCTCGGCGCGCGGCCAGATCGTGGTCAAGGCGGTGGTCACGCGGCACATGCGCACGCTGAAGATCTCCGGGCAGGAGGTGCCGATCGTCTGGGTCCCCTACAACTGGGGCTTCAAGGGGCTCTCGACCGGGCCGAGCGTCAATGAGCTCACGATCGACGCCGTCGATCCGGGCGCGGGCACGCAGGAGACCAAGGCCTGTCTGGTGAACGTCGTGCGCGTCGGTGGTGCAGGATGACCTACGCCAAGCTGATCGACACGCACAAGTGCATCGGCTGCAAGGCCTGCCAGGTGATCTGCAAGGAGTGGAACGGGCTCGAGGGCGAGCTGACGCAGCTCCCGGAGGAAGGCATGGGTCTGACCAACCCGCCGCGCCTCTCCGCGCAGACCTACATGCTGCTGACGCACCACGAGGTCGACGACCCGAGCGCGCCGGCCGGCTTCCACACGATCTTCGTCAAGCAGCAGTGCATGCACTGCGACGAGCCGGCCTGCGCCTCGGCCTGCCCGGTGACGGCGCTGGAGAAGACCCCCGCGGGCCCGGTGGTCTACGACGTCGACAAGTGCATCGGCTGCCGCTACTGCATGCTCGCCTGTCCGTTCGGAGCGATCTCGTCGGATTGGACGTCGCTCGCGCCCAAGGTCAGCAAGTGCACGCTGTGCAACGACCGGCTGCCCTTCGATGCGCCCACCGAGCGCAACGGCGAGCAGCTCCCCGCGGACGAGCACGCGCGCTCCGTCGCCGGGCACTCGATGCCCGCCTGCGTGCAGTCCTGTCCGGCCGACGCGCTCGATTTCGGCAAGAAGGACGAGATGCTCGCCAAGGCGCGCGCGCGCATCGCCGGCAGCAAGGGCAAGTACGTCAACCACATCTACGGCGAAAAGGAGGCCGGCGGGACGTCGACGCTCTACCTCGCCACGGTGCCGTTCGAGAAGCTCGGCCTGCCGGACGTCGGCACGGCGAGCTACCCGGGCCGCAGCCAGGCCGCGCTGCACGCCGTGCCGCCCGCGGTCATCGGCCTCGGCGCCTTCCTCGGCGGCGTGTACGCCTGGGGCAAGCGCAAGGCTGCGGTCGCGCTGGCCGAGGGCCGCGAGCCGCACTTCGAGTTCGCCGCGCTGCGCCTGAAGTTCTGGACGCCCGCCAACATCGCGCTCGCGCTGCTGATGGCCTTCGGCGCGTTCTCGTTCGTGGCGCGCTTCGTCCTGGGCCTGGGCGGATCGACCAACCTCTCGGACACCTGGGGCTGGGGCCTGTGGATCGTGTTCGACCTGGTCTGGATCGCGATCGCCGCGGGCTCGTTCGCGACGGCCGGGATCGTGTACATCTTCCGGCGCAAGGACCTGTACTCGATCGGCCGCAGTGCGGTGCTCGTGGGCCTGCTGAGCTACTCGTTCGTGACCGTCACGCTGATCGCCGACCTGGGGCTGCCCTGGCACGCCTGGCAGCTCGGCATCCAGCACCCCGAAGCCTCGGCCATGTTCGAGGTCTCCTGGTGCGTCAGCATGTACGTCACCGTCCTGGCGCTCGAGTTCCTGCCCGTCCTGTTCGAGCGCTGGAAGATGCCGCGCGCGAAGGAACGCTGGGCCCGGCTGGCGCCGATCTGGGTGGTCTTCGCCGTGACGCTCTTCGTCTGGCTGCTCTCGCACAGCCTCCTCTGGACGAGCCTCACCTGCGCGACGTTCGCCGCGCTCGCCTGGGCCTTCCGCCCCAAGCCCGGCGAAAAGCCGGTCCCGATCATGCTCGCGATCGCGGCCGTGACGCTCTCGTGCATGCACCAGAGCTCGCTCGGTTCGCTGTACCTCCTGATGCCGGACAAGCTCGACCCGGCCTGGTGGTCGCCGATCCTGCCCGTCTGGTTCCTGCTCTCGGCCATCGTCGCCGGCGTGTCGCTGGTGATCGTGTGCGCGATGGGCGCGGCCAAGGCCTGGGGCCGGCGGATCCGCATGGAGCAGCTCACGACGGTCGGGAGGATCGCGTTCTGGGCGCTGCTGCTCTACCTCGGCGTGCGGCTCGGCGACCTCGCGCTGCGCGGCCATCTCGCCGGCGCCGTCACGGGACCCAAGTCCGGACTGTTCCTGGCCGAGATCGTGCTCGGCGGCCTGGTCCCGCTGTGCCTGCTCAGCACGCGCCGCCTGCGCGAGAACGCCAAGACGCTCTGCTGGGGTGCGCTGTTCGCCTGCGGCGGCGTGGTGCTCAACCGCACGGACGTCGTGGTCTACGCGATGGACATCAAGGGTCCGATCCCGATGTCCGATCCGCACACGTACTCGCCGAGCCTCTACGAGTGGGGACTGTCGGTCGGACTCCTGGCCGCCACGGTCTTCCTCTTCAGCCTGGCCGTGCGGCACATGCCGATCCTGGTCAAGGAAGAGCCGCGCGCGGGCAGCTGATCAGCGCTTCTCGAGCTGGTTCAGCATCTTGTCGAGGCCTAGCATCTCCAGCACCTGGGGATTGGCGTCGTCGACGGAGGCCGGGAAGTGGCAGCGGAAGCAGTTCTTGGTGAGCTCCTCGCCCTGCGCCGTCGTGTGCTCGCCGGCGTGGCAGCGCAGGCAGCCGGGCGAGCTCTGGTGTCCGATGTTGTCCTTGTACGTGCCCCAGGTGACCTTCAGCTCGGGGAACACGTTCTGCGCGTAGATCTCGGCCAGCACCGCGCCCGCAGCCTTGATCTCGGCCGCCTTCGCGCTCGCGGTCTGCGGCTGTTCGCGCTCGTACCAGGCGACGAGCGCCGAGGGAATCGCCTCCGCGGCGGCCGCGCTGCTCGCGTACTCGGCGGACAGCACCTTCATCCCCGCCGCCTTGACGAACGGCAGGCTGACGGGGATGCGACCCAGCATCAGCGCCTCGTCGATGGCGCGGTCCGGCATCTGGTAGTCGTGCCCGATGCGGTTGTGGCAGTCGAAGCACTGCATGCGGATGCGCGGCAGGGCCGCGAGCGCGGCGGCGTCCTCGCCGGCCTTCAGGTAGGTGCGCTCGACGCCGGTCTTCGTGTTGCGGTAGCTGACCAGCGGGATGTCCTGGCGCGCCGCGTCGCGGGCGACGAATTCGATCTCGACGCCCTCGCTGTTGTGCGCGCCGTGGATCCCCCCCATCAGCTCGCCGCCGATCTTCATCGTCAGCAGCGTCGACGTGGGCGTGTTGGCCTCGTCCTCGGCGTAGCGCCGGATCAGCCGCAGGCGCGCGTCCGCGGGCTTGCTGGTCCAGTGGCACGTCTCGCAGGTCTGATCGCTGGGGATCATGCGCCCGGATTCGATCGCGGTCGCCAGCGGCATGTGCACGGTGTCGGTCATCACCTGGTAGAGCTGCCGCGTCCCGGCCATCTTGGCCTTGACGAAGCCCGCCGCGCCCTCGCCCACGTGGCAGTCGACGCACAGGATGCCGGCGTGCGGACCGCGCGCGTGGGCGCGCGCCACGGGCGTCATCACGTGGCAGGAGGCGCAGAACTGCTTGCTCTCCATCACGTGCACGGCGCGCATCGTCATCTGCGAGGCGACCAGCACGTTGAGCAGCGAGATCGCCGCCAGGAAGACGAAGAAGCGCCGCCAGGCCGGCTTGCGGTCGGAGAGCGAGTCGCCGATGCGCTCGCGCAGCCGGCGCCGCGCGCGGTAGAGGCCGACCGGTGTCGCGACGAGGCCGAGGGCGAACACGACGGCGACCGCGATCATCCCCACGCCGATGTAGGGGTTGTCCTGGCCGTGGCGCAGCTCGACGGTGAAGAGGCAGCCCCAGAGCACCAGTGCGGTAAGCACCAGCCCCAGTCCGGTCAGCGCCATCCAGTGGCTGGTGAAGACGACGACCAGCGGCGCACGTGTCGGGGTGTTGGAGCTCATGTTCTTTCCGCCTCTAGCGATCGAAGTTCGCGTCTCGGGCGAGCGCCTGCAGCGCCGCGTCGAGCTCATCCGGGTGCGCTTCGAGCCGCACGAGGCGCTCGGCCTCGGCGCGCCGCGGGGCGCGCAGCGAGGCCACGAGCGAGCTCGACGCCTTGCGGCGCAGATCGTCGCTGAGGCGCGGGTCGGGCACGAAGGCCAGACGCGCGAGCGCCCTGCGCGCGGCCTCGCTCGCCGGAGCGCGCTCGAAGAGCTCCCTCAACTCCGCGAGGCCGCGCGCGTCCACGACGGGGACGGCGGTCGGTTCCCGACGACGCGCACTCGAAGTCGCTGCGGATTCGTGCGGGGCGAGCTCCGCGATCGCCGGAGCAGGTCTGAGCTCGAGTCCTGCGGGCGGCTCTTCGGAACGCGCATCGAGCGCGAGCAGCACGGCGGCCAGCGCGAGGCCAGCCGCCGCGCCCATCCCGAGGAGCTTGTCCCGCAGCAGCATCACGGCACCTTGTGCATCCTCTCGACCGACCAGTCCCCGGTCAGCCCGTGGCAGACCGAGCAGGACTCGTAGCCCGAGAGCGAGGTCTGCACGTCGATGTGCGCCTGCGCCGCATTCGAATCGTGACACGAGCCGCAGACGACGCCGAAGACGCGTGTCGGGACGCTGGCGTCCTCGTGCTCGCGCGCCCCGGGGAACTTCCAGGCGCGGTTGCCGTGGCAGCGGACGCACTGCTGCACGCCGCCCGGCATGGCCGGGAAGTGGACCTCGCCGTAGCTGCTGCCGTTGCCGCCGTTGCCGACGACCGTGTAGGTGTCGGCGTGGTCGAGATCCGCGCCCATGTGGATCTTGTGCAGCAGCTGCCGGAACTCGATCGCCACACGGGGCGTGAGCTCTGTGGGCGTGGCCGCCGCTGCACCGCTCTGGTTCGGCGTGTCCCAGCGCGGCTTGTCCTCGCCCCCGCTGATGCCGTGGCAGGTCAAGCAGGCGTCCAGTCCGCGCCGGCCGCCGCCGTGGAAGATCACGTCGTTGTGGCACGTGTAGCAGTTGGCGCTGCTGGAGATGATCTCGTGCGGCTCGATTTGCGTGGCGAGGCCGTAGAGGAAATCGAACGTGCCCGCATTCGACGTGCTGCGGTAGGTCTGCAACTCGTTCTGCAGCTCCAGGTCGATGTTCTTGTAGAGCCACAGATCGGCCGTGTACGTGCCGTCCTGGTACGGCAGGCCCTGCCAGTCGCCCTGTTCCTGGCCGATGTCCGTGGAATCGTTGGCCGGCGGGACGTAGGTCGTGACGCGCGCGGCGAGGCCCGTGTTGTCGTTCCGGTACCCAAAGCGCGCATCGCTGCGGTACGACATGACCATGCCGACGCCGGCGCTGAACGCCACGTTGGCCGTGATCGTCCCCGTCCCGGGCGTCAGGCCGTAGTCGTTGGACGGGCCGCCTTCCTGGCGCAGCGCGAGCGTCACCTTCGTGATCGTCGCGCCCGCTGCGTGCGCGTAGCGCAGCGGCGTCTTGAAGTTGAGCTTCACAGCATTTCCGGACGGATCCCCGCTGGGCGCCGAGGCCTGCACGACGCCGTCAGCGCGCTCGGGAGCGATCTGGACGTACTCGCGCTGCCCGACTCCGGCTGCGGGTTCGATCACGACGACGTCGTTGTTCAGGAAGCCCGACGTCGCGCTGATCTCGACCGAGCGGCCGAAAGCCGCGACGGCTGCGCTGGTGGTCGTCGTCGTGGCGCCCGCGGTCGCCTGCCACAGCTGCTGGCGCCCGTAGTACACCGGGAGGTTCCCGGCCGTGAGCACCTGTCCGATCGCGTTCGTGCTGTCTCCCAGGAACTCGTACACGAGATCCATCGGGATGTTGACCGAGTACGACGCCGCGTCGGCCCAGACCTCGTAGTAGAAGCGGTCGGGCCGGGGAGCGGCGCTGGAGAAGGCCGTCGTCCCCGCGACGACCGCGAAGGCGACCGGGTTGGCGGCCGCGCCGCGGAAGATCCCGATCTGCCACTGCGTGCTGCCGCCCGTCGCCGCGTTCGAGCCGACGCTGACGTTGAACGAGAGGTTCGCCGACGTGAAACGCGTCGAGGCGCTGGTGGCCGCCGGCAGGTCGCCGGACCCGAGCGCGCCCGAGACCGACCCGGTCACGGTGAAGTGCGTGCCCGTCGTGAACGCGACGACCACCGTCTCGCTGGCCGCCAAGCCCGTCCCGATCTCGAAGGCGCTGATCGACAAGCCGCCGGCGAGCGTGCTGGTCGCCGCCGGGAGCGTCCCCGCGCCAAGCGCACCGGAGACCGAACCCGTCACGGAGAAGGCCGTGCTCGAGCTGAACTGCACGGTCAGGATCTCCTTCACGGCGGTGGCGCCGAGGGAGACCTTGCTCATCGAGCCCTTGCCGGACGTGGAGGACGCCTGCAGGCGACCCGTCGAGTCGAAGGGGGTGACGGCCATCCCGTTCGCGGACGTCGAGGGCATGACCAGCTGGCGGTTGGAGTTGGGTCCGAAGAAGAAGACGCTGCTCGAGTCCATCGAGGCCAGGCTGATGTCGGCGCCCGCGTCGTCCTGGAGCGTGAACTCGACCGTGGGTACGTCGCCGATCGTGAAGTTCCCGCCCAGGCCCGTGCCGCCCGTGACGTCGGTGATGACCGTGTTCACGCCCGTGTCGATGGTCGTGTTCTCGAGCGGATGCGTGTGCGCGTTCACGACCGAGAGCGCCGCACCCGAGGCCGTGTGGCAGAACACGCAGTTGCTGTCGTTGGCCGTGTCCGGCATCGTCTGCTGGTTCTGCTTGTACGGGAAGCCCGGGCGCACGTCGTCGTGGCAGGAGTAGCAGGCCTTCTCGCTCGGTTGCGTCTTGTAGAGGTCGCCTTGCGCCGGAGCGGTCGCGGGACCGGACGCGTCGGGATCCCCGTGGCACTTGGTACAGGCCGTCACGCCCTGGCGGATCGAATCGCTGCGCGCGCGCTCGCTGAGCAGCGGCCCGTCGCCGTCGGGATCCGTCGAGGAGAGCAGCGAGTAGCCCGAGTCCTTGGGCATCGCGATGTTCAGGTTCGGCCAGACCGGGAAGCGGACGTCGGAGAAGTCGAACACGATGTTCCCGAAACCGACGAGCTTGTACGGCGCAGGCGTGTCCGCGTAGCCGACGGTCCCGTCGTCCGCGGTCGTCACCCCGAGCACCGAAGGCAGGTGGCTGCCGTTGTGGATCTTGTGGATCATCACGCGGAAGTCGATGCTCACGCCCGGCGTGCCGCCGGCCACGATGCTGTTGCGGTCCTCGGCGCCGGCGGTATGGCACAAGACGCACAGCTGGACGCCGCGGCGCAGCTCGCCGTGCGCGCGGATGCTGGTGTGACAGGCGTTGCAGTTCTCGTCCTTGACCACCTCGCGCACGTCGATCTGCGTCGCGCTGCCGAACATGAAGTCCTGCGTCGCCTGGCCCGCATCGTGGGGCTGGAGCACGCCGTTCACGGTGTAGTCCCAGCCGAAGTACAGTCCCACGGTGTAGGTCCCCGAGAGCAGCGCCTGGCCCGTCAGCTCGCCGTCGGCGGGACCGAAGGCCGGCGTGTCGTTGTAGGGCGGCGCGTACACGGCCGGGAGCGCGCTGGCGAACGTGTACGTGAACGTGCCGTCGCCGTTGTCGACCGAGGCGCTCGCGAGGTCAGCCACCTCGGGCAGCACGATCTGGTAGTTGAAGCTCGGCCCCGAGACCAGGATGTAGGCGTAGTTGAACTCGGAGAGATCCCAGTCCGAGCCGTCGGTCTTCTTGGCCGTGTAGGTGACCGAGAGCTCGTCGCCGACCTGGAACGCACCGTTGGCGCCGCTGGCGCCGCCGAGCGAGACCACCGTGACGTGGATGCCCGGGACGTCCTCGCCCTGCTCGAGCTGCCGGTTCGTCGGACTCCCGTCGCCTGGCGGACCCGGAGGGCCTTGCGGGCCCGTATCGCCGTCATCGCCGCTGCAGGCCGCGAAGAAGCACAGGAGCGGCGCGAGCAGGAGACCGGAGCGGAGGGAGGAATCGCGCGGAAGTTGAAGGGAGTTCATTGGGTTCACCTGTGGCATTCTATGCAGCTCGTTCCGTTGTCGGCGTGCAGCAACGGTTGTCCGTTTCCGTGGCACTGCCTGCAGTTCATGCCCGGCGTGTGAGAGCCGGGCAAAGGCGTGGCGAGCGCGTGGCTGGGCGTGCTCTTGTGGCAGGTCTGGCAGTTGGGCTCGAGCCGCAGGGGCTCGTGGCACGTGAGGCAGTGCCGGTCCTGCGGATCGCCCCACGACCCGGAGTGGTTCATGGGCTTGGTCGAGCTGTGGCAGGCCTCGCAGGACTCGGGCGCGTGGCAGGCGCTGCAGTTCTGCCGGTCCATGCTGGCCGACAGGCCGTGACCTCGGCGGCGGAAGTAGTTCGTGTGGTTCTCCGGGAGCTCGGCCTTGTGGCACTGGGTGCAGCTCGACTCCGTGTGGCAGGTGTCGCAGCGCTCCATGCGCATGTTCTGGTTGTGGGCGCGCATCACGCGGCCGTGCTGGCGCTTCCAGTCCGCGTTGTGGTTGGCCGGCGGCACGTCGATGCGGTACTCCTTGTGGCAGGCGCTGCAGTCGGCCGGAGCCTTGCTCTCGGCGTGGCACCTGGTGCAGTCGTCCATCTTCATCCGCTGCGCGGGCTGTACCGCGTCGCTCGTCGCCAGCGCGGCGTGGCAGCTCAGGCACTCGGGGTCGCGCCCGGCGTGCTTCTGGTGCGTGAAGATCACCTCGTCCGCGTAGGGCGCGCCGTGGCGCAGCTTGAACTTGCCCTCCTCGAAGAGCTGCTTCGTCTGCTTCTCGGGCGGCTTCGGCGCGTCGATCTCCGAATGGCACAGCATGCACTGTGCGGCGCCCGGCATGCCCGCATCGTCCGCCATGTCCCACTTGCCGTGGCAGTCCGCGCAAGCGAGGCCCTGGCCCTCGACGTGCAGCTTGTGGCTGAAGGCCAGTTGCTGCGGCTCCTCGGGCTTGGTGGCGAAGAGCGCGCAGCCCGCCAGGCCGATCAGCGCGCAGATCACGACGCGACGGCTCAGAAGTGCCACAGCACGCCTCCTCTCAGGCAGTTGTACTGGTCCTGGTCGTCGTCCTCGTAGTCGTAGGAGAGCTCGAACGAGAGCTTCGAGGAGAGCTTCCAGTCGGCGCGTCCGTACCAGGTGCGCACGTCATCGCGCTCTGAGACCGAGAGCATGTCGTACTTGTACAACGAGTAGTAGGTCCCCGTGCTGAAGCGCCACTGCTGCTGCGTGTCGTAGACCAGGTCGACGCCCCAGCTCGACGCGTCGCGGTCGTCGCCGTCCCAGACGTCGTCGAAGAGGCTCAGGTCGAAGTTCGAGGAGAGCACGCGGCGGAAGACCACGGTCCCGCGGTAGCGCTCCCAGTCGCGGTTGAACTCGCCGACGTCGCTGTCGTCCGTGACGCGGCGCACGTCGGCCGCGAGGTCCAGCTCGGCGTGCTCCCCGAGCTCGCTCGTGAGCGTCAGCCCGTACTGGCGGTAGGGGTAGAGGGCCATCAGGATCGCGGTGTAGGGGTCGATCTCCGCAGGCAGCGCGTCCTGCGTCTCGAAAAGCTGGAAGTAACTCGCGCTGGCGCTGAAGCCGGCGTCGGGGCTGGTCCACTGCGCGCGCAGGCGCAGGTCGCGGTCCTGGTCCTCGAGGCACGAGTACTGTCCCTCGGCCGCCCAGCCGTGTTCGAAGACCTGCCACAGCCCGAGCGCCAGGATCCCGTTGCCCGAATCGGCCAGGTCGCCGTTCTCGACGTGCATCCAGTCGACGCGCGCACGGCCGCCCTGCCAGGGACGCTCCTCGGCGAAGACGCCGAAGAGCGAGCGCGTCTCGCCCCCGCCCTCGTAGAGTCGCACGGGGATGCCGCCGTAGACGCCCGCGGTGAACTCGACGCTGCCCGTCGGGTGCGTGCGGAAGGCGAGGCCGTCGTAGTGCACGACCACCGGCGCCTCGTACTCCAGCTGCCGGCCGATGCGCGCCACGCCCGCGCCCTGCGGAGCGCCGATGTCGACGTAGGCGTCGTAGAGCTTGAAGTCGACAGCCTGGTCGTGGATGTCGGACAGCCCGTTGAACACGCTGTTCGCCTCGTGCCCGTCGAGGTCGATCGCGAAACGCGCCGAGACGTGCGCCTTGAGCCAGGGCCGACGTGCATCGGACCAGTCCACGGAGAAGAAGTTGGTCTGATCGAAGTCCTGGTCGCCGCCCGTCCAGCGCCCGATCAGCTCGGAATGCAGGAAGCCCTCGAAGCGCGAACCTTGCCCGGGCGCGATCGCCGGCTCTTCAGCGCCCTTCACGCCGTCCTGTGCGAGCGCCGGCGTGGCGAGGCACGCGAGGACGACGGGCTTGAGTGCGCGCATGCGGTGCATGCTCCATCGGCGAGGCCCTTCGAGGGGATGGGCCCGGGTGCGGGGTGGGAGGGGGCCGGAGTGCGGAGCGGCTCACATTACCACCGCGACATCGCTCGCGGACAGACCCTGTCCTCCAAGGTCGCCGAGGAGCGTCCGGGCGCTCGTCCCGGACTACTTCGAAGCGGCGCCGACCGCCAGGCTCTCGACGGTCGCGCGCAGGCGCTCCCGCTCGATCGGCTTCGTAAGGTACTCGTCCATGCCGGCTTCCGCGCAGCGCTCGCGCTCGCCCTGCAGCGCGTGCGCCGTCATGGCCACGATGCGCGTGTGCCTCCCGCCGCGCTCGCGCCGCCGGATCTCGCGCGTCGCTTCGTAGCCGTCCATCTCGGGCATCTGGCAGTCCATGAAGACGCCGTCGTACTCGACCGCGGCGCAGCGTTCGACGGCTTCGCGCCCGTTGGTCGCGAGGTCGACGTCGCATCCGAGTCGCTGGAGCAGGCGCACCCCGATCGTGCGGTTGACGGCGTCGTCCTCGACCAGCAGCACGCGTCGCCGCGGCAGCGCCTGCGGCGGATCGGGGAAGAGCGGCGCGACCTCCCCGGCGAGCGCCGGCGCAGCGCCGAGCGCGAGGCTCAACTCGAGCGTGAACTGCGAACCCTCGCCCACGCGGCTCTCGGCGACCAGCGAGCCACCCATCAGCTCGGCCAGCTGGCGCGAGATCGCCAGGCCCAGGCCCGATCCGCCGAAGCGCCGCGTCGTCGAGGCATCGCTCTGCGTGAAGCGCTGGAAGAGCAGCGGCAGCTTGTCCTTCGGGATGCCGATGCCGGTGTCCTGGACCGTGATCCGCAGCAGTGCGTGGGTTTCGGTGCGCTCGAGACAACGAGCCTCGACCCGCACGCGACCGCGCGCGGTGAACTTGACCGCGTTGCCGACCAGGTTGACCAGGATCTGGCGGATGCGACCGCTGTCCCCCACGACCAGGCGCGGCACGTCCGCGCCGAACTCGAGCTCGAGCGCCAGGCCGGCGGCTTCGGCCTTGGGCCGCAGCAGCAGGCCGACCTCGCGGATGGTGGCCTCGAGATCGAAGGTGTCCATCTCGACGGTCAGGCGTCCGGCCTCGATCTTCGAGAAGTCGAGGATGTCGTTGATGACCGTGAGCAGCAGGTCGGCCGAGCGGCGCGCGGTCGCGGCGTACTCACGCTGTTCGGCATCGAGATCGGTCTCGAGCAGGAATTCCGTCATGCCGAGCACGCCGTTCATGGGCGTGCGGATCTCGTGGCTCATGACCGCCAGGAACTCGCTCTTGGCCTTGGTGGCGCGTTCGGCCGTGTCGCGCGCCAGGACCACCTCGTCGACCAGGCGCGCGAGCTCGGCCGCGTGACGCGCCTCGGCGTCGTGCGCCTTCTGCAGCTGGGTTCCGACGGCGAGCGAGGAGGAGAGTCGTTCCTCGGCCAGCGCGCGCGCACGCTCGACCTGGCGCGACATGAAGACGTCCTTGAGCGTCTCGGCGCGCAGGTGTCGCGCCCAGACCCCGCAGATCCCGACCTCGACCAGCGCGATGCCGAAGTGGAAGAAGAGCTTCGTGAAGCTGACGTAGTTCTGCTCGAAGAAGAAGAGCTCCACGCCGCTGTTGTGCAGCAGCGCGAAGCCGATGTGCTGCCCGATGATCAGCAGCGCGCCGGGCCACATCGCCGCGCCGTCGCGGTAGACGATCATGGCCGTGAAGGCGGTGAAGAAGAAGAAGTGCATCTCCGCCAGCCCGTGCATCTGGTAGATGTGCAGCGCCACGAAGGCCTGCAGGCTGACCCCGGCCACGACGCGCGTCAGCATGTGCCGCGGCAGGAGCCAGACGCAGAGGAAGAACATCGCCGTGGCCGCCCCGCCCACGAGCGAGGTCGTGAGCCAGGTGTCGTAGAACGGCGCCAGCGCCAGCGCGATCAGCGCATGGGCGCCGAGGAACAGCATCATCCAGCGGTCGCCGCGGGCGTAGATCGGCGCGAGGATCTCGCGCACCTCGGACGGGCTGAAGCCGAAGTTCGGTCGGGTATCGGCGAGGGCCTCCGCAGCTGCGGGCTCGCGCGCATCTATCGTGGGCGCGACGCTCGGGAGCGGCTCTCTCGCCCCGGCCTTGGGATCCAGCAGCCGCGCCAGCGAGGCCTGCTCCGACTCGACACCTTCCTGGGTGGAGTTCATGGCAGCGTGCACCCGTAAGCGATCGTGGCCTCGGCCGGGAATGCTCGCGGCCGCTGGCCGGCCAGGACGTCCTCGAGCGCCAGGCGCGCGAACTGCGAGCGTTCGTCGACGCAGAAGCGCGACGAGTTGTAGTTGCCGCGGAAGGCGATCGTCCCCTGGGCGTCGAGGATCACGGCCTGCGGCGTCGAGTACACGCCCAGCCTCTCTGCGATGGCGCCGTCGAGATCAGCGACGTGCGCCACGGCCCAGTCGAGCTCGGCGAAGGCCTCCTCCGATTCGCTGCGGGATTCGCCTTCGAGGACGAGCACGGTGCGCGCGCGCGCGCCGTACTTGCGCTCGAGCGAGCGCAGGTGATCGAGGTTGAAGCGCGAGCACGGGCACTCGGGGCTGTAGAAATGCAGCACGAGCGGCTGGCCCTCGCGCGCGAATCCGGCGAGTGAATCCGGCAACCGAGCGCGCGTGCCCGTCTCGGGCTGCTGCAGTCCTTCCGGCCGCGGCGTTGGAAGCGAATAGCGCAGATCCTGCTCCCAGAACACGACCCCGATGAAGCTCGAGCACACCGCGACCACACCCATGGCCAGGGCGATGCGCAGGCGAATTGACCTCGGCGTCAGGGAAAGACGTCGCATGCGATTCGAGTCGAATCCGCCCTGCGGAATCGTCCCCTCCTATCGGCAACTCACCGAATGGACTGAAACGGGGCCCGGGATCGATTCACGGGTCGCCGCAGGGAGCGTGAAAGAGCTCCCGAAGGGCCGTTCGAGGTGGGGATCCCTGGGGTTCGGTTAGGGATTGGAGATTCGAACGGCCCCCGGGGAGCCCGTGTGGACCAAGTCGCCGCGCAGCATCCCGTGCAGGCGCAGGCACAGCTCCAGGCCGAACGAGGGTTCGTCCAGATAGAACGCGATCGCGATCTCGCGCCGGACGTGGATTCCATCCTCGTCGATCCAGACTTGACCGTGACCGTGACCGTCCTCGGGTGTCGCTCCGGAGAGCGGCAGGCGAGTCGGTGATCCGCCGAACAGGCTGACCGAGAGCGTCCCGGCGCTGATCTCGCACTCGAGCGCGGCCTGGTAGTGCCCGCGATCATCGAGCTCGAACGGTCGCGAATGCGGAGTGAACACGAGCGTGTCGAGGCGGATCCGCAACAGGTCGGGCTGACTCCGCGCGCTGTTCGGCACGACCCCCACGAGATCCGATCGGCTCGCACATGCTCCCCCGCTCTCCTGCCCGCTCCCGCCGGGGAACGCTCCGGGATGCAGCACGAGGTCGAGGCTGCCCTCCAGATGGCCCTCGGAACCGGGGCCGAGCGTGCACGAGCCGAGAGCGCTCTCGACCTCGTAGTGGATGTGCGACTTGGCGGGATCGACTTTGAACCTGTAGCGCTCGCCGACGATGTCGGGTCCGGACGCATGCAAGAGCGTGATCGGTTCACTGACCATCTCGAACCTCCTTGTTCGCGGCTCGCTGACGGCTCGAGCGTAGGCGTGGTGACCGCGCGAACCACTTACGGTGCTGTCACCGCATGGGCGTCCGTGAGGTGAGTCGGCCAACATTGGCGCGATTGCTGCATTCTTTCGCCGCAGCGAGCATCCGGGCGAGGTCTCGAACTGAAAGCCCGATCGCGCCTTGACGTCCCGGGGCTCCGGGAGGACCCTGGATCCGTCTCACCGTCGGGAGGAGCGCTCCATGAACGTTTCGGCCGTCCGCGCGCTGGTCCTGGTCTCCGTTTGCGCGCTCGGCGCTTCGGCGTCCGCGCAAGTGACCTATGTCGTCGGCCTCGACTCGGCGGGAGGGTTGCCGATGACCGGCCTCGCCTACCGTCCTTCGATCACGCCGGACGGACGCTTCGTCGTGTTCGGCAGCTCGGCCACGCTCGTCCCCAGCGACACGAACGCCCTCGGCGACTGCTACGTCCGCGACCGCCTGCTCGGGACGACCGAGATCGTGAGCATTGGCACCGGAGGAATCTCGGGGGATGTCGGGGGCGACATCCCGGTGATCTCCGCCGACGGACGCTTCGTCGCATTCACCAGCGGGTCGACGAACTTCGTGCCGGGCGACACGAACGGGGTCTTCGACCTCTTCATCCACGATCGCCAGAGCGGGACCACGGAGCGGATCAGCGTCAGCACGGGCGGCGCGGAGGCCGACGGCTTGACGGCCTACAGCTCGATCTCGGCGGACGGACGCTTCGTCGCATTCGAGAGCCAGGCGACGAACCTCGTCATCGGCGACACGAACGGGAAGATGGACATCTTCATCCGCGACCGGCAGCTCGGCACTACGGAGCGCGTCAACCTCTCCTCGGGAGGCCTGGAAGCGGACGGCGCGAGCCGTTACCCGTCACTGTCGGCCGACGGAAACTTCCTCGTCTTCCAGTCCGACGCCACGAACCTCGTAACGGGCGACACGAACGGCGTGCGCGACATCTTCCTGCGCGACCTGCAGCTCGGAACCACGGTCCGCGTGAGCGTCGATTCGGGAGGCGCGCAATCGAACGGCGCCAGCAACGATCCTTCGATCTCCGCCAACGGACTCAACGTGACGTTCCGGAGCGCCGCGACGAACCTCGAGGTCGGGGACGCGAACGGCGTCGAGGACGAGTTCGTCCACGATTTGCAGACCGGCGCGACGGAGCGGATCAGCTGGACCGAGAGCGGCGGGGAGATCGATGCCTCGTGCGCGGGCCGGGGCCCGGTCTCGGACGACGGGCGCTACGTCATGTTCTCGACGTATGCCTCGAACGTCGTGGCCGGGGATACGAACGATGACTACGACATCTTCCTGCGCGACCGCGTGACGGCGACCACCGAAGTCATCAGCATCGACCTCGACGGGCTCCCTGGAAACGCGATGAGCGGGTGGATCGAGTCGGCTACGGCGATGTCGCCCGACGGCCGGTACGTGGCGTTCCCCTCCTACGCCGTGAACCTCTACCCGGGCGACACGAACTCGTGCGACGCCCTGGTGCGCGACCGCTTCGGCGGGCCGGAATACTCGAGCCTGTGCGAGCCGGGCGCCGCCGGCGTGATCGCCTGTCCGTGCGGAAACCCGCCGAGCGGAGCGAATCGGGGCTGCGACAACAAGGCGGCCACCGGGGGCGCCTCGCTCTTCGGCACGGGATTGAACTCGCTGGCGAACCCGACGCTCTACTTCACGAGTGCGGGTGAGAGCCCGACGGCCTTCTCGGTCATGATCCAGGGCAAGGTGCGCACGACGGGCCTCCCGTTCGGCCACGGCGTGCGCTGCATGACGACGTTCAAGCGCCTGTACAAGAAGAACGCAGCCGCCGGCAGCACGACGATGCCGGATCTGCCCGGCGGAGAGCTCGATCTCCCGGCCAAGTCCGCCTCGAAGGGCGACACGATCCTCCCGGGTCAGAACCGGATCTACCAGGTGTACTACCGCGACACGACGCTGCTGTTCCCCGGTTGCCCGCTGGTCGACAGCCAGTTCAACAGCACGAACGCGGTCGAAGTCACCTGGCAGCCGTGACCTGAGCGGTCAGCCCCGATCCGGCTTGCGCGGCTTCGGCGGACGGGGCGGCGGCGCAGGTCGCGGGCCCTTTCCGCGCCCGTCGATACGCGGCGATTCCTTGCGCGGTACCGGGCTCGCGCGGGGCGCGACTTTGCTGCGCAGCGGATCGTGCTTCCATTCGAACTGGCGGGAGGGTCGGTCCGCGAAGGCCTTCGGGATCGTCGAATACGTCCGCGTGGTGAACGTCTTGAATGCCACCGCGTCGACGACGACGGTGTGCTGGTGCCAGTCGCAACGACTCCAGCACGCCGAGCCCCACCAGAACCCGATGCCGAAGCTGACGTATCCCCCGCCGTGCGGCGGAGGGTAGTACCAGTACGGGTAATACCAGTACGGGTAGTACCAGCCCGGTCCGTAGACGACGAGCGGAGAGTACGCGGGCACGTAGATCACCTCGGGCGACGCGGGTTCGATCACGATCGTCCCGTCGGCGCGCACGATCTTCTGCTGCGGCGTCGTGCTCAGGTTGCCGGAGTCCAGCGCGCGCTTGCGCAACCGCTGTACGGCGTCCATGAGCTCGGTCTTCTGGCCCACGAAGGCGTCACCGAGGTCGCGGGTCCAGTCCAGGCTGTCGCTCATCTGTTTCAGGACCGTCGGGAATCCGCACAGCGCCTTGACGCTGGGATCCCACTCCTGCGGCTTGAGCGCCTCCTCGAGCTCGACACCCTTGAGCCCGGAATTCCGATCGACCCAGCGCTGGGCCTGCACGACCTCGAGCGGGTAGGTCGAGGCCATCAGGATCTGGGACAGGAGCACGTCGGGGTGCAGCGCGATCGGCGCGACGAGCTGCTCGATCTGCGCCGGCGAGAACTTCCCTTGCGCGGCGGTCGAGGAGGGCAGGAAGAGGGCGAGGGACGCGAGCGCCACGGCTGAGAGCTTGGTTGTCGGACTCATGAGCACCTCCGAATACCCCTGGACGGGCATGTCCCCGGATACGAGCCCAAGTCCAGCCGGATCGAGAAGATGCAGAAAACCTCATCTTCGCGAGTTTGCCGGAATGCGGGCCGGCGCCCGCCGGTCCCAACCCGGGTTCTCCTTGTCCGTAGAGCGCGCATCCATGGATCCCGATCGAGAGCTCGTCCGCGGGCTGCAGCGCCGCGAGATGGGCGCGCTGCGGGAGGCCTACGAGCGCCATGGCGCGCGCGTCCAGCGCCTGAGCCAACGCCTGCTCGGGTGTCCGCTCGCGGCCGAGGACGCGACCCAGGACGTATTCCTCAAGCTCTTCGAGCGCGCCGGCGCATTCGACGGCCGCGCGCGCTTCTCGACCTGGCTCCACCGACTGACCGTGAACCACTGCCTGCATCGTCTCGAGCGCGAGCGCCTGCGCAGCGCGGACGCCCTGCCCGAGGGCGACGATTCCCCGAGCGACCCGGGCGACTCGCCGCTCGAGGAGCTCTCGCGCACCGAGCTGCGCACGAGGCTCGAAGGCTGGCTGCTGCGCCTCTCGCCCGAGCAGCGCGCCGTGCTCGTGCTGCGCGAGTTCGAGAACCAGAGCTACGCGGAGATCGCGGAGACGCTCGCGATCCCCGTCGGCACCGTCATGTCGCGCCTCTCGCGCGCGCGCGAGGCGCTCGTGCAGCTCGCTTCCGCAACGACCCTGATCCGACCGCCATGAATCACCCTCCGATCGACTGTGCGACCGCGCATCTCTACCTCTCGGCGCGCCATGACGGCGAGGGCACGCTCGCCGCGCCCCTCGACGAGCACCTCGCCCGCTGCACCGACTGCCGCGCGCACGAGCGGGCCCTAGCGGCGCTCTCCGGCGGCTTCGCGGCGCTGCGCGCGGACTCACCCGCCACGGACCCCTCCATGGATCTCTGGCCGCGCATCGAGCGCGCGGCGCGGCCACCCGGCGCGCCTCGCGCAGCCCCGGAACGCGCGCTGCGACCGCTGCTGGCGCGCGCCGCCGCGCTGCTCCTCGGCTGCCTCGGCCTGGGATCGACGGCGCTGCTCGTCGAACGCAACGCGCCGCAGCCCGAGCCCGCGCAGGCCGGCATCGCGCCGGCGCGGCACCTGCTCGAGCATCTCGCAGAGACGGACACGGGAGCCGCACCCAGCGCGCTCTTCGCGGCGCTACCTGAATACCGACTGTTGCGCGGCACACCCGCCGCGGAGGATGTGCGATGAAGTTTCTCTGGAGCTGGATCCTCGGTGGCGCGCTGATCGCGAGCCTGACCTGGAACTGGACGCTCTACCAGCGTGCGCAGGCCGCATTGCCGGCTGCGACCGCGGAAATGGACGCGGCGTGCTGCAGCGTCGATCCCGCAGGGGTTGGCCTCGACGAGAACCAGCAGAAGACGCTGGGCGCGCTCTGCGCGACCTCGTGCGGCGAGTCGGATCGCCTCGAGCGCCAGGCGGACGAGCTGCAACGCGCGCTGATCGCGAGCCTGTCGCGCGAGACGGTAGACCCGGCCGCCACGGAGAAGCTCGTGGGCGAGGTCAGCGAGCTGCGCCGGCGCTCGCTCGCCGCCTGCGTGCAGGGCATCCTGGGCGTGCGCGCGCTGCTCGCACCCGCGCAGATGAAGGAGTTGATCCAGACTTGTGATCCAGGCGGCGCGGGCAGCGGTCGCTAGTTGATGATGGATGGAATTCGGTCGCCCTCGCGCCGGTCCAAGGGACGTCGAGCGCCCATTCCGGGCGCTCCCCACCCAAGGATCCGATCGCCATGAAATTCCTGCTCCTCCCCCTGCTCTTCGTCGGTGCCGGCTGGTACGGCCTCAGCGCACACGCGAGCGATCCCCAGACCGCCCCCGCCGCGCCGAAGGCCTGCGGCCCCGCGGACTGTCGCGTCACGGTCGAGTGCACCGATCGCGACACCTGCATCGTCACCTGCATCGGCGACGACGGCGGCGTGATCTGCCAAGAAGAACTGCCGTGCGATGCGCCGTGCGCGCCGGGAGCCTGCGAGCCGGCCCCGTCCTGCTGCACTCCGGCGGCGCCGGCTAGCGATCGCTGATCCAGCGAAACTCGCTGCGCAGCAAGCGGCTGTCGGACCGGACCGGATCCGGCCTGCGCGTCGAGGGCAGCATCGCCACGACCGACGATAGGGCGACGCTACCAACGAGCGCGAGCTTGATCGACCAGCGCGCGGCGGCCGGGATCCGATCGAACACAGAGGTCGAGGGTCCCGGCGCCGGCACCGCGCGCTGGCGCACGAAGAACGCCCACAAGCGCGACCCGTCGTAGCCGACGAGCACCGCGGCCGAAGCGACGATCATCAGCGCGTAGAGCTTGACCGGCACGCCATAGGCCAGGTTGAGCAGGGCCACGTTGGTCATCACCGCCAGACAGACCAGTGCGCCGAGCGTCGCCGTGCGGCGGAAGCAGAGCAGCAGCACCGCGACGAGCTCCATCACGCCGCCGAAGATTGCGTAGGGCCGCGAGTACTGCATGAACGTCCACAAGAGCGACATCGGCGTGAGATCGCCGACGCGCCGCTCGAGCGTCGCATTCGAGATCGGCGGGAACTGCTGCGGCAGGATCTTCGCGATGCCGTAGCTGATCAGGCCCAGCGCGATCGAATAGCGCAGCAGCACCTGCAGCGCATCGCCGACCCAGCGCGCGCGGGGGTTGCGCCGATCCGCGATCGTCCAGGCGGCCGCAGCGAGGAGGCCGATGACGACCGCGAGGAACAGGCGCCCGAACTCCTCGCCGACGTCGCCGTTGTCGCCCTGGTAGGCGCCCGGCATCGGCCCCTGCATGCCGAAGAGATGACGCGCGACCCACACGCCGGGCGGCGTGAAGACGTGGCCCCAGCGCACGGCGAGCCCCGTCTCGCTGAACCCGCCCCCACCGAGAGAGGGGTAGTTGTTCAGGTACAGCGGCAGGTGATAGAGCCCGAACGTGATCAGCGCGAAGCGCTCGATCGCGCGAAGCGCGAGCCCGTCGTCGTGCTTGTCGGTCGTCATCACGAGACGGCTGTAAGGTGGGCGAGCTTCGCGAGCACGCGCTGCCGCACTTCGCCCTCGGGGAGGTCCTTCAGCAGCGCGTAGAAGCTGTAGGGGTACTTGACGAGATGGCTGCTGACGATTCCGTCCGTGGTGCGACGGAGCTGCGCGTTCCAGTAATCCGCCTGCAGCGGGGAGGGAGCATTCGGCTGCGGGCTCGCGACGCTCCGTCCGCCGAGGTCCGCTCCGGCGCGCGCCTGCTGGATGAAGGGTTCGAAGGCCTCGACGCCCTTCTGCGCCAGCTCCGGATATCCCATGCGGTGCAGCTCGAGCAGCGCGTGCCCGAACGTGAGCATGTGCCCGGCGAACCCGTGATGGCCCTTGCCCGCGAGGTACAGCTCGAGCGCGCACAGGTACTCCTCGAAGAGCAATTTGACGAACGCCTGCTTGTCGCCGAGCTCTGTGAATGGCTTCCCGGCTGCGCCGCGCGTTTCATCGGTTCCGAAGCGTTGGATCATGTTGCGCAGTCCCCGCACGCGCGCGGGGGTGACGGCCTCGGGCACGTCACGCAGCGCCTTGAGGGCCATCGTCGCGAAGATGATGTTGTGGCCGCCGCGCCGGAGTGTGCGAATGCCCGCGTCGAGGTCCTTCACGAGGCCCGCCACGAGCTCCGGATCGGCTGGCTCCTTCGGACGGGCCGCGAAGATCCGTCTCGAGAGCAACCGCACCTCGACGAATGCCAGCAGCGAAGTCTGTGTCGCGGCTTCGAGCTCGTTCTCGCGCGTGAAGAAGGCCGAGGCGATCACTGCCGCGGCGACGTGCCCATCGCTGAAGGGATCCCACTCACCCTCGGCGACACGGCTCAGGCCGTCGAGGCCCATGACGATCTCGCCCCGCCCGATCCTGGCCGCCTGCGGTGCTGGGTCTCGAAGCAATTCGCGCGGGACGAACCCGGCTCCTGCAGCGAGGAGCGCGGCCCCCTTGAGGACGTCACGCCTCTCGATGCCGTCCGATGAACTCGGCTCGGTCATGCAGGGCATCGTACCTCCACAGCCGCTCAGCCGCGCAGACGTCGAAGCACTCCATTGTCGATGCGTGCTCATGCCGTCGGCCCCGTCCAGGCCCCCTCCGGGCCCGTCGGCCGCGCCCTGTCAATGAACGTGGGCTGATGGACATCTCCTGTGACCTCTGCGAACTCTCAACCGTTCAAAGGGCGATGCCGCGGCAGAGCCAGCGATCGGAGGTGTGCCTATCATGTCCAGTGCTCGCGCGCAGCGCTTCCCCATGCAGGCCCGAAGAGGAGAGAGTTGAATGAGCCAGAAGTCCCCCATCGCAGTGAAGGCGTCTCTCGCGTTCCGGGCACTCCCGATCGCGAGTCAGACGCTCCTCCTTCTCGGACTCTCCGCATGCGGCTTCGGGACGGCAGCGGTCGTCTCCTCGTCGGGCGGGGGCGACTCAAACGCACCCCCGTCGATGTCGGGTTTCAGAGTGGTCGCCCCGGCGACCTCCGGCCCTCCGAAGACGTCACCGGCCGAGATCCACTTCGTGCTCACGGACCCGGAAGGGGATTCGGCGACGGTCGAGTTCCTCTACCAGGCACCGGGGGAAGCCGAGGAACCGATGGCGCACCTGCCGGGCTTGCCGGCAAACCCGGTGCAGCTCTCCGCGACGAGGCAAGGTGTCGTGCACTCGATCGTCTGGGAGTTCCCGGCCGAGGAACTGCTGCCGGACGACGCGAGGTTCCTCGATGGGGTGATTGTGTATGTGAAGGTCAACGGAGCGTCTCCAGTTCCCGGAACGAACGAGCTCTCCATCGGCCTGGGAAACGATCCGCCCGTCGTGGACGTGGACCCGCTGCCCCCGGAACTCTCCGGCGACGTGCCGGTGCGCATGCACATCGCGGACAGCTCGTCGGACGCCGTCAATGT
>Ga0315912_10000622_pt1 | contig 58975 bp, 52 predicted proteins | sample VfabasoilMG_FD_204469 | JGI IMG/M metagenome (GOLD analysis project Ga0315912, IMG submission 204469) | Garden soil microbial communities collected in Santa Monica, California, United States - V. faba soil | ecosystem: Environmental > Terrestrial > Soil > Garden | place: USA: California...
CGCCGTCACCGACGACGGCCCGGGAATTGTCACGACCGGAATCGAAGCGCCGATGGCCGCCTGCACGAGCTTGAGGCCGGGATCGCTGATCAGCGGCGTGCCGGCATCCGAGACCAGCGCGATCGAGTGCCCAAGCTCGAGCTCGCCGATGAGCCGGCGAATCTGGGCTGACTCGTTGTGGTCATGCAGCGAAACCATCTGTCGCTCGGCGCCGACAAGCGCCAGGAGTCGCGAGGCGCGACGCGTGTCTTCGGCAGCGACGATCGCCGCCCCTTGCAGCACGTCGCGGGCGCGCGTGCCGAGATCGCCGGCATTGCCGATCGGCGTCGCGACTATGTAAAGAGTTCCTGCGGATTTGGCACTGGCGTTCGCCATGGGAATTGCTTAGCTTGGCTCCTGATGATGCAACGCGGCGCAACGAGTGTAATCGCCCTGGGGCTTGCCTTGCTCGCGGCCTGCTCGACGACGCCCGAGACCCCTTCGGGCAACGTGGACGCAGACGCAGCCGAGGCGAGGTCAGCGATCGACCGCGGTGAATACGCCCGAGCTCGCGAGCTTTACTCCGAGCTCACGCGCCGGAGCACAGGCCAGGCCCAGAGCCGCTACCGCATCGAGCTCGCGCGGGCGGAGATCGGCCTCGGCAACGCCCAGGGCGCGCTCGCCGTCCTGGACACCATTGCTACGCCGCGACCGGACGAGCTCGAGGTCGACATCGCCGCCGTGCGCGCCGAGGCGTTATTCGCTCTCGGTCGCACCGTCGAGGCCGTGCAGCTGCTCGTCGAACGCGAGATCTGGCTCGATACGTCGGCCGAGATCATCGAGAACCAGCAGCAGATCTGGAACGGCCTCGCGCGACCGGAAAGTCTCGCGGCCGCGGGCACGACCACCGGCGACACCATCGTCGACGGCTGGCTGGCGCTGGCGCCTGCGACCCGGCAAAGCGGCAATGCCGCGCAGTTTCGCGCCGAGCTCGGGACCTGGCTCCAGCGCTTTCCAGGTCACCCGGCGACCGCCGGCATCCTCGCCGAACGCTTCGCCGTCTCGCGCGGCCCTGGCGCCCGCGCCAGCCGGATCGCACTGCTGCTGCCCCTGACGGGCGAGCGTCGAGTGCAGGGGATACCCGTTCTCGAAGGCATCTTTGCCGCACACTTCGCGAGCAATGGCGCCGATGGCACGGTCATCCAGGTCTACGACACGGCTTCCCGCAGCAGCGTCGAGAGCTACCGGACCGCTCAGATCGAAGGCGCGGATCTCATCATCGGACCGCTCACGATCGATGAAGTCAGAGAGGTCCAGGAGCAGGCCGGATTCCTGCCCACGCTCGCGCTCAACCTGTCCCCCGTCGAGCAAGTCGCGCCGACGACGAATTTTTTCCAGTACGCCCTGTCTTCGGACGACGAGATCGAGGCCATTGCGACCCGCGCCATTGCCGCCAGGCACACGACGGCCGTCGTGCTGCATGCCAGCGACGATCGCGGCTATCGGCTGATGCGCAGCTTCAGTGCCGCCTTCGAGGCCCGCGGCGGACGCATCATCGATTCCGCTGCCTATGTTGGCGAGGGCCAGGACTTGTCCGGCAGGATCGATACGCTGCTCAATCTCAGCCGGAGCGACGAGCGGCACGAACGCCTGCAGAATGAGCTTGGCCGCCTCATCGAGTTCGAGGCCCGGCGGCGTGCCGATATCGACGTGATCTTCGTTCAGGCGACACCGCAAGTAGCGCGCCTTCTCGTGCCGCTGCTCGAACGCAAGGGCGCCGGCGATATCCCGGTCTACGCGACATCCGAGCTCTACGATCCCGCGCGCACGGCGAGCGACCCCGACCTCGACGGCGTCGAATTTCCCGAGCTGCCGATGCTCATCGATCCCGTCGGCGAAGCGCGCACGGCCGCGGACTTGCTGGCCGGCTACAGCAGCGCGAGCGCGAGCCAGCTCAAGCGCCTCTTCGCATTCGGCTTCGACGCTTATCTGCTGGCCCAGGCGATCTACGCGGGCAACGCCGCGAGCTGGCCGATCGCCGGCGCCACGGGCGAGCTTTATCTCGGCGAGAACGGCAGAATCCGACGGATCCTGCCCTTCGCGGAATTCAGCGGCGGCCGGCCGCGCGCGGCCGCGCCTGCAACCGGGCTCCTGAGCTCGCGATGAGACCTGGCAGCGACCCGCAGACGCTGGGTCGTGTCTGGGAATCGCGCGCCGCCGCCTGGCTCGACGCGCAGGGAGTCCGTACCATCTCCCGGGGCTATCGCTGCCGCCTCGGCGAAATCGACCTGATCGGCGTCGACGGACAGGATCTCGTCTTCGTCGAGGTCCGGGCCCGCAAGCACGACAGCCTCGGCACCGCGCTCGAGTCCGTCGGGACGGCCAAGCAACGACGCATCATCCGCGCGACGCGCCATTACCTCATGCGACATCCGGGAGCGCAGGCGCGGCGGATACGCTTCGACGTCGTCGCCTTCGACGACATCGACACCGCCGATCCGCGAGTCACGTGGATCCGGAATGCATTCGAGGTGGGATGAAGGCAGAATGCCTGCATGAAAGACCGGATCGAGCGGCACTTCGCCGAGAGCATTGCCGTCAAGCAAGCCTCGGTCGTCCTCGCGCCCGAGATTGCGAAAGCTGCGTCGCTGGTCATCTCAACGCTGCGCCGCGGCGGAAAAGTCCTGAGCTGCGGCAATGGTGGGTCGGCCGCGGATGCCCAACACTTCGCGAGCGAGCTGCTCGGCCGTTTCGAAGCTGAACGCGCGGGCCTGCCTGCCGTCGCGCTGTCCACGGACACTTCGACGCTGACCGCAATTGCCAACGACTACAGCTACGAGCAGGTTTTCGCGCGACAGGTCAGCGCGCTTGGGCTTAAGGGCGACCTGCTGCTCGCGATCTCGACATCCGGCAATTCGGCCAATGTCATTGCCGCCGTGCGGGTGGCACACCAGAAGGGCATGAGCGTCGTCGCCCTGACGGGGCGCAAGGGCGGCAAGCTCGCTGCCGAGCTTGCGACGCCTGACATCGAGCTCCGCGTGCCGTCCGAACGCACGGCCCGTATCCAGGAGGTGCATCTCCTGATGATCCACGGCCTCTGCGACGTTATCGAAGAAGCGTTCCGGAGCTGATCCCTACTTGACGACGCGCAGGGCCGGCCGCGAGCCACCCTGCGGAGTGTTATCCGCAGGAGGATTCGGCGGTGCGTGTTCGTCCGCGAACACCATGCCCTGGCTGTTCTCGCGCGCGTAGATGCCGAGCACGGCGTCGATCGGAACACTAAGGGCGCGCGGCACGCCGTTGAAACGCGTCTCGAAGCTCACGGCTTCGCTGCCGATGACGAGACCCCGTGTCGCCGCGTAACTGATATTGAGGACGATTCGATTGTCGCGCACCTGCTCCGGCGGCAGGTCGAGCCTGGCGAGCCCGGCGTCGACGACGATGTGCGGCGTCAGCGCGTTATCGGTCATCCACTCGTGCATGGCGCGCAGCAGATAGGGGCGCTGCCTGCTGAGCGGCCTTTCGGCCATCGCCTACTGCCGCAGTTCCTGCTCGGCCTCGGTCAGACTCGACTGAAACGAGGGCCGGGAGAAGATTTCGTCCATGTACTTGCGGATCGGCCGGGCCTTCGCCGGCAGGTTGATCCCGAACGACGGCAACCGCCAGAGGATCGGCGCGATCGTGCAGTCGACGAGCGAGAATTCGTCGCTCAGGAAAAACCGTTTCGCGGCGAAAATGTCGACGCTCGAGAGCACGCTCTCTTCGAGCGACCGCGCGGCGCGCGCGGGCGGCTTGCGATCGCTGCTGGCCAGGAGATCGTCGACGAGCGAATACCAGTCCTTCTCGATGCGGTAGAGCGCGAGGCGGAACTGCGCGCGCGTCACGGGATCCACGGGCATCAGGGGCGGATGCGGAAAGCGCTCGTCGAGATATTCCATGATGACGCGCGAGTCGTAGAGCACGAGATCGCGGTCGACGAGCGTCGGAACGCTGTTGTAGGGATTCAGGTCGAGCAGATCCTCGGGCAAGTGCCCGTCCTCGACGTCGACGATGTCTATGCTGATGCTCTTCTCCGCGAGAACCAGCCGGGCCCGGTGGCTCCAGGGGTCGTTGGGCTTGGAGAACAGCGTCATGACGAAGTGGTTTTGCGACATGATCGCCATGCGTGAGCTCTCGTTAGCAGGCCATGCGAGACCGGGTTATTCAACGTCTTTCCAGATCTCTCTCTTGAGCATATAGGAGATCAGCAGCAACACGAGCAGGAATGCGATCACGCGTATGCCGAGGCTCTGGCGTTCGAGCTGCATCGGCTCACCGATGTAATCGAGGAAATTGACGATATCGCGAACGGCATCGTCGAACTCGTCCTCGGTCATGGCTCCCGGCGTCGCGAGCTCGAGCTCGAGGTGCGGAGCCGCGTCCGGATGTTCGGGATCACGCACCTCGACCGCGTGCTGGACGCCCTGCAGCTGCCAGAGAACATGCGGCATCGCCGTCCCGGGCAGCACGAGGTTGTCGACACCGGTGGGACTCGATTCGTCCGCGTAGAAGCTCCGCAGGAACGTGTAGATATAGTCCGTGCCGCGGCTGCGGGCGATCAACGAGAGATCGGGCGGAGTGACGCCGAACCAGCGACTGGCATCGACGGGATCCATGGCGATGCTCATCGTGTCGAGCGGCCGCTGGCCCGTGAACATCAGGTTTTCGACCAGCTGGTTCTCGGTCAGCTGCAGGTCTTCGGCGAGCCGGTTGTAGCGCACGTACTGCGCCGAATGGCAACCGAGGCAGTAGTTCACGAAATAACGCGCGCCGCGCTGCAGCGAATTGGTGTTGTCCACGCTGTTGCCGGCTTCGTCGAGCTCGACCTCATGCTGGGCCGATGCGCCCGTCGCGGCGAGCAATGCGATCACGAAGACGAGTGCCAAGCTTCTCATGTCGTCACCCTCGTCGGCACGGGCTTCGTATTCTCGATCGATGAGTAGTAAGGCATGAGGATGAAGAAGGCGAAGTAGATCGCCGAGAAGACCCGCGACAGCGTCGTAAAGAGCGGCGTCGGCGCTTGCATGCCGAGATAGCCGAGCGCAATGAAGCTCACGGCAAAGAGCCCGAGTGCCGTCTTGTAGATCCAGCTCCGGTAGCGGATCGATTTGACGCGGCAGCGATCGAGCCAGGGCAGGAAGAACGGCAGCATCACGGCCGTGCCCATGAGGACGACTCCGAAGAGCTTGTTCGGCACTGCCCGGAGAATCGCGTAGAACGGCGTGAAGTACCAGACGGGCGCGATGTGCTCAGGTGTCGCAAGCGGGTCTGCCGGATCGAAGTTCGCGTGCTCGAGGAAATAGCCATTCATCTCCGGGGCGAAGAACACGACGGCCGCGAAGACGATGAGGAAGACGACAACGATCACGAGATCCTTGCTCGTGTGGTAGGGGTGGAAGGCGACGCCGTCGAGCGGCTTGCCGTCCTTGCCCTTGTGCTCCTTGATCTCGATGCCGTCGGGATTGTTCGAGCCAACCTCGTGCAGCGCCATGATGTGCACGACGACGAGCAGCAGCAGCATGAGCGGCACAGCGATCACGTGGAACGCGAAGAACCGGTTCAGCGTGATGTCGGAGATGTAGAAGTCGCCGCGGATCCACTCGGCGAGACCCTCGCCGATGCCAGGTATCGCGCCGAACAGCGACACGATGACCTGCGCGCCCCAGTACGACATATTGCCCCAGGGGAGGAGATAGCCGAAGAAGGCCTCGGCCATGAGGCAGAGGTAGATGAACATGCCGATGATCCAGACGAGCTCGCGCGGCTTCTTGTAGGAGCCGTACATGAGTCCGCGGAACATGTGCAGATAGACGACGATGAAGAACGCCGACGCGCCCGTCGAATGCAGATAGCGGATCAGCCAGCCCCACTCGACGTCGCGCATGATGTACTCGACGGAGGCGAAGGCCTCGGCCGCCGACGGCTTGTAGTTCATCGTCAGGAAAATGCCCGTGACAAGCTGGATCACGAGCACGACCGTGGCGAGGACGCCGAAGCCGTACCAGAAATTGAAATTCTTCGATGCGTAGTACTCGGTGGCGTGCTCGCGCATGAGCTTCGTCATCGGGAACCGCTTGTCGACCCAGTCGCGCAGGTCGCCCAGGCGCCGACCCAGGCGGTCAAAGACGTCAGATTCGGTTGCCGCCACTTACGCGTCCCCCGTATCGACGCCGATCAGTATCGTCGTGCCATTGACGTAGCGATGCGGCGGGACCTTGAGGTTGCTCGGTGCCGGCACGCCTTTGAATACGCGGCCGGCGAGGTCGAACTTCGAGCCATGGCAGGGGCAGAAGAAACCACCCGGCCAGTCGGCGCCGAGATCGACGGGTCCCAGCTCGAAACGAGCCGTGGGCGCACAGCCGAGATGCGTGCAGACACCCTCGATGACGAGGTACTCCTCATTAATGCTGCGGAACGCGTTGGTCGCGTATTCGGGCTGCTGCTCGGCGTTCTCCGAATTGGGATCGGCGAGCAAGCTGTCGATCTTGCCAAGCTCGTCGAGCATCTCGGGAGTCCGCCGAACGATGTAGATGGCCTTGCCGCGCCATTCGACCTTGACCATTCCGCCCGGCTCGAGCTTGCTGACATCTCTCTCGACGGGCGCGCCGAGCGCCTGGGCGCGCGCGCTGGGCTTGAACGACGCCACGAACGGGACCGCCGTCGCCGCGGCCCCGGCGCCCGCCGTTACTGCCGTCGCAACGGTCAGAAAGTGGCGCCGGGTAAACCCCGAACTTTCAGTCATCGAGCACTCCTAGCCGTTCGACGAGACTGCAGGGTCTGTCGCCGGACTCAAAATCAAGCTTGAATTCGCCGGCAACCTGCGCCGTCCAGGTGTTGCAGACAGGTTGAACCAGGCAATTTCGAGTCGCGCAATTATACACAGCGCCGGAGGGGTCGTCTTTGGCCCGACTCATCCCGGAAGTCGCCGGATCCGGGCGCCGAGCATCGACAGCTTCTCCTCCAGGGACTCGTAGCCGCGGTCGATATGATAGATGCGGGCGACCGTCGTCTTGCCACGCGCCGCAAGGCCGGCGAGGACGAGCGAGGCCGAAGCGCGCAGGTCGGTCGCCATGACTTCCGCGCCCTTGAGCGCCTCGACGCCGCGGATCAGCACGGTATTGCCGCGCACCGTCATGTCGGCGCCCATGCGCTGCATCTCGAGCGCGTGCTGGAACCGATTCTCGAAGATCGTCTCGGTGATCACGCCGGAGCCCTCGGCGATCGCGTTGAGCGCGCAGAATTGCGCCTGCATATCGGTTGGAAATGCCGGATAGGGTGCCGTCGAGACGTCGACGGACCGCGGCCGGCGTCCCTGCATATCGAGAGTAATCCAGTCGGCGCCGGTGTCTACGACTGCGCCTGCTGCCTCGAGCTTCTGCAGCACGGCATCGAGGGTGCCCGGTGCCGTCTTCCTCACGCGAATGCGTCCGCCGGTGACTGCGGCCGCGACGAGGTAAGTTCCAGTCTCGATGCGATCGGGCATGATCGTGTAGTGCACGCCGGTGAGCGAATCAACGCCCTGGACGCGGATCGTCGCCGTGCCCTCGCCTTCGATACGCGCGCCCATCGCGATCAGGAATTTCGCGAGATCGACGACCTCGGGCTCGCGCGCGGCATTCTCGATCAAGGTCTCGCCGTCCGCGAACACCGCGGCCATCAGCAGATTCTCCGTCCCGGTCACGGTGACGGTATCGAGTACGAGTCGCGTGCCTCGCAAGCGCTTGGCGCGGGCGCGGATGTAGCCGTTCTCGATCTCGATGCTCGCGCCCATCGATCGCAATGCTTTTACGTGCAGATCGACCGGCCGCGCACCGATGGCGCAACCGCCGGGCAGCGAGACGTCGGCGCTGCCGTAACGCCCGAGCAGGGGCCCTAGCGTCAAGATCGACGCGCGCATGGTCCGCACGAGCTCGTAGGGCGCGACGAGATTTGTAACGCGCGAGGAATCGATCTCGAGGCGGACGCCGTCGTGGAACACCACTTCGACACCCATCTGCCGCAGGATCTTGACGGTCGTCGTGATGTCGTTGAGGTGCGGCACGTTGGCGAGCACGACGGGCCCGTCGGCGAGCAAGGTCGCCGCGAGCACCGGCAGCGCCGCGTTCTTGGCACCGGAGATCGTGACATCGCCAGCCAGGGGCACACCGCCTTCGATCTCGAGTTTTTGCACCGTGGGATTCCTGAACGATTACGGGAAGAGTCGGACCTTGAGTCTCAGCCCTTCAGGGCGCGCCACTCGTCGGGCGTGTAAGTCCTGACCGCGAGCGCATGAATCTCGCGGCCGACGCGATCTCCGAGAGTTCCATAGACCATCTGATGGCGCGGCAGGCTCCGCTTTCCGGCGAATTCGGGACACACCACGACGGCCTCGTAGTGGCCCTGGCCATCGGTGACGACAGTGGCTTCGGCGCCATTGAGGCCTTGCTCAATCAGACGCTCGATCTCATCGGGGTTCATTCAGGGCAGGCTTTTATGCGGAATCCGTAAGCCTGCTAGTCTATCCCAATGCCTGTCTACTCCCGTAGCCTGCTGCTGTTCCTGGTCCTGGCGTCAGCCGCCATGCTGACCTGGATGCTCGCGCGCAACGCGGAGCAGGAAGCGGATATTCCCGCCAACAACCTGGGCGGTGCGCCGACAGGATATTTCATGCAGGGCGCGGTGCTGTATGGCACCGACGACAACGGCGCGGTCGCCTTTCTCGTCGACGCCGCACGCGTCGAGCACGAATCCAGCGCGGGCGACTACGTCCTCGAAAAGGTGCGCGTAGAATACGCGGAAGAGTTGGATGTCACGTGGAGACTGACCGCCGAGCGCGGCCAGATGACGGCGGATCGCGAGCAGCTCGAGCTCCAGACGGTGCAACTGCGTGCAATGTCGAGGCAGGCAGGCAAGACGTTCGTGTTTGATACGCGCGACCTCAGCGTCGACCTGGTCGCGGAGACCGCGACCACGAGCCAGCTGGTGCAGGTGCGCAACGGCGAGTGCGAATCCAATGCCAGGGGACTGAATGTGGATCTCAGAAACGACACCTACGAATTGCTGAACGTCGTGGGGACCTGCCGGGCGCGCGTACGAGCCGTTGTCGCGGGGACGCTGCTCGCCGGCGCTGCATTCGCCCAGGAAAGTCCGCCGGGCGCTCCGGAAAGGCCGCCGGCGGAGACCTATGGGTTCGAATACTCCCAGTGCACCGGCGACCTGGTTACCGACCAGCATGTCTGCGAGAACCTGGTAATCACGCGTGGAGCGTCTTTCCGGCTCACAGCCGCTCAGGCGACGGTCAATGACGGGAGTCTGCCGACGACGATGCAACTGACCCAGTGGCATCTGACCGGCGGCGTACAGCTGCAATTCGAGACGGCCGTGATGAAAGCAGATTCGGCGGAGTTCTCTTACGGCGCCGACGGCGAGCTGGAGTCCTTCGACATGGTCGGAGCACCGGCCGAGCTGTCCGACTTCATCGAAGGCCGGCCGGCCCCAGTTCGAATTCGAGGGTCGCGAATCGTCTACAGCCTCGAGTCGGGAACCTTGAAGCTGCCGGGGCAAGTCGAGTTCGTCGAAGACGGCAATTCCGACACCGGGGCGTCTGTCTGCAACGTGACATACTGGTTTGTGGAAAAACGGGTTCAGCTGGGCAACGCGCAGTGCGGCGGCCGCATATCCCTGGCCCCGGTGGAGGCCGAGAGCTCCGGCAACGAATCTCCCGCCGAGCCATGAGCCGGCTCGAAGCGCGAGGGATCGCCAAGCGTTACCGGCGCCGGGCAGTCGTCAAGGGACTGTCGCTCAGCATCGAGAGCGGCGAGGTCGTAGGCTTGCTGGGCCCGAATGGTGCGGGCAAGACGACCGCCTTTTACATGATCGTGGGACTGGTCCGCTGCGACCGCGGAAGCATCGAGCTTAATGGCCGCGACATCAGCCGCCTGCCCGTGCATCGGCGGGCGCGACTCGGCCTCGGCTATCTGCCCCAGGAAGCGTCGATCTTCCGCGGGCTGACCGTCGCCCAGAACATCATGGCCATCCTCGAAACGCGGCGGGACTTGAGGCGCGGCGACCGGCAGGCCCAGCTCGAGCAGTTGCTCGAGGAGCTGCATATCGGTCACGTCCGCGACTCCCACGGCATCAGCCTGTCGGGCGGCGAGCGACGACGAGTCGAGATCGCCCGGGCGCTCGCGACCGAGCCGAAATTCATGCTGCTCGACGAGCCATTCGCCGGTGTCGATCCCATCTCCGTGCTCGACATCCAGCGCATCATCCGGCACCTGAGCCAGCGCGGCATCGGGGTCCTGATCACGGACCATAATGTGCGCGAGACCCTTGGAATCTGCGGACGCGCGTATATCGTGAACGAAGGCGCGGTCCTCACTTCCGGTACGCCGGAGCAGGTGCTCACCGACCGGAGCGTCCGCGAGGTGTATCTCGGCGAGGGTTTCTCCCTTTAGGGTCTCATTGCGTCGATGCTGAAACCGTCCTTGCAACTCAGGCTCAGCCAGCAGCTGACGATGACGCCGCAGCTGCAACAGGCTATCCGGCTGTTGCAACTGCCCGTCATGGAGCTGCAGACGCAGATCCTCGATGCGCTCGAGCAGAACATCATGCTCGAGGTCGACGAGCCGGCCGCCGGCGAGTCGACCGAGACGAGCGAGACCGCGGAGACGACGGAAACTTCCGGCGCCAGCGACGATAGCAACGACGGCGACGAGCGCGAGGTCGATACGCGCGACGAGGGCGAGTGGGACGAAGTCCAGCGCACCGGACCCGCGGAGACGCAGCGCAGCAACGAACCCAATCTGACCTTCGAGCAGGCCGATCGCTCGGAAGAGAATCTCTGGGACCACTTGCTCTGGCAGCTCGAGCTCGAGAATCTGGACACGCGTACGACGACGATCGGCCAGGCCATCATCGACGTGATCAACGAGGACGGCTACGTCAACGAGGATCTCGCCGCGATCCAGGCAACTCTCGCGCCCGACGTCCAGGCCTCGATCGAGGAAATCGAGTTGGTCCTCGATCTCATCCAGAATTTCGACCCCGTCGGCGTCGGCGCGCGCTCCGTCAGCGAGTGCGTGCTGCTGCAGCTGAAGCCGCTCGATCCCGCGACTCCGGGGCTCGAGCTCGCGCGCCAGATCGCGCGCGAGCATCTGGCACTCGTTGCCGAGCACCAGTACTCGCAGCTCCGGCGCGTCGTCCAGTCCTCGGAGGACGACGTGAACGAGGCCCTCGTGCTCGTGCGCGCCTGCCATCCGCGACCAGGCGCGGCAATCTACGCGCCCGCCGCCGAGTACGTCGTGCCCGACTGCTTCGTGCGCAAGGTCGACGGGCAATGGATCGTCGAGCTCAACAGCTCGCTCGCGCCGCGGCTCAAGGTCAACGATCTCTATGCCGGCTCGCTGGGCCGCGGCGGCGAGTACGATGCGCTCAAGGTCCAGCTCCAGGAGGCGCGCTGGCTGATTCGCAGTCTCGAGATCAGGAACGAGACGCTGCTAAAGGTCGCACAGACGATCGTGCAGCGCCAGACCGAGTTTCTCGAGCACGGCGAAGAGCACATGCGGCCGATGGTGCTCCGCGACATTGCCGAAACGATCGAGATGCACGAATCGACGGTGTCGCGCGTGACAACGAACAAGTACATGCACACGCCCCGTGGCATCGTCGAGTTCCGGTTCTTCTTTTCGAGCCACGTGGCCGGCGACGATGGCGATCAGTCGTCGATCGCCGTGCGCGCCAAGATCCGCAAGCTCATCGGCGGCGAGAACCCCGCCAAGCCGATGAGCGACAACCAGATCGCGAATCTGCTTTCCGAAGACGGAGTTCAGGTTGCGCGCCGGACCGTTGCGAAGTACAGGGAAGCGATGGACATACCGTCCTCGAGCGAACGCAAGAAGAGTAGACTGGCCGGGTAAAGGAGTATGCAATGCAGCTGACGATCACGGGGCACCACATCGAAATAACCCCGGCGCTCAGGAGCAAGGTGGAATCCAAGCTCAAGAAACTCGAGCGCCATTTCGACAATCTGACCGACATCCACTGCGTTCTGACCGTCGAGAAACTCGAGCACAAGGCCGAAGCCACCGTGCACCTGAGCGGCGGGACGATATTCGCCGATGCGATCGACTCGGACATGTACGCCGCGGTCGATGCCCTGATCGACAAGCTGAATCGCCAGGTGACGCGGCACAAGGAAAAACACACCGATCATCACGCCCGCGAGGCCGGGAAGCCTCGATACGGCTGAGCGTCGGCGGACCGGCCGATGCGCCTAGTCATCATCAGCGGGTTTTCAGGCTCGGGAAAGAGCGTGGCCCTGCACGCGCTCGAGGATCTCGGGTTCTACTGCATCGACAACATCCCCGCCGGGCTGCTCAATACTTTTGTCGAACACATGCTCAAGAGGCGCGACAGCGTCTTCGAGAACGTCGGCGTCGGCCTCGATGCCCGCAACCGGCCGGATGACATCGACCAGGTACCCGAGCTCGTCCGCACCCTGCGCAAGTCCGGCATCAGCTGCGATCTGATCTTCCTCCAGGCCGACGACGAGGTGCTGATGTCGCGTTTCAGCGAGACGCGGCGGAAGCACCCGCTGTCGCTCCAGGGCGCCGGCCTGCGCGATGCGATTGCGCGCGAGCGCGAGCTGCTCGGGTCGATCATCAATGCGGCGGATCTGTTCATCGACACGAGCGAAACCTCGGCGCACGCGCTGCGCGAGCGGATCCGTCAGCGCATCGGCGAACGCGAGGCTCACAAGCTCTCGATTCTCGTCGAGTCGTTCGGCTACAAGCACGGCCTGCCCGCCGATGCCGATTTCGTCTTCGACGTGCGCTGCCTGCCGAACCCGTTCTGGGACTTGAAGCTGCGACCGCTGACCGGCAAGGACGAGCCCGTCCGGGCCTTCCTGCAGGCAGAGCCCGAGGTCATCAGGATGATCGACGACATCGCGACCTTCCTCGAATCCTGGATCGCGAAATACCAGGACTTCCAGCGCAGCTACCTGACTGTCGCGATCGGCTGCACGGGCGGGCAGCATCGCTCGGTGTACATAGCTGATGAAGTCGCCGCGAAGCTCGCTCGGCGCTACGGGTCCATCCAGACGCTCCATCACGAGCTGATCTGAGGAAACCTCAGGCGCCCATATCGGCGCGCACGTGAGAAGGCGCCGCGAGCCCGTCCATCTCGCGGTCGGAAAGGAAGTCGGCGAGCTCAGCGCTGCGGCTCAAGCCGTCGCGATACCCGAGCTCGATGAGCTCGCGCGTGTAGCCTGACTCGAACAGCAGATAGCTCACGAGCTGCCGCCCGTCGCGGGAGCCCGCGCCGATGCCCTTGAGCAAGAGCCGCATCGCGAGCGGCATTTCGTGCGCGTGGCGTCCGGCGATTTCCCGGATGTCCCGGCTCGGCAAGATGACCAGTCCATCGACGCGCCGCATGTCGGCGACAGGCTCCTTGAGGCCCGCGGCCGCGAGATGCTCGAGCATCTTGTTGATGCGCGTGGCGCGCTCGACATCGCTGTAAAGCCCGTCCATGAAAAGCGTATCGAGCATGTAGCCTGCAAGGTGCGCGAACGATGGCGGCTTCGGCGTGAAACCCGGCGGGGGCTCGGGGTCGGGACGCTCGTCGCGGACGCCGATGATGAGCAGGCGCTCGGCGCCGAGGTGAATTGCGGCGCTCAGCGGCGCGCGATGGCGCATTGAGCCGTCGCCGTAGTACTCGGTCCCCACACGCACGGGCGGAAAGATAAACGGCACGGCGGCGCTTGCCATCAGATGCTCGAGTCTTATGGCGCTGGCTCTGCCAATGCGGCGCGAACGGAGCCATGGCGACGGGTTGCCGTTCGCCTGAAAGAACGTGACGGAGCGCGCCGATGTGTAGGCAGACGCGGTCACCGCGAGCGCGTCGATGAGCCGGCGCGCAAGTGCCTGCTCGATGCGCCGAAAGCGGATGCGCCGCCGGAGCAGCGCCTCGAGCGGCGATGAATCGAGCAGCGAGATCGGATTGTGGCGACCGAGCCCGCCGACGACGATCGCCAGCAGCCAGTGCAGGCTCGACTTGAGCATGCTCAGGGCATCGGCCTTGAACACCTGGCCGACCTCGAAATTGGCCCAGACCGAATCCATCTCGCGCACGGCCTTGCGGAAATTCGCCGCCCGGCTCGCGAGCACCGCCGAGTTGATCGCGCCCGCCGACGTGCCCGAGAGCACGCTGAACGGGCAGGACGCGTCGCGCGGCAGCATCTCCGCGACCGCCTTGAGCACGCCAACCTGGTATGCGCCGCGGGCGCCGGCGCCGGGCAGGATCAAAGCCTTCCGCGTGCCTGCGGTCACGGCTGCCGTCAGTCGCCCAGCTGCGGAACCGTCAGGACCTGCATCGTGTTGGTGCCGCCGGCCACGCCTTCCAGCTGCCCGTGTGTGAACAGAACGAGATCTCCGGGCGCGAGATCGCCGTGGTCGCGCAGCCGCTCCATGGCGGCGATCTGGACGCGGTCGGCCGCGACGTTGACGACATCGAAAGACACCGGATAGACGCCGCGATAAAGCGTCACCCGCCGGCGCGAGCTCTCGTGTCGTGTCAGCGCATAGATTGGAATATCGGTGCGCTGGCGCGACATCCAGAGCGTCGTCGCGCCGGATTCGGTCAGGGCGATGATCGCCTTGACGCTCAGGTGATTGGCCGTATACATCGCGGCCATCGCAATCGCCTGGTCGACGTTGTCGAAGCGATCGTCGTCGCGGAAGTAGACCATCGCGCGCTTGGTCTCGTGCTTTTCGGCGCCAACGCAAACCTTGGCCATGGTCTGCACGGCATCGACGGGATAATCGCCGACGGCCGTCTCGGCCGACAGCATGACGGCGTCGGTGCCATCCATGACGGCATTCGCGACATCCGAAACCTCGGCGCGCGTCGGCGAGGCACTCGAGATCATCGATTCGAGCATCTGCGTTGCCGTGATCGAGACCTTGTTGCGCGAGCGCGCGAGACGGATCAGGCCCTTCTGCAGTCCCGTCATCGCCGCGTAGCCGACTTCGACGGCGAGATCCCCGCGCGCGACCATAATCACGTCGCTGACGTCGATGATGGAATCGATGTTCTCGACGGCCTCAGCGCGCTCGATCTTGGCGATGATGTGCCCGCCGCCACCCGCGTCGCGCAGCAAGCGCCGGGCTTCGTGGATGTCGTCGGCGTCGCGGACGAAAGAGACAGCGAGGAAATCGATGTCGAGCTTGGCGGCAATCGCGATGTCCTGGCGGTCCTTATCGGTCAACGCATCTGCCGTGAGGCCGCCGCCCTGCTTGTTGAGGCCCTTGCGGTTGGACAGCACGCCGCCGCGAACAACCGTGCAGTTCAACTTCGTGCCGCGAACGTCGTTGACGGCCATGACGATCTGCCCGTCGTTGAGCAGCAAGGTGTCGCCCGGCGCGACGTCGCGGACGAGCTCCGGATAGGCCACGCCCACGGCATGCTCGTCCCCGGCGTTCGGGTCCATGGCCGTGTCGAGCGTGAACGCAGCGCCTTTCACGAGCGTGACCTTGTCCTGCTTGAAAGACTCGACCCGGATCTTCGGCCCCTGCAGGTCGCCGATGATGCCGATGTGCCGGCCGGCTTCTGCCGCCAGCCGCCGCACGCGCTCAATGCGCTCTGCCTGCATCTCCGCCGGGCCGTGCGAGAAATTGACGCGCACGACGTCGACTCCGGCCATCAGAAGGCTCAGCAGCGTATCGGGATCGTCGGTCGACGGTCCCAGGGTTGCAACGATCTTGGTGCGCCTTCTGAGCGCCGGCGCATGCCGGGCGATGGCGATTGTCGAGTCGAAAGTGCCTAGGGATGACAAAGGATCAACCTGAAATCGTTTACGTTGGTCCGAGTCGGACCCGTGCGGATCAGCAAATCACAGCCGTCGAAGAAAGTATAGCTGTCATGTCTCGCGAGTTGCATCTCGAGTGAGAGACCGCGCTCCCTGCCGTCGGCAAGTGTCGACGGCATCACGATTGCACCCGCGTGATCGCCGTGTCCATCGATGCCGTCGGTGTCGGCCGCGAGCGCCGCGATGCCTGGCGCACCATCGAGCTCGAGCGCGAGCGCGGACAGGTAGACGAGATTGCGTCCGCCGCGGCCGCGCGACTCGGCGACAATGACACGAGTCTCGCCGCCGGAGAGAATCGCGATGCGACGGCCCTTGCGTTGCTCCGCAAGCGCAAGTCGCGCGTGCTCGCGTCCGAGTGCCGTCGCCTCGGCATCGAGATCGTCGCCGAGCATGAGCACCTCGAATCCTTCGTCGCGAAGCAGCCGGGCGGACGCTTCGAGCGCACTCCGCGCCGTTCCGATCAGCGTCCAGCGGTCGCCGGCGAAGCCTGCGTCGCCGGGCTTCGGCGTTTCATTGCGCGGATCGCCCAGCACGGGCAGCAGCGCCTCGAGTGCCGGGTAGCGGTAGCGCCGGAGGATGGCGAGCGCATCTGCCTGCGTACCGGGATCGGGCACGGTTGGGCCCGAGGCGATCGCGGCGATGTCGTCACCGGGCACGTCGGAGATCGCCCAGGTCGTGACCGGCGCCGGATGCGCCGCCGCGGCAAGCCGACCGCCCTTGAGGGCCGAAAGGTGCTTCCGCACGCAATTGATCTCGTGAATGTTCGCGCCGGCATGCATCAGATGATTCGCGGCGGCACGCTTCGCTGCGAGGTCGAGCCCCGCGAGCGGCACCGACGCGAGCGCCGAACCACCCCCGGACACGAGGAAGAACAACCGCTCGTCGCCGCGGTGCCCGGCGGCGAGCTCGAGCAGGCGCCGGCCGGCCGCCGCGCTCGCCGCGTCGGGCGAGGGGTGGCCGGCCTCGACGACCTCGATCGCACCCGCGCTCTCACCGGCCTTGAGGCCATGTCCATAGCGCGTGACGACGAAACCGCGGACCGGAGCCCGCCAGTGCGCATGAAAAGCCGCCGCCATCGCGGCCGCGGCCTTGCCGGCGCCGAGCACGACGGCTGGTGCGTGCTCCCTGGTCTCTGCAATCGCCCGGGGCACGAGCCGCTCGGGGGAAACCGCGTCGAGCGCCGCGACGAATGCGCGCTTAAGAAACGAGGCGACCGCCGCAGCAGGCACTCAGCGAGCCGCTTCCTGCGCGCGGCGCTTCAGGACGGCGACCGCCGGCAGCTCCTTGCCCTCGAGAAACTCGAGGAAGGCACCGCCGCCGGTGGAAATGTAGGAGATTCGATCGCTGACGCCGAACTGCTCGATCGCAGCGAGCGTGTCGCCGCCGCCGACGATCGAGAAGGCCTTGCTGGCGGCGACGCTCTCGGCGAGACGCCGGGTGCCGTCCGCGAATTGCTCGATCTCGAAAACGCCGAGCGGGCCGTTCCAGACGATCGTGCCGGCGTCGCGCACGATGTCCGCGTACGCCGTTGCGGTTGCCGGGCCGATATCGAGGATCATCTCGCCGGCACCGACCTGCCTGGCCGGCCGGTTCGAGGCTTTCGCTTCCGGCGACAACGCCTCCGCCACGATGACGTCGGTCGGCAATGCGATCTTTGCCTTGCCGAAATTTCCCGCGAGCAGCTCGCGGGCGAAGCCGAGCATCTCGCCCTCGTGCAGCGATTTGCCGACTGGAATCCCCGCGGCCGCCATGATCGTGTTCGCGATGCCGCCGCCCGGGATCAGCGTGTCGACCTTTGATGCGAGGCTCTTCAGCACCTCGAGCTTGCCCGATACTTTGGAGCCACCGACGATCGCGACCAGGGGACGCTTCGGGTTCCCGACTGCGGCAGCGAGCGCATCGAGCTCGGCCATGAGCAACGGTCCCGCGCAGGCGACGGGTGCGAACTCGGCAACGCCGACGGTGCTCGCCTCCGCCCGATGGGCGGTGCCGAAGGCATCCATGGCAAAAACGTCGCAGAGCGCCGCCATCCGCCGCGCAAGCGCCGGGTCGTTCTTTTTCTCGCCCTTGAGGAAGCGCACGTTTTCCGTGAGTACGATCTCGCCCGGCGCGACGTCGACGCCGTCGATCCAGTCGGGCGCGAGGCGGAGCTTCTTGCCGAGCAGCTCGCCGAGGCGTTCAGCTATCGGCTTGAGCGAGAGCTTCGCGTCGAACCTGCCCTCCTCCGGCCGTCCGAGATGCGACATCAGGATGACTCGAGCGCCCCGGGAAACGCCCAAGTTCAGGGTCGGCAGCTCGGCGCGGAGCCGTGCATCGCTGCGGACGCGCCCGTCCTCGATCGGCGCGTTGAGGTCGGCGCGGATCAGCAGCCGCCGGCCCCGGAGGTCGAGCGCCGACATCGAGAGCGGCGCGCTCATGAGCGCCCTAGCGCGCCGCCATGAAGGCGACGGTCGTATCGAGCATGCGGTTCGAGAAACCCCACTCGTTGTCGTACCAGGCGCAGACCTTGACCTGCCGGCCGCCGAGGATCCTCGTCAGGCTCGTGTCGTAGATCGACGAGGCCGGATTGTGGTTGAAGTCGACCGAGACGAGCGGCTCGTCGGTCCAGGCGAGCACGCCCTTGAGCGCACCCTCGCTCGCGGACTTGACGGCCTGGTGGATCTCGTCGACCGTCGTCTCGCGTGCAGCCTGGAAAGTCAGATCGACAACGGAGACGTTGATCGTCGGCACGCGCATCGAGAAGCCGTCGAGCCGGCCGTTGAGCTCGGGCAGCACGAGACCGACGGCGGCCGCGGCGCCCGTCTTCGTCGGGATCATCGACTGCGTGGCCGAGCGCGCGCGACGCAGGTCCGAGTGATAGACGTCAGTCAGCACCTGGTCGTTGGTGTAGGCATGGATCGTCGTCATCTGCCCGTATTCGATGCCGACCGCCTCGTGCAGCACCTTGGCGAGAGGCGCGAGACAGTTGGTCGTGCAGGAGGCGTTCGAGATCACCTGGTGGGACGCCTTGAGCGTCTGGTGATTGACGCCATAGACGACCGTCGCGTCGACGTCCTTGCCCGCGGGCGCGGAGATCACGACCTTCTTCGCGCCGGCCGCGATATGCATGCCGGCCTTTTCCTTCGTCGTGAACAGGCCGGTGCACTCGTGCACGACGTCGACACCGAGCTTGCCCCAGGGCAGCTTCGAGGGATCGCGCTCGGCGCAGACCTGGATGCGGTCGCCGTTGACGACAAGTGCATCGCCGTCAACCGCCACCTTGAATGGAAAGGGTCCGTGCGCCGTGTCGTAGCGCGTCAGGTGCGCATTGGTCTTCGCGTCGCCGAGATCGTTGACGGCGACGATCTGGATTTCCTTCGTGCGCCCGCTCTCGTAGAGCGCCTTCAATATATTGCGCCCGATGCGGCCGTAACCATTGATCGCAACTTTGATCGGCATGACGACTCCTCGACTATCTCGACGATTTTCCGGCAATCAGGCGCTTGGCGGCATCCACGACCGCGGCAGCCGTGAAGCCGAAACGCGCGAACAACTGTTTTGCGGGCGCTGACTGGCCGAATGAATGCATGGCGATGACGTCGCCGCGATCTTGAGCGTAGCGCCACCAGCCATCGGCGACGCCGGCTTCGACGATGAGCCGGATGGTGCCCGGCGGCAGCACGTGGGCGCGGTAGGCGGCGTCCTGCTCCTCGAAGCGCTCGACGCAGGGCATCGAGACCACTCGCACTGCGACGCCCGAGGCCTCGAGCTGCGCGGCCGCGGCGACGACGAGCTCGAGCTCCGATCCCGTGGCAATCAGCACGATCGCGGGCCTCGAGTCGCCGTTGCTGACGATGTATCCGCCGCGCGCAATCATCGCGACCTGGTCCTCGCCACGCGGAACATGCGCAAGGTTCTGTCGGCTCAGAATCAGAGCAGTCGGGCCGTCGCTGCGCTCGATCGCGCACTGCCAGGCCACAGCCGTCTCGACGGCGTCGGCCGGACGCCAGACATGCATGTTCGGCATCGCGCGCAGGCTCGCGAGATGCTCGACGGGCTGATGCGTCGGACCGTCCTCGCCAAGCCCGATCGAATCGTGCGTCAGGACGAAGACGACGCGGAGCCGCATCAGCGCCGCCATGCGCAAGCTGTTACGCGCGTAATCCGTGAATACGAGGAAAGTACCGCCGTAGGGCAACAGCCCGCCGTGCAGTGCGAGGCCGTTCATGATCGCGCCCATGCCGAACTCGCGGACGCCGTAGAACAGGTAATTGCCGCTCGCGTCGGCGCGTGTGATTGCCTTCGAGCCCGAGTGCCAGGTGTTGTTTGAACCGGTGAGATCGGCTGAGCCGCCGACGAGCTCGGGCAGCAGCGGGCCCAGGGCGTCAAGCGCCAGCTCGGAGGACTTGCGCGTCGCGATACTCTTGCCGGCAGCTTGCATGCCGGCGGCAATCCGGGCAGCTGCGGTCGCGAAACCCGTCGGCAAATGTCCGTGCATGCGACGCTCGAATTCGGCCGCGAGCTCGGGGAATGTCTTGCGGTAGGAGTCGAGTTTCCGGCGCCATGCAGCCTCGAGCTCACGGCCTCGTGGCCGCGCGTCCCAGGCTTTGCGCAGCGCTTCCGGCACTTCGAAAGGCGGATGCGGCCAATTCAGGGTCTTGCGCGCCGCGGCGACCTCGTCGGCGCCGAGCGCGGCTCCATGCGTCGCAGCCGTGCCCTGCTTATTCGGCGCGCCCCAGCCGATGATCGTCTTGCAGCAAATCAGCGTCGGCCGCTCCGTCTGTGAGCAGGCGGACTCGAGCGCAGCGACGATCGCGGCGGGATCGTGCCCGTCTACGTTGGCGATTACCGACCAGCCGTAGGCGCGAAAGCGCTGCGGAGTGTCGTCGGTGAACCAGCCTCGAGTCTCGCCGTCGATCGAGATGCCGTTGTCGTCATAGATCGCAATCAGCTTGCCCAAGCCGAGCGTGCCGGCCAGCGAGCAGGCCTCGTGCGAGATGCCCTCCATGAGGCAACCGTCACCGAGAAAGACATAGGTGCGGTGATCGACGATCTCGTGGCCGGCGCGATTGAACTGACTCGCGAGAACTTTCTCCGCGAGCGCCATGCCGACGGCGTTCGCGAGTCCCTGCCCGAGCGGTCCCGTCGTCGTCTCGATGCCGATGTGGATTTCGCGTTCGGGGTGGCCCGCGGTGCGCGAGTCGAGCTGGCGGAACGCTTTGAGCTCGTCGAGACCGAGAGGGAAGCCCGCGAGATGGGCAAGCGAGTACTGCAGCATCGAGCCGTGGCCGTTCGACAGCACGAAGCGGTCGCGATCGGGCCATTCCGGATGCTCCGGGCTGAAGCGCAGAAAATCGTTCCAGAGAACTTCGGCGATGTCAGCCATGCCCATCGGCATGCCGGGATGACCGCTGTTCGCGGCCTGCACGGCATCCATCGACAGCGCCCGGATTGCGTTGGCAAGCTCGCGCCGTGGCGGCCGCCGGGCCGCCGCCGTCTTCTCGCTACTGGCTGCCATGAATTATTCGTTTTGGCCTGGCGAATCGGGGCAGGAATTGTCGCTTACGCGCCGCGCGGCACGCAACCTGGCGCGGCGATCTGTGAGGCAAATCCGGTGGATGACGCAGGGCATTGTTTAAGATGTCCGCAACGAACAGGCACCCTTCCCAAGAGAATGACGCCGACCAGCCAGGAAGCCCCGCGTCTGCGACTGCTGCAGATAAGCGATACGCATCTGCATGCGACGAAGGCGAGCCGGATGCGCGGCGTAAACACGTACGAGACGTTTCGCGCAGTGCTCGATCGCGCGCAGGACCACGCGGCCTGGCCGCCGGACGCCGTGATCGTCAGCGGCGACATCGTGCAGGACGAGAGCCGCTCCGGCTATGAGCTCTTCCGTGCGGAAATGGCGGCCCTCGGCGTCAAGGTCTTTTGCCTGCCGGGAAATCACGACGATCCGAAGCTCATGGACGAGATCCTGACCGGCGGCGGTTTTCAATTCTGCGGCAGTGCGAGATTCGACGGCTGGTCGCTGATCCTGCTCAACACATTTCTGACGGGCGAGGATGCGGGCGGGCTCGGCACACGCCGGCTCGACGCCCTGGCGGCACAGCTGCGCGAGCATGCGACCCAGCATGTCCTTCTTTGCATGCACCATCAGCCGCTGCCCATGGGCAGCGCCTGGCTCGATGGCGTCGGCCTGCGTGACGCCGACCAGTTTCTCGAGCTCATCGATGCGCATGCCAACGTCCGCGCGGTGCTCTGGGGTCACGTTCATCAGGCATCCGACCGCATGCGGGGCAAAGTGCGATTCTTGAGCGCGCCTTCGACCGGCTCGCAATTCCTTCCTGGCAGCGACTTCTTTGCGATCGACAATCGGCCGCCGGGGATGCGCTGGCTGCAATTGCACGAGGACGGGCGGATCGATACCGAGGTGACCTGGGCCTAGAGACAAGGGCCGCGCAGCGGACCGCCGTCGTTGGCGACAGACGAGCAGCCCGGAGGGCTGCGAAGTCGAGAGCCCGGCCGCTGGCGGCGCGTCGATTAGACCTCGACCATCTCGAAATCTTCCTTGCCCGAGCCGCAATCCGGACAGCGCCAGGACAGCGGCACATCGTCCCAGCGCGTGCCGGGCGCAAGCCCCTCGTCGGGCAGTCCCTTGGCTTCGTCATAGATGAAGCCGCAAATGAGACACATATAAGTCTTCATCGGTCAGTGGCTTCCGGAGCTCTTGGCGCTTTCGAAGGCCTGCTGCAGCAACCGCGGCAGGCCGCCGAAGCTGCCATTCGACATCATGACGATCTGATCTCCAGACCGCGAATCCGCAAGCACCACGTTGACGATCTCGCTGACGTCGGACTCGACTCTGAGCTTGTCGGAGATTCGCGAGAGCACGGACCTGGGGTCCCAGCGCAATCCCGCGGACTGCAGCACGTAGACCTGGTCGGCGGCCGCGAGCGAGTCCGTGAGCGCCTCGGCGTGCACACCCATGCGCATCGTGTTCGATCGCGGCTCGACGATCGCGACGATGCGACGGTCGCCCTGCTGGGCCCGAAGCGCGGCAAGCGTCTCGCTGATAGCGGTGGGATGGTGGGCAAAATCCTCGTAGAGCGCGACGCCGTTGAACACGCCGCGCTTCTCGAGTCGGCGCTTCACGCCCTTGAACTTGGACAGGGCCTCGAGCGCGAGTCCGACGTCGATTCCCGCATGGGCCGCCGCGCTGACCGCGGCGAGCGCATTCTCGAGGTTGTGTCGGCCGAGCAGCGCCCAGCCCGCTTCTCCGACGCGCTCGCCATTCCGCAGGACGGTGAACCGGCTTCGCGCTCCGATGAGATCGTAGTCGGCTGACCAGTCGGCGGGGTGGTCGGTGGCGGTGAACGTCTCGACTGGCGTCCAGATGCCCATGCCGAGCAATTTCCTGATCGCTTCGCTTCTGGCGTTGACCGTCACGAGCCCCTCGCTCGGCACGCTGCGCAGCAACTGGTGGAACTGCCAGAGTATGGCGTCGACGTTGGGATAGATGTCGGCGTGGTCGTACTCGATGTTCGTGATCGCGAGGGTTTTCGGACGGTAGTGCACGAACTTGGCGCGCTTGTCGAAGAAGGCGGTGTCGTACTCATCAGCCTCGACGACGAAATAACGCGAGCGGCCAAGGCGCGCGGAAATCGCAAAATCACGCGGCACGCCGCCGATCAGGAACCCGGGCTCGAGACCGGCGTAGTCGAGAATCCAGGCCAGCATGCTGCTCGTCGTCGTCTTGCCGTGCGTGCCGGCGACGGCGAACACCCACTTGTCCTGGAGCACGTTGCGCGCGAGCCATTCCGGCCCGGAATAGAAGGGCCGGCCCGAATTGAGCAGCGCCTCGACGGCCGGATTGCCGCGGGAGAGGACATTGCCGACCACGACGGCGTCGAGGTCATCGGTCAGATGCGCGGCGGCGTAGCCTTCCTGGAGCTTGATGCCGAGCTTGCGCAGCTGGGTGCTCATCGGCGGATAGACATTCTCGTCGGATCCCGAAACCTGATGTCCCGCCGCCTTGGCGAGCGCGGCGATACCGCCCATGAACGTGCCGCATATCCCGAGAATATGTATGCGCATCAGACGGCTTCCACGGCGACTAGGTCAGCGGACGGCGCGATCAGCTGGCCCACATAGAGCGATGTCAGCACGAACAGTATTTCCAGCATGAAACCGACCAGCAGGGGCTGACCCAGTGAGCGCGCGAGTATGGACGCAGCAATGAAAATGGACCAGAGATCGAACGGGATGCTGAAAGCAATGAACGACTCCCCCCGCATGTCTACGCCCAGCGCGACGGCGCCGATCGCCACGGGCAGAAATGCCAGCTGGATGACGATGCCGGCACCGAGCATGGCGCACATCGTCTGCCGATAGCGGCGTTCGACGCGAAAAAGGCTTTGGACCGCGAAGACGAAAGCGAAGAATAGCGAGGTATGGGCAACAAACTCGACGAGAAACGCAACCGTAAGTCCGTCGGTCAGAGTGATGCCAGCGAGGAGCACGAGCAGGGTATGCAGCGCGAGCAGAAAGAGAACGAGGAAGCTCGAATCCGGCAGACCCTCCGGCCCACGCCGGCGAATCGCAATCTCAGCCATCGCAGTCGCTAGCTGCCACACGCTTTGTCTGCCTCGTCGAACACGGGGAAGATCATACCCTATGCCATAATCGCAACTTCCCATGAGCCGCGAGTCGACGGAATCTGCGCTGATCGCCGATGATCAGACCTTGCGTGAAACCGCAGCCCGGCTTTCCGGTTCGCGCCTCTTCGCGCTCGACACCGAGTTCGTTCGGGAAAGCACCTACTATCCGGAGCTCTGTGTCCTGCAGGTGGCGACCGACGACGTTGTCGTTGCCGTCGATTGCCTCGCACCGATCGACCTCGAGCCCCTCCTCGAAGTCCTGCTGGCCGATGACGCAGTCTGGGTGCTGCACAGTGCGCGCCAGGATCTCGAGGTGCTCTCCAATCGCGCGGGCAGATTACCGCGCCAGCTCATCGACACGCAGATCGCCGCGGCACTGATCGGATCGCCGCTGCAGATCGGCCTGCAGGCGATGCTGGCGGAGATTCTCGGGATCGCGATCGGCAAGGAGCACACGCGCTCGGACTGGAGTCGACGCCCGCTGCCGGACGAAGTGCTCCGTTACGCGCTCGATGACGTCCGCCATCTGCTGCCGGCCTGGCGCGAGCTCGAGAAGCGACTCGCAGCCGCCGATCGTGTCAAATGGCTCGAGGAAGATTGCGCTCGCTCGCTCGCACTGCCGATACAGCCCGACGCCGCGACGATTCTCGAGCGAACCAAGGGCGCGGGGAGTCTGCATGGCAAGCGGCGGGCTGCCGCGGTCGCGCTGATAGCCTGGCGCGAAGCCCGCGCACAGGAACGCGACCGGCCGCGCCGCTGGATTCTCGCTGACGAGACCCTGGTGCGGATCGCGACGGGCCTCCCGCGGACGCTCGCGGATCTGCAACGGATCCCGGAGCTGCCGCCAAAGCTCATCGCGGGCTCTGGCGCGGCACTGCTCGCAGCCATCGAAAGCGCCGCGCCGCTGCCTGCGGCCGAGCCATCGGATCCCGTCGACCGGAGTCTCGTGAAGAGGCTGCAGGAAGGCGTCAAGGAGCGGGCCACCGCTCTCGGCATTCCGCCGGAAATGCTCGCCACGCGCAGAGACATCGTGCTCGCCGCGTCGGGGCAGGCCGGCGAGGCGCTGGCGACGGGCTGGCGCAGCACCGTGCTCGCAGGCTTGTTCAACGCTCCAGCTTGAGACCGAGCGTGCTGACGAGGCTCGAGTAGACGGCCTCCACCGATCCTTCGGCCGTGACGGTCCTGAGCAATCCGGCCCCGCGGTAGAAGGCGATCAGCGGCTCGGTCTGCTCCGCGTAGACCTTGAGCCGCTGTGCGATCGTTTTCTCGTTGTCATCGTCGCGCTGCACGAGCTGTCCGCCATTTTTCACGCAATCGTCGAGCTCGGCTTTGGGCGAAAAATAGATGTTCAGCAATTTGCCGGTGTTCGAGCAGGTCCGTCGCCCCGTCAGTCGCTTCATTAGGAGATCCGTCGACACATTCATGAACACTGCGGCATCGAGTGCAAGTCCGAGATCGCGGAAGACGACGGCGAGATCCTCGGCTTGACCGCGATTTCGCGGATACCCGTCCAGGATGAAGCCGTTCTTCGCATCCTTGCGCGAGATCCGCTCCTTGATCATTCCAAGCACGATGTCGTCGGCGACGAGACCGCCCGCATCCATGGCGGATTTCGCTCTCAGACCCAAGGCAGTCTTGTCGGCGACGGCCTGGCGCAGCAGATCGCCCGTGGAGACCTGGGGCATCCCGAATTCGTTTTGCAGATTCTTGGCCTGCGTGCCCTTGCCGGAACCCGGTGCGCCGAGCATGACGATGCGCATTCTTCGCTTCCTCCAAGCCTTTGCCGAGCGCGCTACGCTAGCGGGCGCAGCCGGGAGCGTCAATTGAAAGCCGGCAGTCAATCTGATGGGCCTTTGCTATTCTCGCGCTCGTCGAGATGCTTCATGTCGCACGGAGGAGCGTATGCGGGCGAATGCGTTTTACGCACAGTCAGGCGGAGTCACATCGGTCATCAACGCGAGCGCCTGCGGCGTCATCGAGACGGCACGCAAACACCGTTCCCGCATCGGCAAGGTCTACGCCGGCCGGAATGGAATTCTCGGCGCGCTCCGCGAGGAGATGATCGACACGTCAGCGGAATCGGCTGCCGCGATCGCCGCCCTGCGGCATACGCCCGGCGGCGCCTTCGGCTCAGCCCGCTACAAGCTCAAGGGGCTGGATCAAAACAAGGCCGAGTACGAGCGGCTGATCGAGGTCTTCAAGGCGCACGACATCGGCTACTTCTTCTATAACGGAGGCGGCGACTCGATGGACACCGCCAACAAGGTCGCCGAAATGAGCCGGAAGATGCGCTTCCCGGTCACCTGCATCGGCATTCCGAAGACAGTCGACAACGATCTGCCCTTTACCGACACCTGTCCCGGCTTCGGTTCCGTCGCCAAATACGTCGCGGTCTCGACAAAGGAAGCCGCGCTCGACGTCGCTTCGATGGCGCTGACGTCCACGAAAGTGTTCATCCTCGAGGTCATGGGACGACACGCCGGGTGGATCGCCGCCGCGGGCGGTCTCGCAGGCCAGACGCCAGCCGATGCGCCGCATGTCATCCTGTTTCCCGAGATTCCGTTCGACCAGCCCGCCTTCCTGGCGCGCGTCAAGGCTTCAGTTGCCGACTACGGCTACTGTGTCGTCGTCGTCTCCGAAGGCACGCGGCATCCCGACGGGCGCTTTCTCGCGGATGCCGGAACCAAGGATGCCTTCGGTCATACCCAGCTCGGCGGCGTCGCCGCCACCGTCGCGGAGATCGTGCGCAGCCAGCTCGGGCTCAAGTATCACTACGCGATCGCAGACTATCTGCAGCGCTCGGCGCGGCACATCGCCGCGAAGACCGATGTCGCCCAGGCCTACGCTGTCGGACAGAAGGCCGTCGAGTTCGCGCTGGCCGGCGAGAATGCTGTCATGCCGATCATCGTGCGCACTTCGTCCAGACCCTATCGCTGGTCGATCGACAAGGTGAAGCTCTCGCGCGTCGCCAACCGCGAAAAGAAGATGCCGAGGAACTTCATCGCCAAGGACGGCTTCGGGATCACGGCTGCCTGCCGGCGATATCTCGAGCCGCTGATCCAGGGGGAGGACTATCCGCCCTACCGGCAGGGCCTGCCGAATTATGTCGCTCTTCGCAATCAACCGGTCGCGAAGCGACTCCCGGAAATCGTGATAAAGTAGCCGCCGCCCGCTGGGGGCGGTGGGCGTTGGAATAAGAGGAACCTTCGGTTCAACCCCGTCCAAATCATTGCCGGCGCCCGCTCGGGCCCAGGCTCCATCGGGTTGATCGGTTCGATTGATAAGGACTGCGCGCGGACGCGCACAGCTTCCGTAGGCTTGTTTGGAGAGAGCGACATGAACGCGAATCTTGCACTTTGGCTGTCGTTGGGCGCGGCGGGATTGGCCGTCGTGTACGGAATACTGAGCACTCGCTGGATCCTCAGCCGTCCGGCCGGCAATCCGCGCATGCAGGAAATCGCGGCAGCGGTGCAGGAAGGCGCCGGCGCCTACATGAACCGGCAATACCGGACGATCGGCATCGTCGGAGTCGTGCTGTTTCTTGTCCTCGGTTTTGCGCCAGGCATCGGCTGGCCCACCGCCATCGGCTTCCTGATCGGCGCCGTATTCTCGGCTCTCGCAGGCTACATCGGCATGTTCGTTTCGGTGCGCGCCAACGTCCGCACCGCTCAGGCCGCGACCGAGGGCCTGAACCCCGCCCTGACAATCGCGTTCCGCGGCGGCGCCATCACGGGGCTCCTGGTCGTGGGCCTCGGATTGCTCGGCGTCGCGGGCTACTACCTCGTTCTGGTCGAGTCGCTCGGTTTCACGCAGGAAGAGACGCTACACGCGCTCGTCGGCCTGGCATTCGGCGGCTCGCTGATCTCGATCTTCGCGCGTCTCGGCGGCGGCATCTTCACGAAGGGCGCCGACGTCGGCGCCGACCTCGTCGGCAAGGTCGAAGCCGGCATTCCCGAGGACGACCCGCGTAATCCGGCCGTCATTGCCGACAACGTCGGCGACAACGTCGGCGACTGCGCGGGCATGGCCGCCGACCTGTTCGAAACCTACGCTGTCACCCTGATCGCGACGATGCTGCTCGGTGGCCTGACCGCCACAGGGCTCGGCGAGAACGCGGCGATCTACCCGATCCTGCTCGGCGGCATCTCGATCGTTGCCTCGATCATCGGCACGTTCTTCGTCAAGAGCTCGAGTGGCAAGATCATGCCCGCGCTCTACAAGGGCGTGATCGTTTCGGGCGTGATCGCCGCGATCGCGTTCTATCCCGTCACGACGATGCTGATGGGCGACCAAGCGCTGAATCTGTATTTCGCCGCACTCATCGGCCTCGCATTGACGGCCGCCATGGTCGTCATCACCGAGTACTACACCGGCACGAATTTCAGCGCCGTGAAAAAGATAGCCGAAGCCTCGACGACGGGGCACGCCACCAACATCATCGCGGGACTCGGCGTGTCGATGAAGGCGACGGCACTGCCCGTGATTGCCGTCTGCCTCGCGATCTGGGGCGCGTTCGAGCTCGGCGAGCTCTACGGCATCGCGATCGCCGCGACGAGCATGCTGTCGATGACCGGCATGATCGTGGCGCTCGACGCCTTCGGCCCGATCACCGACAACGCCGGCGGCATCGCCGAGATGGCGAAGCTGCCGAAGGAAACCCGCACGGTCACCGACGCGCTCGACGCCGTCGGCAACACGACGAAGGCCGTGACCAAAGGCTATGCAATCGGCTCGGCGGGCCTCGCTGCCCTCGTGCTTTTCGCCGACTACACGTACAACCTGGCGGCGGAGTATCCCGGCCGGACTTTCGCGTTCGACCTGTCCAACCATGAGGTGATCATCGGCCTGTTCATCGGCGGTCTGGTGCCCTACCTGTTCGGCGCGATGGCAATGGAAGCCGTCGGCCGCGCGGCAGGATCGGTCGTCACCGAGGTGCGCCGGCAGTTCCGCGAGATCAAGGGCATCATGGAAGGCACGACCAAGCCCGATTATTCGACGGCCGTCGACCTGCTCACGAAGTCCGCGATCAAGGAAATGATCCTGCCCTCGCTGCTGCCGCTGCTGATCCCGGTGATCATCGGCCTGTTGCTCGGCCCCGAGGCGCTGGGCGGCCTCCTGCTCGGCACGATCGTCACGGGTCTCTTCGTCGCGATTTCGATGACGACGGGCGGCGGTGCCTGGGACAACGCCAAGAAGTACATCGAGGATGGTCATTTCGGCGGCAAGGGCTCGGACGCCCACAAGGCGGCAGTCACGGGCGACACCGTCGGCGATCCCTACAAGGACACTGCCGGTCCGGCGATCAACCCGCTGATCAAGATCATCAATATCGTCGCGCTGCTCATCGTCCCGCTGCTCGGGTAAGCGGCGCGACTTGCGTCAGTGGAAGCGGCCCAACGGATGGGGCCGCTCGACGGCGTAGCCCTGGATGAAATCGACGCCGAGCTCGCGCAGGATGTCGACGGACGCCTGATCCTCGACCTGCTCTGCAATCACGAGAAAATCCAGGCTGCGGGAGAGATTGATCGTCGCCGTGAGCATGTCGCGGCTCACGCGGTTTTCACCGATATCCCGCGTGAATGAGCCGTCGACTTTCAGATAGTCGATCGCGAGCTGCCTGAGCTGCGAGAACGAGCCGATGCCGCTGCCAAAGTCGTCGAGCGCGAATCGGCAGCCGACTCCATGCAGCACGTTGATGAATCGCCGGGCATGATCGAGATTGTTCATGACGGCGACCTCCGAGACTTCGAAGCAGATCTTGTGCGGCTCGACGCCCGTGTGATCGAGCAGGTCGACCACGTACTCGAGAAACTCGTCGTCGGCCAGCGTCTGCCCCGACAGATTGATGCTGCAGCTTCTGCCTTGCGGTAGATGCGGCATGTCGCTGGCGATTCCGCTCAGAGCGGCCCGCACGACCCAGCGGTCGAGATGCGACATGAGCTGATAGCGTTCCGCAGCGCCGAGAAACTGCGCCGGCCCGATAATCTTGCCGCTCTCGTCCTTGAGACGCAGCAACAGCTCGGCTGCCGGACCTGAATCGACGCGCCCGCGAGTCGCGATGATCGACTGCGAATAGAGCTCGAACTGGTTGTCCTTGAGCGCGTTCTGCACGCGCTGCAGCCACTGGATTTCGCCTCGCTCGCGCGCCTTGAGCTCGTCGCGGGCCGAATACACATGAACGCGCCCCCTTCCCTGCTGCTTGGCGATGTAGCAGGCCGAATCGGCTGCGGAGAGTGAGGTTTCGGCGGTTCCGCTTTCCTGGTCGATCTCGACGAGACCGATGCTGACGCCGAGATCGAACACCCGGTCCTGCCAGCTGAACTTGTAGTCGCTCACGGCCTGACAGACGTCCTCGGCGATCTGACGCGCCTTGTCGAGCGGGCAGCCCACGAGCAGCATTGCAAACTCGTCGCCACCGAGTCGCGCAACCGTGTCCGAGTCGCGAACCTGATCCTTGAGCAGTGCAGCGATCTCGCGCAGCAGATTGTCCCCGACCATATGCCCACAGCTGTCGTTCACGGCCTTGAAACGGTCGAGATCGACATAGCAGACGACATGACTCGCGTGCTCTCCACGCGGCAAGTCGAGCGCCTGGTCGAGGCGACGCGCGAACTCGGCTCGATTCACGAGACCGGTCAGCGGGTCGTGACTTGCCTGGTACGACATCTCACGCGCGATGCCGCGCATTTCCGTGACGTCGTGGAAGATCACAACGCAGCCCGCGGTCTCCCGTTCGGGGCCGCGGATCGGGGATGCCGTGAGCTCGGTCGAGAACTCACGTCGGGAGTGCTTGGCGACGAGCCGGGCACGACGCCCGAGGTTGATCCGGCGCCGCTCGAGCAGGCACTGCGCGACGGGATCGCCCAGCGCGTTGCCGTCGACTTCGTCGACGAGAGCGATGAGTTCCGGGAGGCGCTTGCCGATGGCGAGGCTGCGCTTGCTGTCGAGCAGCTGCTCGGCGGCCTCGTTCATGTAGTCAATGACGCCCGCCGCATCGGTAGTGATCACGCCCTCGCCGATCGACTCGAGCGTGACTCGGGCCTGCAGCTTGCCGCGGCCGAGAGAAGCTTCGAGGCCTTTCCGATGCGTAATGTCCCGCGCGACGCTGACGAAAGCCTTTTGCGACTGGTAGTCGAGCCGTGCACTGTGGAGCTCGACCCACAATCCGCCCTCGTCGCCGTTGATGAGCTGTACCTCAATGGGCTCGAGGCGGGTATCCGAATCGAGCTCGGCAGCCAGGCGTTTCCGCATGGCCGCCCTGTACGCGGGACGCATGAGATCGCTGACCATCTTGCCGATGAGCGCGTCGGGCTCGATGCCGAAAAGATCGGCCGCAGCGCGATTTGCAAAGAGAATGGTTTCGGTATGGATCAGCGCGACCTCGGGCAAGGTCATCGCGAGCAGCTCGAAGTTCGTTCCACCACCGGCGGCGCGCTCATTCGCCTCGACGACACGATCGAGTACCCGATTGACGCCTGCGGCGATCGCAATCAGGTCGCTTGGACGCCCGTTCAGCTGCAGGCGTTCGTCCGGGTTGCTGGCGGCCAGCGTCCGTTGCATCTCATCGCGAAGCCCGGAAACTTCACGTTCGATGCGGCGATGGCGGCGGATCAGCCACACCAGCCCTGCAACTGCAGCCAGCAACAGCGCTGCCAGCGCTGCCGGTAACCACCGACTGCCGAGCGCCTCCGTGAGCGCGCTCATATCACCCGTCTGGCGATAGGCCGACCAATGGCAAGAAGACACTCGTCGGCGCGGCTGACGAGTGAGCCATTATTTCTTGAAAAACCCTGAGCTGATTCCCTGCAGGCACCGGCGTATACGCCTCGTTGACGCCCGCCGGTGTCCACGGCAGGTCGATTGTTATTACGCGCCGCTTCTCAAATTGCCGGCAAGCCCGACCGAAACGTTCGCTGGTAGTCAAAGATACTCCAGCGGCCACGGGCCTGGCGCCGGGATTTGACGATAATATCGGTTGTTGCCCGCGGCTATACTCCGTAACCTATCGCGCCCTTCCGCGCTCCCTGATTCCTCGCGACCCGGTATCCGCCATGAATTTCGAGATTGCCAGACGTCAAATGCTCACCCAGCAGATCAGAGCCTGGGATGTGCTCGATCCGCGGGTGCTGTCGGTGCTCGAAACGACGCCACGCGAGAGCTTCGTGCCCGAACAGGAACGAGATCTGGCCTTTGCCGACACTGAAATCCCGCTCCCGCATGGTCAATGCATGATGGCGCCCAAAGTCGAGGCCCGTCTCCTGCAGGAACTCGCCATCCAGCCGTCCGATTTGGGCTTGGAGATCGGCACCGGCAGCGGCTACTTCGCAGCCTGCATGAGTCATCTCGCGAGGAGCGTGCAGAGCATTGAGATTTTCGCCGACCTCTGCAGCGGCGCGCGCGCCAAGCTCGCGCTCACCGGGATTGGCAACGTCGAGGTCATCAATGACGACGCGATGCGGGCGACGTTCGACTCGCGTTTCGACGTCATCGCCGTCACGGCGGCCGTGCCAAGCCTCAGCGAGCGTTTCGTGCGGCTGCTCAATCCCGGTGGCCGGCTCGTCATGGTCATCGGCAGGCCGCCGGTCATGGAGGCCGTCCTCGTGCGCAAGGACAGCGACGGCGGCACAACCGAAAAGAGCCTGTTCGAAATGCTGCTGACCCCGATGATTAATGCCGATCAGCCGAAACCGTTCGTTCTTTGACGGCTCCGGATCCGCTTTCCGCCAAAACCCAAGACCCTCGAGGGAAACCAAGATGAAAATCCGCTATGCGTTGCTCGCGCTTTCGATTGCCGCGGGCTCGGCCCGCGCTCAGGAAGGGCTTCTCGAAATCTACCAGCGTGCGGTTATGAATGATCCGGTCATTCGCGAGGCGGAGGCCAATTTTCTCGCGACGTCCGAGGTCAAAGGACAGGCGCGCAGCGGTTATCTGCCCACTCTGTCGCTCAGCGGATCGACCTCGGACCAATACGGGAAGGATCCTAACCCTCCGATCGATCCCGTCACGGGACTTCCCAGCGTATTGATTTCGAACTTCGAGTCGGAAAGCGATTCCACAAACCTGAGTCTCAGCATCAGCCAGACGATCTTCGACTGGGGCCAGATCCTGAGCCTCAAGCAGGCCGACAAGACGATCGCGAGGGCCGAGGCGGATTTTGCGGTGACGCAGCAGGACCTGATGATTCGCGTCGCATCGGCCTATTTCAACGTGCTGGCCGCCAACGACCAGTTGGCCTCGGACATCGCAGCTCGCGAGGCCCTTGCGCAGCAGCTCGAACAAACCCAGCGGCGTTTCGACGTGGGCCTGATCGCAATCACGGACGTCCAAGACTCTCAAGCCGGGTACGACCAGGCGGCCGCGCTCGTGATCGCCTCCGAGCGCGCGCGGGCTTCATCCCTCGAGAGCCTGCGCGAGATCATCGACGACTACGTCACCGACCTGGAATCGCCGATCGAGAATCTGCCGCTGCTGACACCGGATCCCGCCAACGTCGATGCCTGGGTGACCGCGGCACAGGCGCAGAACCTTTCGCTCGCATCCAGCCGAATCGGCGTGGAAATCGCCAATGACGAAATTCGGATTTCCCGTTCCGCGCGCTATCCGACGTTGCGACTGTCGGCATCGGCCGGACAAGGCACGAGCGACTCCGTCCAGACATCCAACCTGTTCAATGGCACGGAGTTCTCGGCACGGTCGTCTTCGGAACGCGAGAGCAATGGGCTTTCGCTGAACCTCAACGTGCCGATATTCAACGGCGGACTGAACGGGTCGCGCATCGAGCAGTCGGTGTATCGGCACCGGGCCGCGATGGAGTCGCTCGAGAGGGTTGCGCGACAGACCGAGCGACTGACTCGCGACGCATATCTGGGCGTCACATCGGAAATCAGCCGCGTTGGAGCGACGCGCCAGGCGCTCGAATCCGCGCGTACGGCATTGCTCGCAACGCAGGCCGGCTTCGACGTGGGGCAAAGAACCGGAGTCGACGTCGTCAACGCGCAGAACACGGTACGCCGCGCCGAGACCACTTACGCGGGCGCGCGCTACGAGTACTTGCTGAATCTGCTGCGCCTGAAGCAGGCTGCCGGCAGCTTGTCCGAGGCGGATCTCGCCGAAGTCGATACCTGGCTCGAATAGGACCGCGCGCCACGGTGCGCTGTCAGTCCGAACGGCGGCGAATCGCCTCGATGACTCCCGACGTCGAGCGCCCCGGCTTGAATGCCAGCACTCGGACCTCGCCGCCGCGCGCGAGAACAGAGTCGGCGCCGGCGATCTGATCGACGCGCCAGTCGCCGCCCTTGACGAGAACGTCGGGCTTAAGGCGCTCGATGAGCCGCGCCGGCGTGTCGTCGCTGAACGGGACGACCCAGTCCACTGACGCGAGCCCGGTCAGAACGGCCATACGATCCGCCAGCGGGTTGATCGGCCGCGAAGCACCCTTGAGGCGCGCCACTGACGCATCGTCATTGACGGCGACGACGAGCTGATCGCCCAGCGCCTTCGCTTCTTCAAGGTAGCTGACGTGTCCGGCATGCAGGATATCGAAGCAGCCGTTGGTCATGACGATGCGGCTGCCGCGTTGTCGGGCCTCGTTGAGAATTCCCTCGAGCTCGTCGGCCGTTACTGCTCCTCGGCCGCCGTAGCCGCGCCGATGGAGCGCCGTCTTGAGCTCCGTCGGCGTCACTTGCGCAACGCCGATTTTGCCGACGACGATGCTCGCGGCGAGATTTGCGAGCCCGGCCGCATCGGCGATCGAAAGTCCCGCTGCGATCGCGCCTGCCAGCGTTGCGATGACGGTGTCGCCGGCGCCTGTCACGTCGAACACTTCGCGTGCCTCGGCGGCCAAATCGATGACGTCGATGTCCTTGCCGACCATCGTCATGCCGCGCTCGCCACGCGTCACGAGCAGATAGTCGAGTGCAAGCGTCTCGCGCAGCGCCTTCGCCTTTTCCAGAAATTCGCTTTCGTCACTCCAGGCCCCGGCCACGGCGGCAAACTCCGACTGGTTGGGAGTCAGGCAGTAGCAGCCTCGATAGCGCTCGAAATCTCGTCCCTTGGGATCGATCAGGACGCGGCAGGATTTTCGCTTGAGACGCGGCAGCAGCTCGTCGATTCGCGCGAGAGTTCCCTTGCCGTAGTCCGAGAGCACGACGACCTGCTGCTTGTCGGTGGTAGCCTCCACGAGGCGATTGAATTCCGGCGCCAGTTTGTCGAGCTTTTGCTCCGAATCGAGGCGGATCAGCTGCTGGTTGCGCGCGAGCACGCGCAACTTGTGAATCGTAGGCAAGGCGTCGTCCTGGGCGAGCTTCGCCTCCACTCCGCCGCGCTGCATGAGCTCGGCGAGCTGGCGGCCGCTGGCGTCGCGGCCGACGGCGCCGACGAAATGCACCGCTACTCCCAGTGCCGCAAGATTCATCGCGACATTGGCGGCGCCGCCCGCGCGCTGCTCGCGGTGGGTTGCGTGCACGACGGGTACCGGCGCCTCCGGCGAGATTCGCGCGGCATCGCCGAACCAGTAATCGTCGAGCATCGCGTCGCCACCGACGACGACGCGCAACGAGGAGAAGTCAGGAACGCTGAGAGTCACGAACGACTTGCTCGAGGTGTGCAGCCACGGTGCGCCGATTCTACCCGGAAAGCCGGGCGCTCAATGCTGCAGAGGAGCGAGGGCGAAAAAAAGGCCCGCCTCCGAACGATGTCGAGAGGCGGACCAACGGCGGACCGGCCTGCGTTCAGACCACAGGTCAACGCAAAGTCATCGTCTCCTCAGCCACATTTCCCTCAGCCACATTTCGAGTAGCCGCAATTCAGACATGTCATGCAACCGTCGAGCATCACTGCGGCAGCGGTGTTGCACTTTCCGCAGAGTTGCGCGCCCTCGGGAAAACTGTGTTTGGCGAATGCGTCCTTCTGCTTGCTCTGCGCCTCGAATTCGGCGCGCTTCGCTTCGACGAAGCGCTTTTGCCCATCGTCCAGCGGCACGGCCTTGAGCAATCCGATCTGCGTCAGGTGCTTCTCGACGATATGCCCGAGCTCGGCAATGATCGATGGCATGAATCGACCGCCCGGCTGCCAGTAGCCGCCGCGCGGATCGAATACCGCCTTGAGCTCGTCGACGAGAAAGGTGACGTCGCCACCCTTCCGGAAAACAGCCGACATGATGCGCGTCAGCGCCACGATCCACTGGTAGTGATCGAGGTTCTTCGAATTGATGAAGATCTCGAACGGCCGCCGCTGCTCGTGCGGCGTACCCTCGTTGAGCACGATGTCGTTGATCGTGACGTACATCGCGTGATCGGATACGGGAGTCTTGACCTTGTAAGTAGAGCCGATCAGGACCTCGGGTCGCTCGAGCCGCTCATGCATGCGGATGACGTTCGACTCGTCCGAACCCTTCTGGGCGGTCGCGGCAGTACGCGCTTCATTGCGCTCGCCGGCGCCGGCAACCGCATAGCCGACGATCTTCTTATCGATTTTGCTGCGAGACATCTTTCGCTCCGCTAGAACTTGCCGTAGTAGCCTTCCTTGAGGGCATCGTAGAGATTGGCGGCTGTGTGCACTTCGCCGTCATACTCGATTTCCTGGTCACCCTTGAACTCGACGACTGATCCGTCCTCGAGGGTGAACTTGTAGGTCGTGTTCTTGAGGTCCTTCTCCTTCACCAGTACGCCCTGGAAAGCCTCCGGATTGAACCGGAAGGTCGTGCAACCTTTCAGGCCCTTTTCGTAGGCATACACGTAGATGTCCTTGAAGTCCTCATAGTTGTAGTCGGTCGGCACATTCGCCGTCTTCGAGATCGAGGAGTCGATCCAGAGCTGGGCTGCGGCCTGAATGTCGACATGCTCCCGCGGCGATATGTCTTCGGAGCTGACGAAGAAATCCGGCAGCTTCCGGCCAGCCTCCTTCGATTCGGGCATGGCGTTCGGATTGACGATCTCACGATAGGCCAGAAGCTCGAACGAGAAGACGTCGACCTTTTCCTTGCTCTTCTTGCCCTCGCGAATGACATTGCGGAAGTAGTGATGGGCAAACGAGGGCTCGATGCCATTGCTCGCGTTGTTCGCGAGCGACAGCGAGATGGTCCCGGTCGGCGCAATGGAGCTGTGGTGCGTGAAGCGCGCTCCGGACTTTTCGATGGCTGCGAGCAACTCGGGCGCAACCTTCGCGAGCCGCTGCATGTACCTGCTGTACCGGGCCAGCAGCACACGGCCGGCAATTTTGTCGCCGACGACCCAGCCATCCCGCGCCATCTCGGGCCGCTTGTGCAGCATCTCGTCGGTGACTTCGAACTCCTCTTCGAAGATGGGGGCGGCGCCTTTCTCCTTGGCAAGCTCGAGACCGGTCTGCCATCCCGCCAGGGCAAGCTCGCGCGAGACTGCTTCGGTGAACTCGACGGATTCTGGCGTGCCGTAGCGCATCCCGAGCAGAGTCACCGCGGAGCCGAGCCCGAGGAAACCCATGCCATGACGCCGCTTGCGCTGGATCTCGTCGCGCTGCTTGCCGAGCGGCAAGCCGTTGATGTCGACGACGTTGTCGAGCATGCGCGTGAACACCTGGACGACGGCGCGGTATTCGTCCCAGTCGAATCGTGCATTGGGGGTGAACGGATCCCGCACGAACTTGGTCAAGTTGACGGAGCCGAGCAGGCAGGCGCCATAAGGCGGCAGCGGCTGCTCGCCGCAAGGGTTGGTCGCGCGAATGTTTTCGCACCACCAGTTGTTGTTCATCTCATTGACGCGGTCGATCAACACGAAGCCGGGTTCGGCAAAGTCGAAGGTCGACGACATGATGACGTCCCACATGCGTCGCGCCGGCAAGCGTCGATAGATCTTGCAGGCAACCAGGCCTGCCTCGTCGGTGACGTACCCGGTGGTTATCGGCCACTCTCTCCAGACGACGACCTCGGGATCGCCGAGATCGATGCCGTCCTGGTCGACTTCCTGCCGCGACAGCGGAAACGCCAGCTGCCACTGTTCGTCGTTCCGCACGGCCCGCATGAATTCATCGGTGATCAGCAGAGAGAGGTTGAACTGCCGCAACCTGCCGTCCTCGCGCTTGGCGCGAATGAAATCCATTGCGTCGGGATGCCCGATATCGAACGTGCCCATCTGCGCGCCGCGGCGTCCGCCGGCAGACGACACGGTAAAGCACATCTTGTCGTAGATATCCATGAACGAGAGCGGGCCCGAAGTGTGCGCGCCAGCACCCGACACATAGGCTCCCCGAGGCCGCAGGGTAGAGAACTCATAGCCGATGCCGCACCCCGCCTTCAGCGTGAGGCCGGCTTCATGCACCTTGTCGAGAATGTCGTGCATCGAGTCGCCGATGGTTCCCGAGACAGTGCAGTTGATTGTCGACGTCGCAGGCTTGTGCTGTTCGGCGCCGGCATTTGAGATGATCCGGCCTGCCGGGATGGCGCCGCGCTGCAGCGCCCAGACAAATCTCTCGTACCAGTGCTCGCGATCGGCAGGCGCTTCTACTGCCGCAAGGGCGCGCGCGACGCGTTCATAGGTACCCAGAATGTCCTGATCGATGGGCTCGCCGGACTTCGTCTTGAGTCGATACTTGGTGTCCCAAATATTGATCGAAGCATCCTGGAATTCAATTTCGGCAACGGCCTTATCGGCGATCTCGACAGCTGTATTCATGAGATAGAACTCAACCCTCTCGCAGCGCGACCGCGCCACGGTGATCCCCCGAGTCGTCGCGGCGACCCGTCGCTCACTGGCCCGAATAATCGGGCGAAACCTGCCCCCAGAGCTGACGAGGTCAACCCGCGATGAACGCTTAGTTTGCTTAAGTCAGCAACACAAGATCTTGTGCTGCTGGTTTGTAGAGTAGGATTCTGCGTTCTTTATGTCAAGACTTTTTGATGATTTCATGACAAGTCTTTTTATCATTTAAAACAAGGAGATAAAAATTTAACCTCGAATTCACAGAGAGGATTCCGTCCGGCCCCGCAGCGATGCTCGCAGCGATCCGAAGCACAAGATCTTGTGTTCCGCTCTTCACCAGCATATCCCCAGATTAGTCACAGAAATCGCCCCGACCGCGGGTCCCCACCGCTGCAAGGCACCTCCGCGCGCGCTGTCCCCGCGCGACCGAAATGGCCATCGAAATCCCCTAGAATAGGACGCATCACAGTTCGCCGACGCGCCTCGGAGTTCTTCTGCACGCACTGAAGTCTTACGGGACCCGTCGACTGGCCCCTCTGATCCTCGCCGCCGTCACCCTCGGGGGCGTTTCGGCGCAGGAGCGCGAAGTCGCGCCGCTGCCCAGCCTCGCCGAGCTCGTCGAACGGACTGCGCCCGCGGTCGTCAGCATTACCATCACGGCACCGCTCGACCAGGCGCAACGATTTTTCCGTGGGCGTCCGGTACCCGAGGAGTATTTGCCGGAAGAGGCGGAAGGCGCCGGCTCAGGCGTGATAGTCGACTCCGAGAACGGCTATGTGCTGACGAATCACCATGTCATTGCCACGGCCAGCGCAATCCGCGTCACCCTGAACGACAATCGCAGCTTCGGCGCCGCAGTCATCGGCTCCGATTCGCTCTCCGATCTCGCGATCCTGCAAATCGAGGCCGACGGGTTGACCGCCATTCCCTTCGCTTCGACGGAAGATCTCCTCGTCGGCGACTATGTCGTCGCCATCGGCAATCCCTTTGGCATCGGCCAGACCGTCACCTCGGGGATCGTCAGTGCCCTGGGCAGGGCCGGCGGTTTCACCGACAACAATGGTGCCTTCGAAGACTTCATCCAGACCGATGCATCGATAAACCCCGGCAATTCGGGCGGCGCCCTGATCAATCTGCGCGGTGAGCTCGTCGGCATCAACTCGGCCATCATTTCGACCGGCTTCGGCGGCGGCAACGTCGGCATCGGTTTCGCAATCCCCACGGACATGATCACCTCGGTGATGGGACGGCTGCTCGAGTTCGGCGAAGTTCGCAGGGGCTTGCTCGGTGTCGTCATGGAGTCCGTAACCCCGGTCCTGGCATCCGACCTCGATCTCGACGCAACGGCAGGCGGAATGGTGTTGTCAGTGGCATCGCCTTCCGCCGCGGAAGCGGCCGGTATCGATATCTATGACGTCATCGTCGGCATCGACGGGGAAAGGGTCCTGGCCAGCAACGAGCTTCGCAATCGCATCGCCATGAAACTCCCCGGGGAGACCGTCGAGGTTCAGTTCGTCCGCGCGGGGACGGAACGCACGGTCCAGGTAGCGCTCGGCTTGCGCGAGCAAGAAGCGTCCGAAGATCAAGGGTCCGAATCGCGCCCATCGAGGACATCCGGTCCACTCGACGGGATGCAATTTCTCGCGGAAAACGAAGAGCAACAGGGACTGACCGTTCGCACGGTTGCCCCACGCAGCCTCGCGGCGCGTGCCGATGTGCGTCCCGGTGACCTGGTCGTCGCGATCAACCGCAACCCCGTCGACGACATCGAAGAGGCAGAGCGGCTGGCGGGTCAAACCTGGACTGTCGTCCTCGAGATCATGCGTGGCGATCAGAGGCTGCTGGCGGTTCTGCGCTAGCCGGCCATGACGGACAGCAAGAACAGGGGCGCGGTCTGCGTCCTCGGTGGCACTGGGTTTGTCGGTCGCCTTCTCGCGGCCAGGCTGGTGCGCGAGGGCTTTACGGTGCGGATTCCTACGCGGAACCGGCAGCAGGCGCGGGACCTGCTCGTCCTGCCCGGTCTCGAGCTAGTGCAGGCGGATATTCACGACGCTGCCCAGCTGACGGCGCTGCTCCGGGACTGCGGCGCCGTGGTCAACCTCGTCGGCATCCTCAACGAACGCGGCAGCGACGGCAGCGGCTTCCGGCATGCGCACGTGGAGCTGGCCGAAAAGCTCATGGCTGCCTGTCGCCGCTCGGGCGTCAGACGCCTGTTGCAGATGAGCGCGCTCAAGGCCAATGCGGAGCGCGGTCCGAGTCATTATCTGCGGACCAAGGGCGAGGCCGAGCAAGTCATTCAGAGCCAGGCCGGAGAGAATATTCAATTCACGATCTTCCGGCCGTCTGTGATCTTCGGGCCCGGCGACTCATTCTGTCTGCGCTTCGCGCGCATTCTCCGCAGGACCCCCGTGTTGCCGATGGCCGGGCTCAATGCCCGATTCGCGCCGGTGTACGTCGGCGACGTGGTCGAGGCTTTCATCCGAGCGCTTCCGGACAATCGAAGTTTCGGCCAGACCTACGAGCTTTGCGGGCCCGAGGTCTACACGCTCGAGGAAATACTGCGCTTCGTCTGCAGTGAGCTCGCGATCCGCCGCGCACTCGTAAATCTCCCGCAGTCCCTTGGACGTCTGCAGGCCTGGATCGGAGAGTTTCTACCAGGCAAGCCGTTGAGCCGCGACAATCTCCGCTCACTGACCGTCGCCAGCGTCTGCCGCGAAAACGGATTCGCGGCCTTCGGGATCGTTCCCCGGCCGATGGAGCCGATCGTTCGGACCTGTCTGCGCAACGTCGACGAGCTCGCCGCGATCCGCGACGGCAGCCACCGCTGAGTCTGCATTCAAGGCCTCAAGCCGCAGGACACGCTGTTCCGGCTCGAGCTCGACGAGTTCCCCCATTTCAAGATAGAAGGCTCCGGGGCCCAGCACCTCGAGCCGGCGCTTGAGTCCCGGAACCCACCGCCGATAGCTCGTCAGAGCGACGAGCCGCGCATTGTTGAACTCGTCCACAAACCAGCCGTCGAAGTCGGGCGCGTTTCCCCAGGATTCGCGGAGCGTCTCGTAGTCTCGACGCATCGCTGCATAGGCCGCAGCCTTGGCAGTGTGCATCTCCGCCTCACCGGTATTGGCGGAGAAGACGTCAGCCATTCGGTCCCGCTGCAAGGCCACCAGCTCGGCGAATGCGGCCTGACGCGCGAGCTGCTCCCGATATGCCGCGAGCTGAGTGGACGCATTGCGGCTCTCGAGCCAGGCCTCGACCCCGTACTGCTCGACAGCGGTCGCGAAGGATTCGCTGAAATCGGTGTCGCCCTTGATGTAGATGCGCTGGTGGGCGAGTTCGTGGAAGAGGATGGCCGCGATCTCGGTCTCGCTCCGCCCGAGCATCGTGTCGAGGATCGGATCGGCGAAATAACCGAGCGTCGAATAGGCAACAGCGCCCCCTATAAATGTGTCGAAGCCCTGAGAGTCGAGTTTCGCCGCGAACTCCTCTGCCTTGGCGCGATCGAAATAGCCGCGATAGGCGACGCAGCCGGCGACGGGAAAGCACCAGGTCAACGGCTCTACCGAGAACTCCGCTGCCGCGACGACATTCCAGACGACGAAATCCCGATCGAGCGCGACGAAGGACGTATAGCTCTCGTTGTCCGGCAGGCCGACCCGGCCAACCGCAAATCTCCTGAGCTCTGATGCGAGCCGCAGCCGATCGCGTGTCTCCGCCGGAACCTCGGCGTCGACAATGACGTCGTCGATCGGCACCCGCTGCCGCAACAACCCGACCTGCCCGCGAACCGCCTGCGTGTAATAGGGAAGCGCGCAGGCCGGAAGAATTACCGCGAACAGAGCCGGGATCAGGATCGTCACGCCCGAACGCATGACCAGAACTTAGCATGCGGACCGCTACGGTATGATCGCTGCATGGAAGTCTACGAAGTCGGCGGCGCCGTTCGCGACAGCCTGCTTGGCCTCCCCGTCGTCGAGAAGGACTTCGTCGTTGTCGGCGCCACGCCGGCCGAGATGATCGACCTCGGCTACCGTCAGGTCGGACGCGACTTTCCGGTTTTCCTGCATCCGGAGACGGGCGCGGAGTATGCGCTCGCGCGCATTGAGCGAAAAAGCGGCACCGGTCACACGGGCTTCGCGATCGACGCATCGCCCGACGTTTCGCTCGAGGACGACCTGTCGCGCCGCGATCTCACGATCAATGCGATGGCGCGGGACGCGAACGGCAACATCATCGATCCGCATGGCGGGCGTCGCGATCTCGACGATCGCAGGCTCCGGCATGTCGGGAGCGCCTTCGCCGAAGATCCGCTCCGGGTATTACGCGTCGCCCGCTTCGCGGCGCGCCTCGATACGCTGGGCTTCAAAGTCGACGAGTCCACGCTCGAGCTGATGCGCGACATCGCTGCCAGCGGCGAGCTCGCGACGCTGAGCGCGGAGCGCCTCTGGCAGGAAACGGAGAAGGCGCTCAGAACCGATCGCCCCGCTGTCTTCTTCGAGGTGCTGCGGCGCGCGAACGCCCTCGCCGTGATTTTTCCCGAGATCGAACGGCTGTTCGGCGTGCCGCAACCGCCAAAATGGCATCCGGAAATCGATACCGGCGTACACACGCTGCTCGCCTTGTCGCAGGCGGCGACGCTGTCGGCCGACCCCGTAGTGAGATTTGCAGTGCTCGTGCACGATCTCGGCAAGGGCGTAACGCCGAAGGAAATGCTGCCCCGGCATCACGGCCACGAGCAGCGATCAGTCCGCCTGATCTCGGCCCTCGGCGAGCGGCTGCGCGTCCCAAAGCGCTACCTCGCGCTCGCGCAAGCCGTGGCGGAATTTCACGGCGTTGCGCACCGCGCAGCGGAGCTCCGGCCCGAGACGATGCTCAAGCTGCTGACCTCCATCGGGGCCCTGCGCCATCCCCCGGTCCTCGACGACTTCCTCACGGCCTGCCTGGCCGACCTGCGTGGACGAACGGGTCTCGAGGCATCGCCGTATCCGCAGGGCAACCGATTGCGCCTCGCACTCGCGGCCGCGACCGCAATCAAGGCGGGCGATCTGACGGACAAGACGCTCGAGGGTGCAGCGATCGGTGCCGCCCTTGCCTCACGACGCGTCGCGGCGATCAGAGAGGCTACAAAGTCCTAGAGCCAGCTCCGGAAGTCGCGTCCCGGCAATCGCGACTCGTCGAGGCCGCGTGTCAGCCAGAGCAATTTGAAACGCTCGCCCATCTCTCCCGGGAGGATCAGCGTCTTGAGCGAGCTCGCCTCGCGCGGCGTCGGCTGCCGCGAGGCGAGAACCGGATCGAGCGCGATCGATTCGATCAGGAACTGTGCCTGGGTCGTGAATCCGGAAAGAACGCAACCCGCCGCGCGACCGGCCGCTGCCGCGGCGCTGAAGTCGACCCAGGCCGAAATATCCTGGAGCCCCGGCCACAGCATCGCGTTGCCATGAGCGCGCTGGCGGTAATGGCAGATCAGCGTGCCATCGCCGCGCTCGGCACCGTAGTAGTCGCGACGCGGCACTCCGTAATCGATCAGCAGCAGTCCGCCGGACTCGATCGTACCGAGCACGGCATCGAGCCATGGCTTGAGCTGCAGGCAGACCTCGGAGCGATAGCCGTCCGGCAACCGCTGCCCGAGGTCGGACTCGATCGCTGCGACCGCGGCGTCGAGCCTGGCATCGGCGGGACCAGGCGCCATCGCGAGCCCGCCCGGGCCGCGAATGATCCCGAGCGGCAACACCGCCCGGGAAGTCCGGACGAAGCGCATGACGGGCAATGCGTCGGCGACCTCGTTGGCGAGGACAATGCCGCGAAATCCCGTCGCCGGCAGCCGATCGAGCCAGCGAACACCCGGCCAGCGCTGCGCGAGCAAGGCCTGCTGGCGCTCACGCAGGTCGGCGCTCGGCTCGAGGATCGAGTACTCGACTGCTGAAAGGCCGCGCGCGGCCAGATGCTCGAGCAGATCCGCCGCCAGCCGACCCGTGCCTGCGCCGAGCTCGAGCAGTCGCGCGGACCCTAGCGTTGCGAATTGCGCCGCGAGGAGCGGCGCGAGCGCCGCAGCGAGCCAGTCGCCCTGCTCGGGCGCCGTCGTGAAATCTCCGCCGGCCCCGATCTTGGCCGCGCCCGCGCTGTAGTAGCCGAGCCCGGGTTCGTAGAGCGCCATGCGCATGAACGACTCGAAGGCGAGCCAACCGCCGGCGCGGTCGATCTCGGTCTCGATTCTGGCGGTGAGCGCTGCACTTACGCCTGAGGCGGAGGCGTCGGGCGGCGGCAAGCTCTCTGCGATCAAGGCGGCTCCGGGGCGGGCGGCGAGCGCCGATAGTGTACCCTTGCACGCCATCGCCTCCGACGGAGCATTTCTTGAGCGAAGCAGCGAACTCACTCGCCGGACGCTGGGCCCTCATCACCGGATCGGGTCGGCGGATCGGCGCGTCGATTGCCGAACGCCTGCACGAGGCGGGAGCGAATGTCGCCGTGCACTACCTCAAGTCTTCCGCTCCGGCGGACGAGCTCGTCGCTCGCCTCAATTCCGCACGCAAGCAGTCGGCGTTTGCGATCGGTGCGGACCTCCGCTTGACGGCCGAGATCGCTCGACTTGTCGAGCAGGTCGTCGCGCGCGCCGGTCGCCTCGACGTCCTCGTCAACAACGCCTCGAGCTTCTATCCGACGAAGCTCGAAAGCGTGACCGAAGCCGAATGGAGCGATATCGTCGACAGCAATCTCAAGGCGCCGCTGTTTCTGGCACAGGCAGCGCTGCCCCATTTGCGCGCGAGCAGCGGAACGATCGTCAATATGATCGACATCCATGCGCGCCGCCCGTTGCGCCATCATCACATCTATGGCGCCGCCAAAGCCGGCCTCGCGATGCTGACACGTTCGCTCGCTCGCGATCTGGCTCCCGAGATCCGCGTCAACGGCGTCGCGCCAGGGGCCATCCTCTGGCCCGAAGACGGAATGACCGAGTCCGTGAAGCAGAGCATCGTCCGCAAGATCCCGCTCGGCCGCGCCGGCGAGCCCGATGACATCGCGCGAACCGTGCTCTTCCTCGTCCGCGACGCGCCCTATGTCACGGGGCAGATCATCGCCGTCGACGGCGGCCGCAGCATCGGCTGGTAACTGCTCAGGCGGCGTCGAGCGAGCCGACTCGACAGAGCGCGTCGACCTGGCCGGCAATTTGTTTCCAGGCGCGCTCGAGCGGAATTCCAGTGACGGGGTGTACGAGATCGGGCGCGATCTCCGCGAGCGGGGCGAGCACGAAGGGATACAAGAGCACATCCGCGCGCGGCAAACGCCGCACGGCATCTATGCGCTCGCCGTAGAGCAACAGATCGAGGTCGATCGTCCGCGATCCCGAGCGCTTGCCGGGAACGCGGCCGTGCGCGTTTTCGAACTCCGACAGCGCGTGTTCGAGCGCGTCGACGCCAGGGTCGGCCGGGAATCCGACGACCATATTCAGGAACTCGGGCCCGGCGAATCCGAACGCCGGGCTGCGATACACGCTCGAGCAGTTGAGTTCCCCGAATTGCAGTCGCAGCGCCGCGAGGGCCCCGCGCAGATTGGCCTCGGGTTCGATGTTGCTGCCGAGACCGACGAAGATCTCAGGCATAGTCGGAAGTGTTGCGCTCGATTACGACGCCGACGTTGCGCGAGCCTTCGATGGCTCCCGGCTTCGACACAGTCAGCTTGAGCCAGGGCACGCTGAACTCGGTAATGACGATCCTGGCGAGCGTCTCGGCGAGAGTTTCGACGAGCTTGAACTCCGACTGCTCGACGACGGCAGCCAGCCGCTTCGAGATCGCCTTGTAATCGAGGGCTTCCGTAATCTGATCCGTCGCGGCTGCGCGCTTCGCGTCGGTGGCCATCTCGAGATCGAGGCGGATGATCTGGCGGACGCGACGTTCCCACTCCCAGATCCCGATGACGGCCTCGATCCGGAGATCCTCGAGGTAAATCTTGTCCACGTTCCGCTTCCTTCAGTTCCGGCCGGGCGGCTGCAGCTCATCGAGCGGCCAGCGCGGACGCGCAAGGATACCCGGCGCAGGGTTCTGGCCGGGAACCAGGCGCGCGGCGCCCGCGTAGGCGATCATCGCACCGTTGTCGGTGCAAAAAGCCGGGCGCGGATAGAAGACCGCGACACCGTTCGCCTTGCCCCAGTCCGCCAACTGTTGCCGCAGCGAGCGATTCGCCCCGACACCGCCGGCAATGACGAGGGCTCTGCGCCCCGTCTCGGCCACGGCCCGCGCGCATTTCGCGACGAGCGTGTCGACAACGGCGGCCTGGAATGACGCCGCGATATCGCGCTCGACTTTCTCGCTGAGGCGACCCTGCTCGCGACGCTCAAGCTCGATCGCGCGCCGCACCGCGGTCTTGAGACCGCTGAAGCTCATGTCAAGTCCGCGGTCGGCCAAGGGGCGGGGGAACGAATAGGCCTCGGGATCGCCGCCATCAGCGAGCCTGGCCAGTGCCGGTCCGCCCGGATACGGCAGATGGAGCAAGCGCGCGACCTTGTCGAAGGCTTCACCCGCGGCATCGTCGAGCGTATTGCCAATGACCCGATAGAGCCCCACGCCCTGCACGTCAACAAGCATGCTGTGGCCACCCGAGACCAGCAGGGCGATGAAAGGAAACTCGAGCGCCTCGGCTTCGAGCCGCCCGATCAGGAGGTGCGCTTCCATGTGATGAATCGGGACTGCCGGGATTCCCAGGGCGAAGGCGGTTGCTGCTGCGAACGACCCGCCTACCATGAGTGCGCCGATCAGGCCCGGACCCGCGGTGTAGGCGATTGCATCGAGCTCCTGAGGCGAGCACTCTGCCTCGGCGAGCACCGCATGCACGAGGCGGGAGAGCTTCGCGATATGGTCGCGCGAGGCGAGCTCCGGGACGATGCCGCCGAAGGGCCGATGGAGCTCGACCTGGCTTGCGAGCGCCTCGGCGACGATCCCTCGGCCCGTCTCGTAAACCGCGACGCCCGTCTCGTCGCAGCTGGTTTCGATTCCGAGGATGCGCATGCTGCTTTACACCTTAGCACCGGCGTGGCTATGATTACCGGCTGCCGGCTTCTGCCGGCCTATTTTTTGACCAGAAAACGAGAACCTGCATGCCCGGCGTCCGGATCAGAGAAAGCGAGCACTTCGACGCGGCCCTGCGCCGCTTCAAACGTTCCTGCGAGAAGGCAGGCATTCTGACGGAGCTCCGGCGGCGCGAATTCTACGAGAAGCCGACGCAGGTACGTAAGCGCAAGAAGGCCGCCGCCGTCAAACGGCATCTGAAGCGGAACATGCGCACCACGACGGGACGGCGCAAGCGCCTCTACTGATCCCGCGGATCCAACGCCCTCCTCCCGTGTCGGTCCTCGCAACCCTACAAGACGACATGAAGGCGGCGCTGCGCGCGGGCAACAAGCTTGAGCTCGGCGCGCTGCGCCTCGCCATTGCGGCGCTCAAGCGCCAGGCCATTGACACTCGTACCACGCTGACCGAGGACGCCGAGTTTGCCGTGCTCCAGAAGCTCATCAAGCAAGGCAAGGACTCCCAGCAACAATTCGCGGCGGCCGGTCGTACCGATCTCGCGACCAAGGAAGCCGCCGAAATTGCGGTATACGAGCGCTATCTGCCCAAAGGCCTGAGCGGCCCCGAGCTCGAAGCGCTGATCCGGGCCGCCATCGCCGAGAGCGGGGCTGCCGGCGTCAAGGACATGGGTAAGGTCATGGCCACGCTCAAGGCCGGGGTGCAGGGTCGCGCCGATATGTCGCAAGTCAGCGCGCGCGTGCGCGAGGTCCTGTCGGCGCAATAGCGTTACTATGCCAGGGAGCCATCGACGCCCCCTTGAGCATGAGCCGCATCCCGCAGTCCTTCCTCAACGACCTCGTTGCGCGCACCGATCTCGTTGACCTCATCGGCGGACGCGTGACGCTGAAACGCGCCGGCAGCAACCACAAGGGCCTCTGCCCTTTCCACGACGAAAAGACAGCGTCCTTCACCGTCAGCGCCGACAAGGGCTTCTTCAAGTGCTTCGGCTGCGGCGCCTACGGCAACGCGATCGATTTCCTCATGCGCTACGAGAATCGCGAGTTTCTCGAAGCCGTCGAGATTCTCGCCGAGATGCATCATCTCGAGATTCCCGTCGACCGCGCCACGACACCGACGGATGCGACCACGGAGCTCTACGATGTGCTGCGCGAAGCCGACCAGTTCTATCGCGAGCGCTTGCGCGAGCATCCCGAGGCGATCCGCTATCTCAAGAACCGGGGCATCGAGGGGACGAGCGCCAGCCGCTTTGCGCTCGGCTTTGCGCCCGACTCGTGGAATGCCCTGCTCGAGCGGCTCGGCAGCGATGAGAAGGCAGTCGACAGGCTGATCCGTGCCGGGCTCGTAGCCCGCAACGAACAGGGCCGGACCTACGACCGATTCCGCAATCGCATCATGTTTCCGATCCGGGACGGGCGTGGCCGCGTGATCGGCTTCGGTGGCCGCCTGATCGAATCCGGCGAGCCCAAGTACCTGAACTCGCCTGACACCCCACTGTTCGACAAGGGACGCACGCTCTACGGACTCCACGAAGCGCGCCAGTCGCGCGGCAGACCCGAACGGATTGTTGTCGTCGAGGGCTATATCGACGTCATCGCGCTCGACCAGTACGGCGTTGGTCCGGCCATGGCAACGATGGGAACCGCGGCAACCGCCGAGAACATGCGCCATCTGACGCGCCTCAGCGACCGGGTCGTGTTCTGCTTCGACGGCGATCGCGCCGGCCGTGACGCGGCCGCGCGGGCGGTCCAGGCGGTGCTTCCCTTCGGCGGCGGCAAGGTTGCCATCGAGTTCGTCTTGCTGCCCGACGGTGAGGATCCCGATTCCTTCGTCCGCGCCAAGGGTGCGGCACCCTTTGCTGCCCTGCTCGCCAAAGCGCTACCCCTGTCCACTTTCCTGATCGATCTGGCGGCCCAGGGGCTCGACCTGGGCAATGCCGACGGGCGCTCGCGTCTCACGGGCCGGGTCCTGCCTATGCTCGAAAAGCTGCCGGACGGTCTCTATCGGGAACTGATCGTCGCCGAACTTGCACAGAAAACGGGGCTATCTGCCGGGAAGTTCGAGGCAAAGCCCAAGAACGTCGGGGAACGCGCCCAGTCGCCGGCGCCGGTGCCTGCGCCAGCCGCGCCTCGCCAGGGCGGTGAATCCGGCCGATCAGTCATGCAAAGGGCGGTCAGCCTGCTGCTCCATTACCCCAGGGCCGGGGCCTCGGCAGCCGATGTTCCCGGTCTCGATACCATCGATGCCCCGGGCGCCGAGCTGCTACGCCGTCTGCTCGACATTACGGCCCGCTCGCCCGGCATCACGACCGGCGAGCTCATCGAGACTTTCAGGAACGAGCCCGATGCCCGGTGGATTGAGCGGCTGGCCAGTGAGGAGCCGCTCGACGATGAGACTGCCGCGCCCGGCGTGCTGCGGGACAGCGTGGAGCTCCTCGTTGAGCGACAACGGCATAAGACCAAGGTCGCAGCGATCCGTCGCCACGGCCCAACGGCGCCCCCCTGAGGCCTGACGGCGGAGGGGCCTTGCATGGGGAACTTTGTGACCCGATCTAGGCCTGAAGGAACCCTAACCGCTATACTTGTCCGTTAACCTGCGCGCCCGGAGGGACATGGCAATCATGGATTCAGCATCGCCCCAACAGGAAGACGAGCGCCAGTCGCAACTCAAGCTGTTGATCGCCAAAGGCAAGGAGCAGGGCTATCTGACCTACGGCGAGGTCAACGATCACCTCCCGAGCGATATCGTCGATCCCGAGCAGATCGAAGACATCGTCAACATGATCAACGACATGGGCATCACGGTCTACGAGAAGGCCTCCGATGCCGAGTCGCAGATCCTCTCCGACAATGCCGTATCGAGTGACGAAGACGCCGCCGAGGAAGCTGCCGCGGCGCTCGCAACGGTCGATGCGGAATTCGGCCGGACGACCGACCCGGTGCGCATGTATATGCGCGAGATGGGCACCGTCGAGCTGCTGACTCGCGAGGGCGAGATCCGGATTGCCAAGCGCATCGAGGAAGGCCTCGATCAGGTGCGTTCGGCGCTGGTGCAGTTCCCGCTGACCTTCGATCTGCTGTTCGGACAATACGATCTCGTCGCGAAAGGCGAGGTACGCCTGCAGGATCTCATCGTCGGCTTCATCGATCCGAATGAGGAAATCGCCAACCCGCAAGCACGCGCAGCAGAACAGGCGCGCGCCGCGGAAATCCAGCAGGAAGGCGACGACGACGAAGAGGCTGCCGATACGGGCCCGGATCCCGTCGAAGTGGAGAAAAAGATCAAGAAGCTTCGCCGGCAGGCGAAGAAGTACACCGAATTGCTCGCGAGCGATGGAGTCGGCACCCCGAAGACCCGGAAAACGCTCAAGGGCCTGACCACGGATTTCATGGAGCTCAAGCTCGCGCCCAAGCTCTTCGACACTCTCGTGAACCAGCTGCGCGGCACCATCGACGGCATCCGCGGCCAGGAGCGCCAGGTCATGGCTCTCTGCGTGCGCGATGCCGGCATGCCGCGCAAGGATTTCATCGCGACCTTCCCGAAGAACGAGACGAATACGCGCTGGGTCGACAAGCACATCCGCGCCAAGCGCAAGCATTCTTCGGCGCTCGGCAAGCTCAAGGAAGACATCGTCCGCGCGCAGAAGCGGCTGCAGAAGATCGAGGAGATCACGCTGCTCAGCATCGCCGACGTCAAGGAGATCAATCGCGAGGTGTCGCTTGGCGAGGCGCAGGCGCGTCGCGCCAAGAAGGAGATGGTCGAGGCAAACCTGCGGCTCGTGATCTCGATCGCGAAGAAGTACACGAACCGCGGCCTGCAGTTCCTCGACCTCATCCAGGAAGGCAACATCGGCCTCATGAAGGCCGTCGACAAGTTCGAATACCGCCGCGGCTACAAGTTTTCGACCTACGCGACCTGGTGGATTCGCCAGGCCATCACGCGCTCGATCGCAGACCAGGCGCGCACGATCCGCATCCCGGTCCACATGATCGAGACGATCAACAAGCTGAACCGCATCTCGCGGCAGATGCTCCAGGAGATGGGTCGCGAGCCGACACCCGACGAGCTCGCCGTGCGCATGGAGATGCCCGAGGACAAGGTCCGCAAGGTGCTCAAGATCGCGAAAGAGCCAATTTCGATGGAGACGCCGATCGGCGACGACGAGGATTCGCACCTCGGCGATTTCATCGAGGACATTTCAGTGTCCTCGCCGATCGACTCGGCGACCGACGAAGGCCTCAAGGAAACGACGCACGCCGTGCTCGCGGGGCTCACGCCGCGCGAGGCCAAGGTGCTGCGCATGCGTTTCGGCATCGACATGAACACGGATCACACGCTCGAGGAAGTCGGCAAACAGTTCGACGTCACGCGCGAACGCATCCGCCAGATCGAAGCCAAGGCGCTGCGCAAGCTGCGCCATCCCTCGCGCTCGGATCAGCTGCGCAGCTTCCTGATAGAAGACTAGGATTCTGGTGTCAGACTTCGCCGAAGTCTGACACCATGTTTCTTCAGGGCCTGTAGCTCAGTTGGTTAGAGCAGGGGACTCATAATCCCTTGGTCCCAGGTTCGAGTCCTGGCGGGCCCACCATCTGCTCAATAGCCGTGCCCCAGGATGTTGACGGCGACGATCCGGTTATCGTGAAAGACGACCTCGCGCATCAGGCTGCTGCGCCCGCGGTTGTAGAGCCAGACTTCCACTTCGACTTCGACCAGCGACCGGGCGTGAATCAGAAGCTCGGAATCGGTGACCGACTGCGTGCGCGCATCGTTGTCGTCGCCGTAGTTCTGCCGCGGCACGCCAGAGCGCAGCACCGTGCGCCGCTCGGTCTGCGTCGGCTGACCGCAGAGCTCGGCGACCTTCGCCTTGGGATCGCCGTCGCTGACGAGACGGTTGCCGCAACGCATCGAATCCGCTGAGTACGCGGCCGAGCCGAGAAACATTGCCGCGATCAGGATGGATATCCGCGCTTTCATGAATCTGCTCCCCGGCTGGATGCCGTCGTGTCCAGAGTAACAACGGGTTCCGGGCTTGGGAACTCGCGACCGTTTCCCTGGTCGGCCATTCAACGGGGGGACAGGAAGGGCCGACTGCGGCCCTGTGCCATAATCGCCCGAAAAGCGGCACGCACATGAAATACCTCTTTTCCATCGTGGCGACTGCCTTGCTTGTCGGCGGCGGCATGCTCTACTGGCAGTCGCGCGACACGGCCCCCGCCGGGGCATCGGGCGGCCCGCCAGGCGGCTTCGCCGGTCGTCCCGAGACGGCGGCGGTCGTCCGCGTGGCCGCCGTCGACTACGGCACCCTGCTCGACTCGGTCGAAGCAATCGGCACCGCGAATGCCAACGAATCCCTGACGCTCACCGCCAAGGTCACCGACACCGTCAGCCGCGTGGATTTCGACGACGGCGACTACGTCGAGGCCGGCGACGTCCTCGTCCAGCTGACCAATCGCGAGGAGGAAGCCCAGCTCGCCGAGGCACAGGCGAACCTCACGGACGCCGAGGCCCAGCTCCGCCGCGTCGCCAACCTGGCCGACCAGGATCTCCTGCCCGACTCCGAGCTCGACGCCGCGCGCTCGCGCGCCGACGCCACGCAGGCGCGGCTCGATTCCGTGGTTGCCCGGCTCAGCGATCGGCTGATCCGCGCCCCGTTCGGGGGTGTGCTCGGCTTTCGCCAGATCAGCCCCGGCACCTTGCTGCAGCCGAACACGCCGATCACGACTCTCGATGACATCTCCGTCATCAAGCTCGACTTCACGGTCCCCGAAACTTTCCTCGGTGCGATGCACGAGGGCGCCAGCGTGCTCGCGCGCTCCGCGAGTTACCCCGGCCGGGAATTCCAAGGCGTCGTCCGCAGCGTCGGCTCGCGCGTCGATCCCGTTACCCGGGCGATCCAGGTTCGTGCGCATGTCCCGAACGAAGACGCGGCGCTCAGGCCCGGCATGCTCCTCATGGTCGACGTGGTCATGACCGAGCGCTCCGCGCTCGTTGTGCCAGAGAATGCGGTCTATCAGATCCAGGATCGCGCCTATGTCTACGTCGTCGGCGACGATCTCGTCGCGCGCGAGCGCATGATCGGGACCGGTGAGCGCCGCTTCGGCAGTGTCGAGGTCCTGAGCGGGCTCGAAGCCGGCGAGCGCATCGTCATCGAAGGCATCGTCAAGCTCCGCGACGGTGCCGCCGTCAGGCTCATGGAGGACTGAGCCATGTGGCTGTCCGACATCTCGGTCAGGCGCCCGGTCTTCGCGACGGTCCTGAGCCTCATGCTGCTGGCTTTCGGCGCGCTGTCGTTCCGCGACCTCACGGTTCGCGAATATCCCGACGTGGTCCAGCCCGTGGTCCAGGTGTCGGCGGGTTACCCGGGCGCCGCGGCCGACGTCGTCGAAACGCGAGTCACGCAGGTGCTCGAGGGCGAGCTCAGCGGCATCGAGGGCGTCGAGACGATCCGCTCGACGAGCCGCGACGGTCAGTCAAGCCTGAACGTCGAGTTCTCGCTCGATCGCGATCTCGACGAGGCGGCGAACGACGTCCGCGATCGTGTCTCCCGCATCGCCGAGCGGCTGCCCGAGGACATTGAGTCGCTGACCGTCGAGAAGTCCGACTCCGACTCCCGCCCCGTCATGTGGCTCACGCTGTCGAGCGAGACGATGGGGCTCATGGAGCTCACCGACTACATGGAGCGGTACATCATCGACCGCTTCGCCGTCATACCGGGCGTCTCGCGGATCCAGCTCTTCGGCTCGGGCGGACCGTCGATGCGCGTCTGGATCGAACCGCTCGCGCTCGCCGCGCGCAACCTCACGGTCACCGACATCGAGGCCGCGGTCCGCCGCGAGAACCTCGAGCTGCCCGCGGGTCGCGTCGAGTCGATGGATCGCGACTTCCAGGTGCGCATGGCGCGCAATTTCCAGTCGGCCGACGACTTCCGCAATCTCGTCATCGCCGAGGGCGCGGACGGCCACCTGATCCGGCTCGGCGAGGTCGCCCGTGTCGAGGTCGGCCCGCGCCAGCTGCAGAACAGCTTCCGGACGAATGGGGCGACGACGACCGGCATCGGCATCGTCAAGCAGTCGAAGGCCAATACGGTCGAGGTGCTCGATGCCGTGACGGCCGAGGTCGACCGGCTGAATGGCGGCGAACTGCCCGAGGGCATGACGCTCGTCACGAGCGGTGACGACTCCCTATTCATTCGCGCCTCGATCAAGGCTGTCTACGAGACGATCATCATCACGACGGCGCTCGTCGGCCTCGTGATTCTCGCCTTCCTCGGCAGCCTGCGCGCGATGCTGATCCCGGTGATCACGATCCCGATCTGCCTGGTCGCGACGTTCTCAGTGCTCGCCCTCTTCGGCTACAGCATCAACTTGATCACCCTGCTCGCACTCGTACTGTCGATCGGCCTCGTGGTCGACGACGCGATCGTCGTCCTCGAGAACGCGCACCGCCGCATCGAGGGCGGAGAGCCGCCGCTGCTTGCGGCATTCAACGGCACGCGTCAGGTGGCATTTGCCGTCATCGCGACGACGGTCGTTCTCGTGGCTGTTTTCGCGCCCGTCGCCTTCCTGCGCGACAGCATCGGCCGCATCTTCGCCGAGCTTGCCGTGACGATCAGCGCGGCTGTGCTCTTTTCGGCCGTGCTCGCGCTATCGATCGCGCCGATGCTCTGCTCGAAGCTGCTCAAACCGCATGCCAGCGAAGGGCGCTTCACCCAGCGTCTCGATCGCATCTTCGACTCGATGTCACACCGCTACGAGCGCCTGCTGCGTGCCGTGCTGCGCACGCCGACGGCGGCCGTGGCCGTGAGTCTGCTGCTTGCAGCGGGCGCGGTCGGCCTGCTGCAGATTATTCCGCAGGAATACGTGCCGACCGAGGACCAGGGCAATTTCCAGGCACAGATCAACGCACCCGAGGGCACCAGTTACGAGCGACTTGCTCGCGACGCAGCTGCGATCGAGGCCCCGTTGCGACCGCATTTCGATTCGGGCCTGATCCAGCGCGGTATCGTCGGCATTCCCGGTTGGGGCAATCGCGGCAGCGGCATGGTCAACGTCACGCTCGTACCCTGGGACGAGCGCGACATCACGACCCCGGAGCTGCTCGCGGAGCTGAACGCTCAGTGGGCGGAGATCCCGAATCTCCAGATCACGGCCTTCATGCGCTCGAGCTCGCCCGGCGGCCAGGGCGGCGGGGGCGGCGGCAACCAGCCCGTCCAGATCGTGATCGGCGGCCCGAATTACGAGGAGCTCGCGCGCTGGCGCGACATCATTCTCGACCGCGCCGCCGGCAATCCGGGCCTGCAGCGCATCGACTCGGATCTCAAGGAAACGCAGCCGCAGGTGCTCGTGCGCATCGACCCCGTGCGCGCCGCCGATCTCGGCGTCTCGACCGAAAGCATCGGCCGCACGCTGCAGTCGGTCATGAGCGAGCGCAGGATTTCGACCTACGTTGTCGACGGCGAGGAATACGACGTCGTCGTACAGGCCGAGGAAGCGAGTCGCGCTACCTACGAAGACCTGCGCAGCGTCTTCGTCCGCTCCGAGCGGTCCGGCGAGCTCGTGCCGCTATCGAATCTCGTGACACTCGAAGATCAGGCGGGGCCGGCGCAACTCAATCGCCATAACCGCACTCGCGCCGTCACGATCAGCGCCAATCTCGCACCCGGCTACCCGCTCGGCGAGGCGCTCGATTATCTGGAGGAGATCATTCGGACCGAGTTGCCCACCACGGCGCAGATCGATTACCGCGGCGAGTCGAGCGACCTCCGCGAATCGTCTGGCTCGCTGCTGTTCACCTTCGGAATCGCTCTGCTCGTCGTCTTCCTGGTCCTGGCCGCGCAGTTCGAGAGCTTCGTGCACCCCCTCGTGATCATGGTCACCGTGCCGCTCGCGGTCGCCGGCGGACTATTTGGCTTGTGGGTCGCCGGCATGACTCTGAACATCTACACCCAGATCGGCATCATCATGCTCGTCGGAATTGCAGCAAAGAACGGCGTGCTCATCGTCGAGTTCATCAACCAGATGCGCGACGCCGGCCTCGAGTTCCAGGACGCTGTCGTCGAGGGCTCGAGGATCCGATTCCGGCCCGTCGTCATGACGGCGTTTGCGACCGTCATGGGGGCGGTGCCGCTGATGTTCGCGACGGGTCCCGGAGCCGTGAGTCGCATGAATCTTGGCGTCGTGATCTTCTCGGGGGTCACGGTCGCCACGTTCTTCACGCTCTTCATCGTGCCCGCGATCTATGACCTCTTCGCGCGACGCACGGGCTCACCGCTCGCGATCTCGCGGCGGCTGCAGGCGATGATGGCAAAGCCGGCGGCCTGATCCCGTCGGGACCCTACCCCAACCGGTTCAGAAATCGATCTGCTCGAGGAAATCCGCGAGCAGGCGATTGAATTCCGCGGGCTTCTCCATCATCAGGAAATGTCCGGTTCCCGGCACCTGCGCGGCTTCGAAGTTCGGAACGATAGCGCGCATGGCCTCGACGTCAGGCAGGCTCGCAGTGCCCGCGACGACAGCGAGCGCCGGAGCTTCAATGACGTCGCCGGCTTCAGCGCGCTGATTGAACATGGCGGCCATGGCGCCGCTGGCGGTGGCGTCCGGTGCGCCGAGCATCATGTCGAGGATGTGCTGCTGGAGCTCAGCCGGTGTTTCCGGGACAAACATGCCTCTGATCATGTTCTCGCGCATGGCGTCCGTGACCGCAAAAGCGCCGCCCCCGCCCCCGCCACCACCGCCGCGACCGAAGCCGCGAATATCGAGCGAGCCGTCCACTGCGACCAGTCCGGCCACGTGCTCCGGATAGTCGAGCGCGTAGCGGCGGATGACCGGCGCACCCATGCTGTGGCCGACGAGCACGATCCTGTCGGCGCCGGCCTCTGCCCGAACCGCTTCCACGGCCCGCGCGAACAGCTCGACGGAGAATTGGCCATCCGCTGGTGAGCCGCTTTGCCCGTGACCGGGCAGGTCGAGCGCGATGACGCGGTAGTCGTCATCGAAGACGGGCATCTGCTCCCGCCAGGACGAGGTGTCGCAGGTCCAGCCGTGCACGAACACGATCGTTTGCCCCGAGCCCGCGGAAACCGAGTGTATGTCGATGCCGTCGACCGATGCGGCCCCGGCCGACGAGGTGACGAGAAAGGCGGCCAGCAGAAATCCGAACGTTCGTCGCATTTTGGTGCTCCCCTGTGGTCGGCGGATTATCGGCCACCGGCACGCCGATGCAATAGCGGCGGGCCATGCCCGACTCTCTATAATCCCCGCCAGCTCTCACAGCCACTTGCTCGTCAGGCCATCGATGTCGTCCGCAGAAACCTCGCGCTCCAAACCCGTGCTCATCGCCGGCGGCGGTATCGGCGGGCTCGCCGCCGCGCTCACGCTGCACCAGATCGGCGTGCCCTGCGTCGTCTTCGAGGCCGTTCGCGAGCTCAAACCCCTCGGCGTCGGCATCAATCTGCAACCCAATGCCGTCCGTGAACTCTACGATCTCGGCATCGGTGCGAAGCACCTCGATCGCATCGGTCTCCCGGCGCGCGAGTGGGCTCTCGTCGGTCTCAACGGCAACGACGTCTACACCGAACCGCGCGGCCTGCTCGCCGGCTATCGCTGGCCGCAATACGCCGTGCACCGCGGCGAGTTGCAGATGCTGCTCTACCGCGAGGCGATCGATCGCCTGGGCGGGGATGCCGTGCGCACGGGCACGCGCATTACCGGCTACCGGCAAGACGACAACGGCGTCACCGCCATCGTTCGCAGCGCCGGCGGGCAGCAATCGGAGGTCGCGGGCTGC